>Ga0123336_10004222_pt1 | contig 11768 bp, 13 predicted proteins | sample SSSSmetaG_FD_96466 | JGI IMG/M metagenome (GOLD analysis project Ga0123336, IMG submission 96466) | Glacier valley bacterial and archeal communities from Borup Fiord, Nunavut, Canada, to study Microbial Dark Matter (Phase II) - ​SSSS metaG | ecosystem: Environmental > Aquatic > Freshwater > Ice... | reverse complement strand
AGACGGTGCCGTCTAGGGTCGAATGAACACACCACGCGGCACAACACACTGCAAGACATGGTGTTCGACATGTGCAAGATGGCTGGGTTGCGTGGGGTGCAGAAGGAGTCAGGCACGGCTTTTGCAGCACAGAATCGCCCTGACCTGAAAATGGACATCACGATTGCTGATGACCAGCTCATAGTGCCACTCAGTGATGAGAACGGCTGCTTAATAACTTCAGGTCGAGATTACCACCTGGGGGCATCAAGGCGCTACAATGGAGTGCTCCCTGATGCCTCAGGGACAGATGAAACACGCAGCAGCTATGCTGCTAACAGTTCCAAGGAGCGTGGCAGTGCTGCAGCCAAGCGTACTTCAGAGAAATTCAACCACTATCGGCCGCACTTTGATGCCGCATCTTATACCCTTTTCCCTGGAGTGCTAGAGTTGTCAGGCGGCAGTAGTAAGCATTTGCAAATGTTTATTAGTGTGTTGGCCAAGTATGAGTCCGCGAAGAGTGAGGATGCGTACCCAGTATCAGCGTGCGTGAGTAAATGGAGGCAGAGAGATTCTCAGTGACGTTGAGTAAGGCTATCTGTTCTACTGAGGCGACAGCATACTCTAGAGCGCGCCCTAAGCCAGGGCAAGAACGGCCTCAGCCTGGAGCGTATAGGTTTGTCAAGTTATTGGTCAGGCCACAAGTGGTCAGACCGCAAGCAGTTGCACCGTTCCAAGTAACGTTGCAGCGACTACCCCTTCAGGGGGTCACTTGAGAGGGTGGCGAGTGACATACCCCACGAGGGTTAAGTGCATGGTTCACTTAGTGTATATATATTGTATTTCTTGGTACTTCGTGGTATTCTTGTATTTCTGCAATACAACTGGTATTTCAGCTGAATACCAGACAGCTTGCTTGTACTGACAATGTACTGACCAAATACCACATTATACAAATACCAGTCAAAAAATACTAGTCCTTGTACAGAACACTATACATAACCAACTTGAGACCCCAGAGGAGTCAAGTATTTGACAGTTGAGTCAGGCGTTTTGTGGCCGCAATACTATAGCACAGGCCGGTATGATCTGCCGTCTTCGAGCTATGAGCGCGCCTCTGGATCCCTCAAAATCCTGCTGTCCACTGCTCTGCGGCCGTATCGATGCGCTGCAGAGAACCTGATGCTATACGTGTGCGTCCACCGTGGGTTGCTCTGCTAATAAACGTTGCGCTTTGGCTGTTCTCAAGCGCATCACTGTTACTTGTAGGACTAACGGCTTGGTGTTCTACCTGCGGTGGCACTGCAGTTGCTCTTGCAGGCTTGGGACGTTTAGAGCGCACAGGAGGCATGTACTCCTCATGCTCCTCATCATCGCTATCGTGAGCAGCTGCCAGCTCATGCTCCTCACGTTGAGCATCAACAAGTATCTGTGCCTGTGTGTCTAGCTTCGAGAGCAGATCTGTCCCGCGGGGCAAGTTCGCTACTTGTGTGTCTGACCCAGCTTTCACTGACAGCTTTGCTGCTTCAAAGGTGCGCTGAATCAACTGTGATCTGCGACCTTCAACGTTTCGCACTTTCAGCACTGACTTGAGCACCTCTTTCATGTCACCAACAAGCCTTCGCTTGGTTTGCTGTTGTAGGCGACGTAAGCAAGGACAGCTTTCTCGATGCCGGAGGTAGCTTGCGTCGCCTTAAGAGCTGCCTCAAATTTGTTGAATCTCTGTTTGACAACGCGCTGCTTCACTTAATGCTCTACACCTTCAGCATCAGCACGCAACTCCTGCAATTGCTGCACATGTGCTGCATTGATCGTGCTGTGAGAGTCGTAATCGCGAAGCAAGTCCGGGTGATCTCGGATGTACTGATCCAGCTGATGTGGGAGATAGTACTTGTCCAGATGACGATGACGACAATTCAGACGCTGATAGGTTTGGTGATGCCGCTGCCGAGAATGCATGTGCCAAACCACATTATGCATGTAACGCCAGTACCAACCTCACAATGCTCCAATCAAGATTCTCTGTACGAAGTACCCCGAACTTTACCCTACTCTGTTGAATCTGTAGTTTAACAGATGCATCATCCGCTGCAGCTGCGAGTGTAACAGCCGTTGTGTCGTGCATGGCATCATGCCACTGCAACGGCGCTGTTTGAGACCGTCGAAATGCGTTGCAGTGTCCTCGCTGCAAGCAGCACAGGCATGCCGAACACTCACCACACCCGTGCATCTCGCAAAGCGCCACAGCGACGACGGGTACAGCATTGCTGTGTCTCCAGTTGCAGTTGACGGTGCGCTGTCAGCAAAATGCCACGCACGCACGCGCGTACGCATCTGTGCGTCACGAGCGCGAGCTGGTCTGCAGCATGAGCAACTGCGAGTCTCCCAGCTCCAAGTCAGTCATGCACATGTCTGGGTCGTTGTGCGGGCAGATGCGCTGTCGATGGTGAGTAGCGATCTTGGCTTCTATGCTTCGGGTGGCAGTTGACCTGGCGCTGCTGTAGCTGCTACTGTGGCTCGCCTGCTGCTGCTGTCTCTGCAGTTGCGACTGTGAGCCAGGACCGCGGTTGCTGTAGATGATAACGCTGTCCGCCACTGAGCGGCGTCGCCCTGCTGCAGCAGCTGTCAAGCTCTCAGTTACAGCGCCAGAAGATCCTGCGTGCGTGCGCTCATCCTCGCCTTCCTCAACGCCTGTCGCTTCAGCGAAGGTGTTCTCCAGGATGGTATCGATTTTGCTGTTGGCGCAAGCAGGAGCAACCTTTGCAGACAAGCTCGTGAGTGCCCTTTTCGGACTACTGCTACTACTGCTGCTGTTGTTGTTACCATTGATGTCATTAGTAGCGCTGCCAACAGTAGCAGCATTTGTCAAGTTGCGGTTGCTGCCACCGCTACTGGTGCCGCCGCCCAGCGCAGCAAAGGACGTCTGGCGCAGCGCCTCGCCACTCGGCTCTCTCGCCAGTGGACTGGGCGTCAGCCCAACGAGCGTGCTCTGTTTCCTGTGTGCAGCTGCAGCAACAGCCCTTTCCCGCGCCTGCGCCATGAAGCTCGATTTCCGCGCGTTTGCATCCCGCTGTGATGTGAGCCGCCAGCCCCCAGGGCTGTTGCTTGGGCTGCTGTACGGCATCGTGGCTGCGCTCACATTGCTCAGCCGCGCACTCACAGCGACGCTGGCTTGGGGTGAGCCATCACTGGTGGCCTGAAGTGTCGTGCCTGTGCGGGAGCGGTTGCTGGCGCCGACGCTCGAGGCGAATGCATCGATTGTGGACTTCTTGCGCGCCAGGATCTGCGCCAAGTGTTACCATTGAGAATGCATAGACAAACACGGCTTACTGTTAGCAGTGTATTGCATACGCATCTGTGGTGCATTTCGAGCATATAGTCAATCCAGCTGCAGCGCTAGTGCTGTCACCACAGCTCCGCCTGCAATGCACGCATCATCACTGACTATGTGACACATGCATCTACAGTGACGCAGAGCAGTGTCTTGCGATGCCTTCACCAGACAGCACGACAACAGCAGCAGCAGTGCAGCACAAACGCACCTGCATATTGTACCCGATCCAGAGCCCTGGCAGTACACCATGCAGTATACTGAAGAACACTTCTGGAGTGCCTCTCCCAATGGCACTGAATGTAGCGTACAGCAGCAGCGCTGCGTAGAACAGCATCAGCCCATTTGCGCCTGATACCATGAGCCGCAGCAGCCGCAGTACCTCTCTGTACTCTGCGTACTGCTTTGGTCTCGCTGCTGCATCTCGTGCGCTGCGCACCACGCTCATCACTGCACAAGGACACCACGGAGAGTCAGTTGCAGACGGTTTGATTGCGCTGACGCAGCGCATTAGAAGCAATGGATACAAGAGCCGTGATGAGGCAACTGCACTATCTGGCATGAACGACAGACCATAGCGCAGCAGTACGTAGCGTGTTTTTCGCACTGCAATATGGCACACTGATGCTGTCATGCATGCTATGTACAACACATCTATAGATGCCGAGGTATTACTCACGTGAGAAGGCCACAGTGTTGATCAAAAACAGATCGCACAGCGTGACCAGCAGCGCCACAAGGTGCAGCAGATCAAGTGCATGGCTTGGTGTGAACTTGTGCTGTGTATCTGTGAAGCCTCCAGCGATGCACACTGCAGATCCCAATAGCATAGCGAGACAGCAAGTGTGAAGACAACGTCAAAGTCAGTGAACGACTCAGTCGCAGCTGTGCTGACACTGTCCATGCACGCACATATGTGAACCGGTTGTAGATGCACAACACGCCACCCACAGGGGTACTGCACAGCAAGACAGCACATCACATGCATAGCACACACGACGTATACACACAAATACCTGCAACTGCGGACATTATCTCCACCAGACCGAAAGTCACTAGCAGATTTGAACGGTCTGCTGCAAGGCACCGCTGTGCGATCTTATGAGCCAGTGTGCCTTGCTTCAGCAGAGGCTTGGGCAGTGTTGTGATCCACAAGTGCGCACTGATGACGCACGCGGACACGAACACCACCTGCAGCATTGCAAGCGGTCGTAGCAGCAGCAGCTGCTTATAGTCACGTCGGCACCGATTCAATGCGTCGTGTAGTGAACGTTTTTACGAGCGCACAACCAGTTCAGCTCTGAATCGCTGAGCGGTAACAGTGCTGCAACGCGGTTTGCGTCAGACACACCTTCATAAAGTTCAGCGATGACAGCAGCCATCATCGCTGCACGCAGTACTATTGACATCAAGAGCAAGAAGCAGCAAGATCGAAGACATACCTGCGTCGGAAAAAATGCCACAAACATGTGCTGAAACGGCGCTCTTAACGCCCAGTCCGCTGCAAAGTAGATGAGTGTTGTAACAGCCCATGCTACTTGCAGCACTGGCAGTCGGAAGCGCAGTATGTCTTGCACGCAATGCTTCGCAACAGGGATGCCGCTGCTAGCGAAGAAGCGCTGCATGCGCTTCAGGTGAAACAGGCCGTGAGCGACGAGTATCAGGCTCATAGCTATGATCGCTGCGTGCACAACGTGCCGTGAGACATCGCTCACGCAGCTAGGGCTGTCAAGAGCATTCGTGGTGTGGAAGCCAGCACTGCAGCTGCAGGTGGGTGTATGATGTGCACGGTAGTGGCACACTCCGTGGCTGCCTGGGAACCACGGGTGCTGGCAGTCGAACACGCACGTCGTAATCCCCATTGTTGTGGCTCAGCAGCAACAGCTGCAGTTTTGGGTCTTATGCGTCCTATTAAACACACCGGTACAAACAAGAGCCAAGACTGGTTGTTTGTATTGTCTGGAGTGTTGAACTTGGCGCACATTGTGCAGTCGAGAGAGCATCCGTGCACGCGAATGCCGCCGACATGCAGATCTGTGCGTGTTCGACAACGGATGCACCGGCTCACCTGCCAGCTCCTGTCACGCTTCCATGGCAAAGGCAGAAAAGCAAGCGTCATGCTGTGGTGTGAGGCAGCCTGAAACGGTATTTTGCGACCGTTTCACCTCTGCGCCCCGAATACGTGCAAATGTGTGGGGTCTATTAACCGTCCATTGGTCGTCTTACAAATGCACTGGACCGTCAATTTGGACGTCCAGTGAACTCCAACAAAAGCACAGTGTGTGCCTCTAGTAGGTGCAGGTGCAATGGTCCCACAGCCAGAGCTTTACCGAGATGTGCGGCTGCTAGTGCCGCCATAGCTGTAGATGAACGAGCAACGTTGTTGTGCTCAGGTAGCTGTAAGCTTTGGCTCTACATACCGGCCGTTCGGGGCCGAGGACCCTGAAAATATATTATTATAGCTATATACATATATGCACCCAGCGCTCATGTTCGAGTCACTGCTTACCACTGTGAGAGATAAACCACTGCCGTGACGCACAGTTGCGTGGAGAGCTGAGTGTACCATTAGCAAAGGCCAATGTAGAACGTGTATCAATTATATTACAGGGATTGCGCACGCAGCATAGAGGTTTTATTAGTCCTGTGTCCGCTTCACTCAGTTATCATCAGTGACAAGTTTCTGTTGTAGAGCGATCACCCTTCTAGCATAGCCAACCTGTTTTTGGCCCTGGACATAAATGGCCTTCACTCTCACTCGTTCTATACAAAACCGGGGTTGTACAGAGCACTAGGTCACTATCTCAGCAACCTCTTGTCTTGTAGTCATGAAGCACTCTGTGCTCCCTGACAGGTTGATGCGCCTCTGCTCTGTTAGAATCGTGTGTACGTGATCTTCTGTCGCCCGTGGGTATGGGCATTTCACTGAATACAAATCCTTGGCGTCCTCTGCTCCCAGATGTTGTTTGCTACGCTTGCGCACAGTGGTTCGTGAATGACCAAGCACGTGACCTATCTTGTAGGGCAGGCCTTCCAGATGATCATTTGAGAATTGAGATCGCAGTTGATGATAGACCGTGGCCGTCGCTTTAGGTAGATCTATGTTCTAACAGCAGAGGCAAGCCCTCGCCGAACCTGAGCTGCACCAATGCGTTATAGTACGGCCGACTGTCTGGCGACACTGCTGTGATGTCATAGCGAAGTAGCAGTGACCGCACCAGCAGGCTGATTTCAAGAGTTGCAAACCTCTCTCCAGGGCAGGCATGCTAGCAGTGCAGGTACGTGTGTAGCGGCGACGAAGAGCAGGTGTCGTCAAGCTGCGGTAGTCACATAGATCGAATTATACAGCAGGAGTCTGTACAGGCCAGCATGCACTCATCAACAGCACCACTACGCAGCACGATGCAATGCAGTGGCGTGCATGCCGCTATACTTGAGTAAATGTGGCCGAACAGTTGCAACACTACTAAAGCAGTCATGAAAAGACTGATGTATTGCTCACATTGCCAGACGCAAATGGCGTCGCAGGAGGCGGTCGCAGGGGGGAAGCCGGGTCCTCATCGTACCTCTCTGGTATACACTCGTCTGGCTGGTCACATCGGTTACGCTGCACGTATCCCAAGCAATAACATGAGTACATTAGCATTAGGTGCGCATTGCTGCATGCTGCTTGCATGAAGCAGGTGCTGCGTAGCGTGTTATGCTCAACTGTAATTCTCTGCAGCATAATCTGGTCATGCACGTTGCAACACTACTGAACTGCTGTGCATAGAGCATCAGCTGCATCTTGTGCAAAATAGGAGCATCAGCTGACAGGTACTGCGTGTTGACGGCTGAAGCATACCTGAACCACTGCGGCGTTGTAGACAACAGTGTCGCCTTTACAGACAGAATAGCCGTCAATCTCAAAGTCTTCAATTGCCTGCAGTACAAAGACATATACACGCTCTCAGTGCATACACAGACGCTTTTGTAGAAGCACATTGCAGAGCAAAGTCTTCAATCGCCTGTAAGACGACTATGACAGTTACATGCTTACATGAGTGCATGCACAGACGCTTGTCAAGCCCAACGCAGACCCAAATGAGACTTGGAACACTGACTCATGAGGCTAGCAGTACAGTGGGTGGACTCTGTTCACAGTATGAGAACATGCACTGTGCATACACGCGCACGATGTAATGCTAGACTCACTGTGCGAAGAAATCCTGGTACCGGTGAGTACATTCTCAGACACTCCTTCATGAACTTGTGAAAGTACTTCATGCTCCTGCAGAATACGCAACAGCAAATGTCAGTTGCAGTGACCTTGTACAAGCAGAATGACGACACACCATGGCAACGCACTATCATCAGCGTCTGCCTGCACAAGAGATAGAATGAAACATATTGTGTGCGTTTGTCAAGAACAACTTTTTAAGGTGCTTACTCGATAGAGTTCCATGTCAGAGGGCGAAGTAGGGTGGCCTGTTCAGTGCGCAGTTTTTCTGCAACCTGTTGCATACAACATGGATGATTGAACGCACGGGTTTAGCGTGCCTACCTTCATGCACGGTGTAGCAGCGATGCCTCATGCAAGGTACACGTAACAAACGTGATCGATTGGTCTGACACTGCTCTACCTTTGGGTATTCCGAGACCATGTACAATGCGACGCCAGCGAGGCCAGTTGTTGTCTCAAAAGCAGATAAAATTAAGGTTATGCACTGATCACAGATTTCGCTGTCAGTCATGCATCCACCAGACTTCACTGAGGCGCTGTTCCTGATCATTTCACTCAAAGTGTCGGTCCTATCTGAACAGCCCTCCCTGCGGCGCTGCTGTATGATGGCCTGCCGCGTGAACGGTGTACAGAAGCGAGAGGCACGTACCGTACACCACGACAAATATGAAGACCGGAACACGGCTTTGATTACATATGCATTTGCAATACAGTGCTGACATTCGCGGCATGAGAGCCAGCACCAAAGTCCCACGTTGTCAGGGGTAGTTGCGTGCAACGGCACACACGCTACATCGAAAGGCAGTGCAGTGTTGGGTTGCGAGCAGTCACAGACAGCACCTGTATCATAGGGACAAGCTTTTTGCGTGCTAGTACTGCGTGTCTGAAACTTGTGCCAGGAAAGTTGAACGGTGCTGCGAATGCTCCATCCCATATGAGTATCAGTAAGTGCTCCATTTTTAAAGCCTGCAATGGCGGCAGCGAGGCGTCAATGTCAATGTTGACAGACTATGTCAGCAAGGTGCCTCTACACAGCACCACCGCCATAATGATCATTACCAAGCCAGGAGCTGCGTCGCCAAGCCCGAGAATGTTTCGCAGCGGCTGTTCAATTAGGAATCGCCTCAATGGCTGGAACATGGCCACAGGTGTACCGTGAGTAGCACTGCTTGACAGACCTGCTGCGAACTGCTCACAGGCTACCTCAATGCTGTGAACATAACCGCTCAGCACTTTGATCTGTGATCACAGCGTCCAACGATCATTATAGGTGAGACGTGAAGGTGCGGCAGTCTTTTTCAAACTGGCTTGATTTTCGTGTGTAGCTACAGCTTCAACATGAAGAGCTCGAGAGCCGCGGAAATTTTGCTGGCATTCATACGCACAGCTGCACAGACTAGAAACATAAGTAGACAGCACACTGGACTCACACTGAGAGTAGGGTGAAGGATCTTCTTCAGCCTTGCGTGCGCAGCGCCTTGCTTGTAAAGCAGAGAATGCTCGCCCATGGTGGCCTTGAGCGTTTCGGACAGAAATGTGTCTAGCACTTTTCTGCCCTTGTGCCGCTGTTTCATGGCTAAACTGACACCCTCGTCATCAAGCTTGTAAATGGCTGGGCCCATGATGAATGGGCCGATGTAAGTGCTGCTACCAGCTCGCTTGCTTTGCGCACGCTTCGTGTTACATTGCGGCAAGTGTCAAGAATAACAAGAGTGTCAAGGGAACGAAGATGTGCATTTTGTGCCTACAGTTTCTGACTTACCCATTTGGCGCAGAAATCAAGCCTGTCTGCCTGTACAAATTTGAACAGAGACAAATTCAAGATTGTGTCAGTGGTGCGTGAGGAGCACGATTCCAATGAAGGCAGTGATGCATGAGGAGCACAAATGCGTTGAATGTGAAAGTTCCTTACTTGCTGAAGGGCCCGTACAAAAAGGAAGGTATCCACGAGCCCTCCAATGATCGGGAGCGGCAAGTCAGTCTGCGGCAGTGAGAGGCAACAAGCGTACATCAGACATTCAGTTTCCTAAAAATTGAGCCGAACATAGACCCACATCTTCCTTTGTACCAGTAAATGACACTTTGGTGGTTTGGGCTTCGCCAGTAGTCTCCGGACAATGCTTCGGACAGCAGCAATCAGGTAGAGAGCTGCAGCACAAGCCAGCAGCTCTTGCATTTGATACATGCTAGGCACCGCGAACAAAACAAAAGCGCTGGAGAGCAGCCAACGCAATGGCCTGCACGCCAACGACCAATGATGCAGCGCTGATGTGCTCGTTTGCTTCGAAACTGAGACAATTTCGGTTTATCTCAAGACAATTTCGGTTTATCTCAAGATGCAGGAGATTTCCTCCATTTTCATCATGCACCAACAAGCACTCACCTCGTCAGCAGCTCTGGTTGCAGACGCGTCCTCAAGTGGATTCTGTAGGGCGGAGCACTCGTTTCATAGCGGAGGAACGAAAAACACTTCTTTTTTGCCCGAACTCGCACACCCTGAACCAATTATTTGGTTGCGTGGCATCAACTCGTGCGGATCGAAGCCAGACCGCAGACATGCCTCGAGAAGACATGCCTCGAGACTCCGCGGTGAGGTGATCAGCTGACTACGCTCAGGCCCCTGGAAGTTCAGCATGCTTCTGATCTGCTGCTCCATGGTGATCTCTTTCTTGCCGATACTCTAGTGTCTTGCAGCGCAGGCAAGACCAACTGGAACGTTACGATCGCTACTCAGCGGATGCATCTGTACTCTATGTTGAATCTAGTGAGGTGGTCTTGGTGTGTCGAACGCAGCCGCGGGGCTGGCAACCGTCATTGAGGCGTTTCAGATTCGTATCCTAGCCACATCACCATGCTTGCTTGCTCCCATTGGCTGTGACCTAGACCACCTGGGTCAATACGCACAACCACCGAGCCCTTCCCTGTTAGCTTGATCCTAATCGAGCTAGAACGCAACAGGGGTCCCAGAACCGAAATCGAGACCCTGAGGCAATCAGGGCCCTGATTGCGCAGCAAGGCTCATTGGGGAGTTTGGAGGGTGAAGCGGGAGCTCTACGGTACTGAAGCGGCCAGGATCCTGACACATATATTAAACGCACCCAGCGCTCATGTTCGAGTCACTGCTAAATACTATGAGATGATCAATTACGTAGAGCTTTCTCGACGTCGTCAGGCTTCGGGACAGACTTCTTGAGCTGCACTCGCTTCACTTCTGCGTAACACCGCTTCAAACAGGTGCTGGGTTGGCCCGAACTGTCTCCATTAGAGACCAGTCCTGGTGGTTGTAAAAGCCACTCATATCTGTATTCTACGATGCTGGCATCTGCTTTGAATGTACTGCACTGCAAGCCTGTTCCTCCCGCCCTCTCTCTGCAAGCGCTGTTCTCTTGTGGAGCATCCATTGAAGATTTCGGGTTAGGGCTGTAGCAACAACAGCAGTTGTGGGCACATGCTGGCACACTGCAGCATTGCTCTTTGACATGTGTATTAGCGTAGTCATAGCAGTCTTTGTAAGCAAATTGCACGGTGCAGATGAAACAACACGTGAGTGAGCAAGTCATCAATGTAAAGCTACATACAGCATGCAGCACCTTTTCATTGCTATTGATTGCAAAACACTGGCGAATCAGCCCATTTCATACCTGTGTTTACCAACACCTGCTCAACAAACCCTGCCAAAAGTGGCAGAACCCAGCTCTCTCTTGTCTGCACCGTCGCAAACTCCGGTATACGGGTCAGCGACAACAGCAACGCCACTTACAACAAGGCCACCGACAACAACGACAACGCCACCGCCACCTGCAACAACGGCGACAACGCCACTGCCACTAACGAAATCACTGTCACAGAGATGGCAGTCGATGACAACTACTGGAAAAGCGAGCGCATTACTCATCATGATCCAGTTGATTGCTATTGTCGTATTATCACTTGCACTGTGATCAAAAACAAAATGTGTCAGTGAAAGAAAGCGATATGAGCGATGTGGTGAATATAGAACGTGTGTGAAATCAAAACACATGATCTGCGCGATAGCAGGGCAAAGTATATCATGTGAAAGAGATGTCGAGTGTCAATTATCTATTTGCTGTACGCTGCTCTTGTTGCTGTACACGTTGCTGTACACTCTGCCCTTCTTGTTGCTGTACACTCTACTCTTGTTGCTGTACACGTTGCTGGACACGTTGCTGTACACTCTGCTCTCGTTGCTGTACACGGTGCTGTACACGCTGCTGT
>Ga0123336_10004220_pt1 | contig 11770 bp, 11 predicted proteins | sample SSSSmetaG_FD_96466 | JGI IMG/M metagenome (GOLD analysis project Ga0123336, IMG submission 96466) | Glacier valley bacterial and archeal communities from Borup Fiord, Nunavut, Canada, to study Microbial Dark Matter (Phase II) - ​SSSS metaG | ecosystem: Environmental > Aquatic > Freshwater > Ice... | reverse complement strand
CCCACGATCAGAAATGTAACGCTTGATGAAGCGATTGGCATCTTTATAGTCAATTTCGCGCACATGGTCGTGGCAAAACTGACAGATTTTGCGGCGCGATGAGCGCTCACCACGTCCACCTTCGCGTCTCTCGCGGCGTGGACCACTTTCGGTACGTCTCTGCACGGACTTCTATCCCTTTCAAAACCTAGAAGGGGTGTTCGTCAATATCTCCAAGAGCATCGTCTGTGCCACCAAAGCCGGAGGGAGAACCGACTGTCTGCCGGTCTTTGGGTGTAAGCATCTCCATCTCGCTGGCAACAACATCAATCGCTGTTCGCTCTACACCGGTCTTATCGGTGTATTTGCGCTGTGTCAAACGACCTTCAATGTAAATCTTGGACCCCTTTTTCAAGTACGTGTTACACGTCTCTGCCAGGCGGTCCCAGACAACAATGTTGAACCAGTCCGTTTCTTCTTGACGCTCACCTGTCTGTGATTTCGAGACACGGTTAACGGCAAGCGAGAACTTGGTGACGGCTTTTCCGCTAGGGGTGTAGTTCATTTCTGGGTCGCGGCCCAGGTTTCCGATTAACATAATTTTGTTCATGAGTCAAAATCCTTTCGGCTCGGTTTGCTATACACCCCGGCTCTTCTTTTCGTAGAGATCATAATGAACAAACCCAAACATACTACATTCATCACTCAGGTTGTGAGCCGTTAGGCTTCAACCGTTTCCTCGATAGCGGGTGGGACTTCACCGTAGTCCTCGTCGGGAACTTCCAACGTTTGCGGTGCTGTCTCCGTCGTTTGTGGTGCTTCAGCCTCTAGCTCTGTCGCGGGTGTGGCTTCCAGTTGGCCTTCGGGCGCGTTCGCCTGTGCTGCGGCTGCTGCTTCAGCGCTTGCTGCGGCGGCCAGTGCGCGGGCCTCACGGTCCTCGCGTTCCTGCTGAACGGCCTTGGGGTCGCGTCTTCTGAACATGTGGCGAAGCACAATTTCGGAAACTTTGAGTGTACGTTCGAGTTCGATCACGGTCTCAGGTGTCAAAATCATATCGATGAAGATATAATAGCCATCGCGGTTGCGCTCAATGAGGTATGCCAAACGGCGGCGGCCCCATTGTTGGACTCTGACTGTCTGACCGCCATAGGTGGTGACAATCTGCTCGATACGCGCTAGAACTGCGCGTGTCTCCTCTTCGCTGACTTCGGGGTTGAGAATGATTCCAAGTTCATAATCACGCCTCACGAAGTCACCTCCTTCCTGTGGGTATGCTTCCGGTCAGGTGTCAGCCAACACGTCCGTTGACTCACAAGCTCGCTGCCGGAGCAGGTGGAGCATCAACATACCTGCTGATGCACGGTAACAGAACCGTCGTATACAAGCGGTCTCTGTGTGTCGCTACCCATGACAATCTATCGGGGGAGTCAAACACCGCACTATTATAGCATCGTTCGCTCCATCTGACAATAGAGCCGAGGTTTCTGTACTTTCAGCTACTTATTCTTTTCTACAAGTCAAAAGTGGTAACTCATTGACAGGCGTCACTCTTTCCGGCATACTACAGGCGCAGTCATGTTGTAACCAACCCTCTTCTGTATCCGTCTAATACCTTTGGAACATCGCTATGTTATACATGTAGGGCATCTTGTAACGGCTACAACAGCTACATATTACTCTTCCTAAGACGGAGAAACCATGCATCCTGATGAACGAACAGTAGACACTACACGTCCATTACGTTCGCGCCGTACTCAGCCAGCCCTACCAGGGGTTACACAACCAACACTGCCTATTGTCCCACCCGCAACACCGCGCTTTAGTGTTCCGCAAGGAAGGAAGACCAGGGGGTGGCGTACCGCGCTACAACTCTGTATTCTGGGTCTCTTTTTAGAAGCACTTTTGCTTGCGCTCTATCCTCTGCTCGCCGCGTTAACAAGTGCCGATAGCGGCGGCCAGCAGGTACAACGTGCTCTGCCTGGACTCTTTCCCTGGTTGCCTTCTTTATATTGGACAAATGTTTTTCCTCCATTGCCCCAGTTGCTCACGCACGTACCCTTCCTCAATATTCTGGATGGCACAACGGGTACGAACGCGCTGCTCTCATCACTTCTGCTTGTGCTTGCGAGTGCCATTGCTCTGTTCGCGTCGCGTGTCGGTGGTCGGGTCGCGCAGAACCGCCTATCACGCTTTGATAACGCGTTCTTATTCTGGCTTGTGCTGCTGCTGACCGTCGTCTTTGGCGCGACAATGCTGCTGGCGCCTGTTGGTTTAACGGTTCTCTCGCAAGACATGCTTACCTATGGCGTCTATGGACACATGGTGGCCTTTCAACATGCCAACCCATATGGGGTGATACCGCCCGCGCACTCTCTGCTGCAACCGCTTGTTGGGGTGAAGACAACGACGCCATATGGCCCTGTCTGGACGGATATCAGCGTGTTGCTCGCGCTTGTCGCGCAGAATAGTGTTGCGAATACACTACTGACCTTCCGCAGTCTCGGCCTGTTGGCTCACATTGTCAATGTCGCGCTTCTGTGGACGATTTTGACACGCGTGAAGCCAGAGGCACGACTGGCGACGACGCTCCTGTACGCGTGGAACCCACTTATCCTGCTGTTTGGTGTCGCGGAGATGCATCAGGAGATAGTGCTATTGTGTGTCATGCTGGCGGCCCTGCTCTTCTTCCAACGCAGTTCCCCAACAATCGGCTGGATTTGTATCCTGCTGGTTGCTCTGATGAATCTGCTCTGGCTGCCCCTCTTACCGCTCTTCTTTCGCTTGATGCTGCGCCAATCACGCGTTTTACGGATGGGGCATCGCCTGCTATGGTGGGGTGGAATGTTGCTCATCTCGTTGGTTGTGCTCGTCCTGGCATACGCCCCATACTGGCATGCGATTGGTTTCACCGGCGTTGTAGCGCAACTGCACCGTGCGTTTTTACAAGATACCGCCGTGAACTCGCTTGATGCGGCCCTGCTAAACCTGCCTGTGCGCTCGGCATGGCTGATAAATTCACAACATTGGTCGCTTGTTGCTCTCGGTATTGTGGGGCTTTTTCTGCTGTTTGGCTTGTGGCTGGCGGATAGTATAGAGCTGGTGGCACTGTTCTGTTGCTGGTTGCTGCTGCTCTACGCTGTCTTGCTTCCAGTGTACTGGCCCTGGTATCTCGTCGCGCCGTTCGCGCTGGCCCTTTGCTCAACGAACCGTCGCAGCATTGTATTGCTACTGCTCTTGCTCGCGGCGTCCCTGCTCAGTTATTACCTGTTGTTGAACGCGCTGTGGGTGGGACAGGCTCTTGCTACAATAGGGCTGCCTGTGCTGATCTGGGGCTGGGTTCTCTTTTTTAGCTCAACCTGGCAAATGACCCATGTACCAGAGGGCGAAGTGGTGGCCGCAGAGACAAAGGGGCGCCCTTCACGGCCCTCTTTCCTGTCGCGTCCCTCGCGTCCGGGGCGACGCTACTAATAGCGGGGAAGTCTGTGTATATGGTGTACAACACCATATGCTATACTTTTTCCACTGATGTTTTTGACCTGCGTGGTCGATCCTTTGGAGGAACGAGCTTATGGTTCAACATTCTATAAAGAGCGAAACAGAGCCTAACGAAACTCCCGTGCGCCATGTGCATATAGCCATTCTGGGAACAGGGTTTGCTGGTTTGGGCATGGCGATTCAACTCAAGCGGCGCGGCTATACTGATTTTGTGGTGCTTGAGAAGGCGGCGGAGGGTGGTGGAACGTGGCGCGATAATACCTATCCGGGGTGTGCCTGCGATGTTCCTTCGCACCTGTACTCTTTTTCGTTCGCGCTCAATCCCCAGTGGAGCCATATGTACTCGCCGCAAAGCGAGATCAACGCCTACCTGCGGGAATGTACAGAACGTTTTGGTGTGCGCCCATACATTCAATGGAATACCGAACTGCAAAACGCATCGTGGAACGAGGACGAGCAGCGTTGGCATATCACAACGTCGCAGGGCCGCCTCACCTCGGACCTGCTCATTCTTGGGAATGGGCCGTTGAGTGAGCCTTCGTTGCCCGCGATTGCCGGTATTGAGCAGTTTGCGGGCACACTGTTTCACTCAGCACGATGGCGGCACGACTACAATTTGACGGGGAAGCGCGTCGCTGTGATCGGAACGGGAGCGTCGGCCATTCAATTTGTCCCGCGTATCCAGCCAAAGGTTGGGTCGATTACGTTGTTTCAGCGCACTCCACCCTGGATATTGCCACGCCAGGATCATCCAATCGCGGGTTGGCAACAGTTGCTTTTCCGCTTTTTGCCGCCCACGCAACGGCTGGTGCGAACATGGATTTATTGGTTGCGGGAGCTATCGGCGTTGGGCCTGGTGCATCGCTCTCCCATGATTGAAAACGCTGTGAAAATCGCCCAGGAGCATCGGGAGCAGCAGATTCCCGACCCCCTATTACGCGCGAAACTCACCCCCAAGTACGCGATGGGATGTAAGCGCATCCTGCTCTCCGATGACTTTTATCCCGCGTTAAGCCAGCCCAACGTCGAGGTTGTCACCAACCATATCCGCGAGGTACGGGCGCACAGCATTGTAACGGAAGACGGAGAAGAGCGTGAGATCGACACCATCATCTGTGGTACAGGCTTTCATGTAACGGACGCGCACCTCCCGCAATCCATTTACGGGCGCGGCGGGCAATCGCTCGGTGATGCGTGGAGTGCCGGAGCGCACGCCTATAAGGGCGCGACTGTCGCGGGCTTCCCCAACCTGTTTTTGCTGATCGGGCCAAACACAGGGCTGGGTCATACATCGATGGTCTTCATGATTGAGGCACAGGTCGCATACATCCTAGATTGTTTACGGACGATGGAGAAGCGCAGATTGCAGGCCGTCGAGATACGGGCCGAGCGTGAAGAGGCATACAACGCCGAGATACAGCAACGTATGCAGGGAACCGTCTGGGCTTCGGGCTGCGCGAGCTGGTATCTCGACGCGCGGGGACGCAACACCACCATCTGGCCCGGCTTCACCTTTGACTTTCGGCGGCGCACAAGCCACTTCGACGCGGAGCAGTACATGCTTGTGCCAGTAGAGGCTGTAAGCGAGGATAAGCGGAAGAGAGCGTAGAGGTATAGGGGTGCGACGAAGGGGCTAAACACATGAATGTGTCTAAATAGAAGCAAGAGCTAGAAGATGCTAGCATTTACCGTCATGTAGAGCCTTTGTTGCCAGCGACGCCGAGCAATGGGAGCAGAGGAGAAAAAACAGGTTTGAAGAGAAATACTATGCCACAAACACCACACATTGAACGACATTTTACTGCTGGTGAGACGGTTCGGGACATTGTTATCGGAATGTCGGATGGCCTGACCGTCCCATTCGCTCTGGCGGCTGGCCTTTCGGGTGCGGTCAGTTCGACCACAATTATCATCACCGCCGGACTTGCCGAGATCGCGGCTGGCTCGATAGCGATGGGGCTTGGTGGGTATCTGGCTGCCCGTAGCGATGCCGAGCATTATGCTAGTGAGCGTCTGCGCGAACAGCAAGAGATTACCGAGAAAACAGAGGCCGAAAAAGCGGAGGTGCTGGATGTTTTTACCTCTTATGGTCTCAGCGAAGCGGAAAGTACGCCCATCGTAGAAGCACTCAGTAAGCGTCCAGATGCCTGGATTGATTTTATGATGCGCTTTGAGCTTGGACTTGAGAAGCCCGACCCAAAGCGCGCGCTCACCAGCGCGCTTACGATTGCAGCATCCTATATCGTAGGCGGCTTAATTCCTTTGAGTCCGTACTTCTTTGTCTCGCCCGCAAGTGCCGCTCTCGTTATTTCCGTTATCGCAACGCTGCTCGCGTTGTTTCTCTTTGGCTATGTCAAAGGGCGTTTTACTGGCACTCGCCCTTTCAGAAGTGCCCTTCAAACGGTGCTTACTGGCGGCTTGGCCGCAGCCGCAGCGTTTTTGATCGCTCGCCTCATTTCGAGGTAAGTCTTTCTTATGCACCTGGAGTAGAACCAACCGTCAACAAAGGAATCATCTAGCGGAGGCGACACGCAAAGAGCCAGTGAAGACCGCTCCGCCAGATAGCATATTGGCGGCTGTCAAATCGCCACCATGTGCGCGAAGAATACGTTGTGCAATTGATAGACCTAAGCCAGCACCGCCTGTCCGACGGTTACGGGAGGAGTCGCCGCGATACAAGGGGGTAAAGAGTTGCGGCAGGTCGGTGGGGGCAATGCCAGGCCCCGCATCCATAATTGTGAAGAAAAGATGGTGTTGGTCGCAGTGCCAGCGTATGCGAATAGAGCTACCGACAGGTGTGTAGCGGAGGGCGTTGTCCAGCAAATTTTCGAAGACGCGTGTGAGCAGATGAGCATCCGCTGGTATGACGCAAGGCGATGATGGCTGCTCGACGAGAAAGAGAATTTCTTTGCTTTGTGCCTGTGGTTTCATACTTTCTAAGACCTGAGCGATCAGTCCTCCTATTTCAAGCGGTTCTTGGCTGGGGAGCTGCTCCAGGTATTCCAGTTGTGTGTAGACAAAGAGGTCGGCGATTAATCGCTCCAATGCCGCTGCTTTGGTCTGGCACACTTCAATGTATCTGTTCGCTTTTTCTGGCGTGTTCGCGAGGCCCGTCGCAAGACCTTCAAGATAGCCGCGCAACGAGAAAAGAGGGGTACGCAAATCATGTGCGACGGCACTGATGAGGAGACGGCGTTCCTGCTCAACTTTGGCTTGCTGAAACAAAGATGTGCGGAGGGCCTCGCCCATCATGGTAAAAGAACCGAATACTTCTGCAATCTCGCGCACACGGGAGCCAGGAAAATGAAAATCCAAATCGTGTTGCGCGACCTGCTGCGTTGCCTTTGTAATGGCGTTGAGTGGTTTAAGAATCGTCGAAGCAAGGAACCAGACGACGCCTGCTAGCGTGAGTAAAAGTGCGAAGAGGCCGAGATAGACGGTGTAGAGCGTCACAAGTGTTGCGGGTGTACATTCATAAATAGAGGCGGTTCCTATCTGCTGTGTCCCATCGGTAACGACAACCTCTTGATAGACGGGACTAGCGGGGATGTTGCCATCACTCTTATAGAGTATACGTCCGGTTGCGTTACGAATCACTACCGCCATATTGAGGGCGGAAAGTTTGCTGTGGATGGTCTGTTGCCATGCATGATTGGTCCAGTGGGTGCTATCAGCCACCATTGACCGCACAAACGTACTATGCTGCTGTGCCTGAGTGGTGCTATACGTTAGCATAAGGTCGGTTGCACATGAAGAGAAGATCGCAACAAAAACAATTGACGATAAAGCCATAAGAAGGGATAGGCGAAGTGAAAGGTATTTCATTGTGGCACTCCTTCAAAACGATACCCAACGCCCCACACCGTCGTGATATAGACAGGCTGCGCTGGGTCGTTTTCAATCTTCTCACGAAGACGCGCGATATGAACCGCGACGGTGTGGCGATCACCAATCTCGCCCCAACAGTACTCGAACACCTGCTCACGCGTGAATACCTGCCGTGGATGTTCCGCAAGCAAACGGAGTAGCGCGAATTCTTTGGCCGCGAGCGAGACAACACGTTCGTCAACGCGTACCTCGTGGGCGGTGATATTGATTGTCAGATGACCAAAGTCAAGCACTAGCTGCTTCGTCTGCGTCATTTTCGCTTGTACACGGCGCAGGACCGCTTTGACGCGCGCGACGACCTCGCCAGGTGTTGCTGATTTCACGATGTAATCGTCGCCTCCCAAGCCGAGGCCACGAATTTTATCTGTGTCGGCAAGACGCGCGCTCAAGAAGAGGATTGGTACATCAGAGGTTTCGCGCACCTGACGACATAGCTCAAATCCAGACATCCCAGGCATCATTACGTCTAGTAAGATGCAGTCAATTGGTTTGTTCGCCAACACCTGTAGAACTTCGTGACCGCTGGGAACCGTCTCCACCTGAAAGCCTTCAGCCTCAAGAAAATCGCGCATAAGATCAAGGATGGTTTCATCATCATCGGCAACTAAAACGGTTGTCTTGTTTTTCACACTGGTATCTTTCTCAGCAACTGTAGAAGCGTGTCTCGTCCCCACAAGTATACCAAATTTGCCCGTCCTTGCCACAAGAAAAAGCCGAACACTGAAATGTGTTGACACTTTGTTGACAATTTATACCCAGTGTATTGACGATTAGCCTGTATAGTGGGAAGTGATGCTGCCTCGCCCTTATGGAAAGCGATAGTAGCAGTACACATGTGATTCTATACATCTCGACCTGCCAAAAGCAGTGCCACAGAAAGAGAAAATAAACTATGTCGGCTACACAAACACAGAATGCATCGGTCCCTTCAGGGAAGCGTCTTACTTGGAAGCGTCTGCTCCTGCTGGGCCTTCTCGCTATCATTGGCTCGGTGCTTGTGAATACGCTTCTCCGCATTCTCGCGCTTGCGCTTTTGCCTATTCCAGCAGGCTTTATACAGTTGCAGATACCGATGCTGATTGTCGTTTTTACCGTTATTGGAACCTTAGGGGCTTTTATTGTATTCGCGCTTATAAACCGCTTCGCACGTAATCCGCTGCGGCTCTTCCGTGTCGTTGCGTCCGTTGTGCTCGTCCTCACGTTTATTCCAGACCTCTTGCTGCTCTCCAGCCCTACCGCCAATCTTGCCTCCGTCGCCACACTCATAGTCATGCATATAGCGACGTACCTCGTTTGTGTAGGCGCGTTTACCAGTCGTCTTGCTGTTCCCAAATAGAGAACGGTTAGCCATAGTGCGTTGCTGCTACACCCACAATTGGGATGATTCCCCTTCGTGAGGCTTCCCCAGCAGCAACGCCTTCCACATTTGAACCTGCGCCACCTCGCACACCGAATACCGCTTTGGATTTTCATCCTAAAAGTACTAACTCTGTATACACCCATTTCTTTTCATTGATATACTAAAAAAAGAGTAGCTATACTTATTTATGTCACTCTATCTCACACCCTTTATACGTATTCTCGTATGTCAATTCTCTTGTTATTTGTGTTTTTCCTGGAACAATAATCTAGCAAGTTTTTTAGAAAGAAACGGAATCATGTCTTTCACTACTCAACAGCCTGGCAGTGGAAGTCGGCCAATCGCCCTTGTTTCTCAACTCAGACAGCAAGCACTACAGATGCAGCATATAGATGATTTATTTGTTTGGGTGACGCATACAATGGTCGAGCAGTGGCAAATACCACTTATCCAGATTTGGGCAACGCAGGCCTACACGACTGGAAACGTTCGCCTGGAGTTGCGGACCACCGCGAGCCAAGACGCTGCTCTGCCGACTGGTGTTCATGCGAATCAGCACATAGCCGATATTGTAAAACCGCTTTTACGGGAAAAACGCGGAACGATGTCGCTGCCAACCACAAGCGTTTTTTCGTCGGCGCAGGTAGAGGCGTTGGCTCGCTATGGCCTTCACTACTGGACGGGCTACTTTCTAGGAAACACGCTTCTGCTTCCTCCGCGAAAAGAGGCTGTTGGGGCGAAAACCGCCACGCCTCTGTGTATCATGCTTTCGCTCTTCTCGCATCAACAGCCAACGGAACGGCTGGGACGCGCCCTTGACTTCACGTTTCACAATGTCTTGCTTGTCGCCGCAAATCGAGGCTTTCTGACTCCGCCATCGGGACAGACACATACGAGTACCTCCAACGAGAGCGCGCCGCCTGCCCTTGATACGCTTATCCCGCAGCGAGCAGAGGATATAGAGGCGATGAAGACAGGTAATCCTTTTGCGAATGCCATTGTCCTTCCTGATAAGAGAACGCGCCAACTTTATTCGCTCATCAATGGACAACGAGATGTTGCGACACTCGCCAGCCTGGCAAGTTTGGAGCAAGAAGAGATCAAAGAGACACTCCATTTCCTCCTACAGCAGAAGCATATTCAGCTTCATGATGTGGATGGCAAGAGTATCAACCTCGTTCTCAAACATGCTTAACGTAGAAAGAAAAGCGTTTCTTTGAAAAGGTAATACGTATGGATATTCAAACCGTCGCGAATTTCTTGTTGTTTCTTATCGGGGTTCTCTGCATCATCATTGCGCTACGGGCCTTCTTTTTATACTCGCTGTCTCGCAATGATGTCCTGTTCATCCTCGGCTTTTCCATGAGTTCTATTGCGGTTGCGGCCTTTTTAAGTAATATCGGCGATGCCCATCTTGTGCCGTACAACACGCAGTGGGCGCGTCATATCTGTTCATCAAGTGGCGCACTGTTTATTTTTCTGAGTTCGCTGGTACAATCGCACAAGCAGTTGCGACAACTCAGGCGGATGCAACTTGTTTTCGCGGCCCTGTCGATTGCCGTAATTGTGCTTACCCCTGTGCTACCGCCTTTCTCAAGCCCCCTTATACCTGCGGCTCTAAATAATATTCGCACCGTGATCTATGGGGCTGCGCTAATTCGTTATGGCTATCTTTACGGGCTAAAGAAAAGTCGTTTTAGCCTCTTTATGTCTTTAGGGTTTCTGTGTTTGGTGATCGGTTTTATTCTCATCACCCCACAATTGCTCCATCCCAGTGCCATCAACGCCACCCTTAGCCTCATTGGGCCATTTGTGCGTATCTGTGGCTATTGCTCACTATTCGCCGCTTATTCGTTTGGATGATGCCGTTTCGTTTCTATAGAACTAGCCCTGTACAAGAAGATACCGTCGGACGCGAAACGTTCCCTTCCTACCTATCCTCTTACTACCGCAATGAATAACGCGATGGAACCACTAATACGTGTGATATCGCCCAGGCGGTCAATCGTTGTTGCGCTTGGATCAGAGGCGTTTCCGTACTTGAGGATGACAATAAAATAGCCAACGCTGAGGAAGAGGAACGCGCTCCCCATGAGGAAGCTAAATCGTGTTGCCTTTGTGGTGAACGCAAACATATAGTAGTAGAAAATGAGACCACAAATGACCCCGCGTGAACCACTCAAAAGCGTTTTGGTGATAATGGGGTTAGGAAAATCGGGTGGCAGCACGGGCGCGAGGAAGAGGAGTAGCAGCAGAGGCACACAAGCCAAAAGATGCCATCCCACAAGCAGACGTAAGGAACGCTCTTGTTTAAGAAGCAAACTCAGAAAAATAAAGAGGAAGCTGACCGTCTGACCGATATAGTTGAACCAATCGACGTTGAGCGCGATGCTCGTTACGTTATCTCCGGTAAAGCCTGCCGCTGCTGTCAACGCGATGATGGTCATAGCAATCGCGAGAACGAGAAGGCGGCGACTGAGCGTTTTTCTGTAGAGGGCGAACGCGCGAATGGCAACGAAAAGTGGCACGAAAAAGAGCGTGATTGACAGAATATTTGCGACGAAATTTTGATCCATATCTTTCCCTTCTTTCTGAGACAGTTTGCTGAAGTAGGAGAGCTATTCAAATGGCGCATCCACCACAACCTGCCTTTTAGGATCCCAGAACTCAATGCGCTGCTGCTCAAAAAGGACTTTGAGAAGCTGTACCACCTTGGGCATCGCAAAGGTGGTTACTTTGCAGAGAGTGCCTACCGTTCTGCCGCCATCTATTGCCTTGTATAGGTGATGCATTGCGTCGTCCATACGCATAGAACTGGCGAAGGGATTTGTTGTAGCAAGAAGGGAAGTGTCTTCGCGACGGCGCGGAAGAAGGGCTGACAGCCTCATGTACGGATGAGGGGATGAAGGTGGCGTGGGAACCGCGATGTGACGAAGGTGTGGCGGCAGGAGATGCTCAACCGTCTGCACAAGAAGCTCGCCCGTAAACGGCTTGGCAAGGTACTGGTCTGCGCCCAGACCTAAGCCGTAGGAGCGATCAATGGGAGTG
>Ga0123336_10004218_pt1 | contig 11771 bp, 5 predicted proteins | sample SSSSmetaG_FD_96466 | JGI IMG/M metagenome (GOLD analysis project Ga0123336, IMG submission 96466) | Glacier valley bacterial and archeal communities from Borup Fiord, Nunavut, Canada, to study Microbial Dark Matter (Phase II) - ​SSSS metaG | ecosystem: Environmental > Aquatic > Freshwater > Ice... | reverse complement strand
TGCGGGAGTGAAGACGTTTCGAGCAGGCACCCTGGTTCGGAATGGCTTGGAACCCCTGAAAAATGTGATCTCTATAGAGGCTGGCGAAGACCTTTGCGTGATCACGGCGGAAGGCGCCGGCATCTATCGCGCGGAGAAAGGCGTCTACAGGAATTTGGGAATTGCGCTGCCCCCCGGCACCTATACGAAAGCAATCTGGCTCGATTACGACCATGATTACGACCTGGACCTGATGCTGCTTGGCGACAAGCCGGTCTTGCTGCGCAACAACGGCGACGCAACATTCACCGAAACCACAAGAGCGTTTCCTTTCGTGCCGGGCAAGCCGCTCAACGCCGTCCATTTCGCGCTCCATGCGGAAACAGCGGCGCGGGATCTGGTGGTGTCGTATAGCGATCGCGAAGGCGTGCTGTATGAAGATTTGTTGAATGGACAATATCGCGCGGTGCCGTTGCCGGGAGTGAAGGCAGGCCAGGCAGCGCTGTTCGCGGCTGACTTTAATCACGATTCCTCCATCGATCTGGCGGCCGGCGGGACATTTCTGCTGAACCTTGACGGCAAGCTGACGACGGCTGTCGAACCCGCCGGCGTGAACGCTACCGTAAGTGCCGCGTTCGGCGATTGGATCGGGACGACGTTAGCCCCCCTGCACACGGCCCTTCCTCTCGAGTGGAACCTGGCGGACCTGGCCGAGGATGGCACCGTCCGCTACTTCGAAAATCTCACCGCGCCGAAGGAGCATTGGCTCAAGATCGGGCTGCGCGGTGTCAAGAACGTGAAAACCGGCAGCACCGCCACTGTGGAAGTGAAGGCAGGTGCTACTTACGGCAAGAAGATCTATATAAACGGGCCGCTGTGGTTTCCGTTAGCCGCATATACGGAAGCCGACACCGTGCGCATCACGTGGCCCAATGGCTTGATTCAGAATGAGCCGCGCAAGAAAGCCAATGAGGCCCTGACCATTGTGGAGGCGGAGCGGCTATCGGGCTCTTGCCCCATGATCTTCACCTGGAACGGCAGCGGCTTTGAGTTCATCACCGATGTGTTGGGCGTCGCGCCATTGGGGGCGTCTTCGGCGGACGGCAAATATTTTCCGGTCGATCATGACGAGTACATCCAGATTCCCGAACGCGCGCTGCGCGAGAAGGATGGCCAATACGAAGTGCGGATCACGGAAGAATTGCACGAAGTGTCCTACCTGGACCAGGTGCAACTGACGGCGGTGGATCATCCCGCGGCCAGCGAGATCTTCACGAACGATAAGTTCAAGAGCCCGCCGTTTCCGGAGTTCCGCCTCTTTGGAGTGACTCGACGTGTATATCCATCAGCCGCCCGCGATGGGCGTGGAAACGATGTGCGCGCCGCATTGCTTCATCAGGATTTGAAGTACCCTGAGGCGTTCGCGAGAAACCTTTCCGGCACGGCGGAGCTACACACTCTGGACCTGAATTTCACCGGCGCAACCCCGAACGGTAACGCCGTGCTGCTGTTGAATGGCTGGGTGGATTGGGCCGACGGCAGCACGTTTCTAGGCGAGAGCCAGCGTAAGGGCGGTGGGCTAATCTTTCCGTATCTTCAAGTAAAGGATGCGGCGGGCGAGTGGCGTACCGTGGTAAAAGATATGGGTATTCCCTCCGGCAAGCCCAAGACGATTGCCGTGGATCTTACCGGAAAGTGGCTTTCGCCCAGGCGCCAAGTTCGTATCGTAACTAACCTATGCGTCTACTGGGATGAAATTTTCCTGAGCGAGGAAGCCAAGGCTCCTCAAGTACGCCTGACAGCCATGGATGCCCGCACGGCCGATCTTCACTATCGCGGCTTTTCGACCCCTGTCATTCATCCCGAGCGCAAGCAGCCGGAGCGTTTCGATTACGCGCGGCCCATGCCGCTGACCATGTGGAACCCCACGCCGGGCATGTATACCCGCTATGGAGATGTAACTGAACTGGTGACACAAATAGACGACCGGCTGTTGATCATGGGCGCGGGCGACGAAGTGACGCTGCACTACTCCGCCGGCGGGTTGCCACCCCTGCCTGCCGGATGGCGGCGCGATTTCCTTTTGCTGGTGGATGGATGGGCCAAGGATGCCGACGCAAACACAGCATATGGCCAGACCGTAGAACCGCTGCCGTTTCACGGGATGAGCGCGTACCCCTACCCAAAAGAAGAAAACTTTCCTGCCGATGCAACTCATCAAAGGTATCGACGGGATTATTTAACACGACCGGCGTTGCGTTTAATTCGGCCATTACGGGAGACAGTTTCGGAATGAAGTGGTTTTGGGCAGCGTTCGCCCTTTTGCTTGTAAATTCGGCCTACATTGCGGCGGTCCACCCCGCTAGTGTTTTCTACATGGGGAACGTGCTGCTGCATCTGCTGTTGGGTGCGGTGCTGGCGGTGGGTGCGGTGGTGCTATTGAGGCGTCACCCTCTTCTGGGCATGCTCGTGGCGGCGGCTGGGGCGGGTTTGTATCTGGCCATCGCCGGAAACACGCGCAATCACGAAGCCATGTTGTGGCTGCATATCGTGCTGGGCATTGCCTCGGTATTTGTGGTCATACCGTATCTGAACCGTCCCCGGCGCTGGGTAATATTGGCTTCGTTTTTGCTTTTTGCCGCCGTGCTCCCTCGCGTTTATGCCTGGCTGCGTCCAGATCCCTCGCTGCGGATCACCAATCCTCTAACTGCGCCGGTGTCCATGAAAGGAGAAGGTGGCGGCGAAAAGAGCCCGTTTTTCCCCTCTTCCTTACAGACCGTCTCTGGCGGCAAGATCCCTTCAGATTTCTTTATGGATTCCAAAGGCTGCGGCGAATGCCATCAGGATGTGTACAAGCAGTGGAACAGTTCCGCTCACCACTTCGCGAGCTTCAACAATCAGTTTTATCGGAAATCGATTGAGTACATGCAGGATGTTGCGGGCACCACTCAGCCCAGCAAATGGTGCGCGGGTTGCCATGACCATGCGCTGCTTTTGAACGGCAAATGGGAGAAGCCCGTCAAAGAGCAAATTGATACTCCGGAGGCCCAGAACGGCTTGGGCTGCATGAGTTGCCATTCCATCGTGAGCGTGCAGAGCTCCATGGGCAACGGTGGATTCACCATGGAATATCCGCCGCTGCATGAGCTTGCAAACAGCAAAAATGAGTACGTGCGGGCGGCCAATCATTTTCTGACGTATTTGAATCCGGAACCCCACAGGCGCGCCTTTTTGAAGCCCTTCATGCGGCAGGATTCGGCGGAGTTTTGCGCCAGTTGTCACAAAGTGCATTTGGATGTGCCCGTAAATAATTACCGGTGGGTACGCGGCTTCAACGATTACGATAACTGGCAGGCAAGCGGTGTTTCCGGTCAGGGTGCGCGTTCGTTTTACTATCCACCGAAAACCAGCACCTGTTCCGATTGCCACATGCCGATGGTCCCTTCGACCGACCCGGGTAGCCATGACGGCAAGATTCATTCGCACCGTTTTCCGGGCGCCAATCTTGCGCTGGCTGTCGTGAATAAAGATGAAGAGCAGCGCAAAGCCACCGAGGCATTTCTGAAGAGCGGCTTCATGACGGTGGATATCTTTGCAGTCTCTCCAATTGCCGAGAAAAATGGGGAAACGAAAATGTTGCGCCGCAAGGCAGACGCGCCGGATACTATGTCGAGCTTCGCCGTCGGCGAAGAAGCGGAGCATAACGGTCCGGCTGTCATTCGCGAAGTTTCGGAACTGGCAGCGCCCATTGATCGAGCCGGAGCGAAGCTGGTGCCGGGACGGACAGCGCGTGTAGATGTAGTGGTTCGAACGCGCAAGATTGGCCACTTCTTTCCCGGTGGCACAGTGGATTCCTTCGATGTGTGGCTGGAGCTGGAAGGACACGATGCCGCGGGCCGCAAAATTTTCTGGAGCGGCAAAGTGGATGAGGATGGCAAGGGTCCGGTAGAACGCGGGGCTCATTTCTATCGCTCTTATCAATTGGATGGCGATGGGAACATGATCAACAAGCGCAATGCTTTCCAAATGCGCTCCGTTTTGTATGTCCGGTTGATTCCGCCGGGAGCAGCCGATGTTGCACACTTCCGCGTCTCCGTCCCGAAAGATGCCCAAGGTGCAATTACTTTTACCGCGAAACTGAATTATCGAAAATTCTCGCATTACTACACGCAATATTCTTATGCGGGGGTGCCCGTTCCCGGACAGAACCCTACGCTCCTTGACGTGAATCACAACAGCCTGGAATACTCCTTCGCCGCAAAGAATATCCCCGCCAACGTGTCTGGCGCAGTGAAAGACCAAATACCCGACGTTCCGATTGTGACCATTGCCCAAACCACAACGGAAATTCCGTTGGGCGAAGCGGTGTGGAAGCCAGTGGCGCAAAAAGTGGACCGGGAGCGTTGGAACGATTACGGCATCGGGCTGCTGCTTCAAGGAGATTTGAAAGGTGCCGAGTATGCCTTCCATCGTGTAACTGAAGCCGAACCCGGTTATGCCGATGGGTGGTTAAATGTCGCGCGAGCATTGATTCAGGAAGGCGAGAACGAAGCAGCCAAACCCTACCTGGCAAAGGCGAAGGCACTGGACCCTTCGCTGGCGCGGATTTACTATTTTCAGGCACTGGTGGAAAAATCGGACGGTGCCTATGATGCCGCGCTAACAGCCTTGCACGTGGCGGAGGCTAAATATCCGCGAGACCGCGTAGTCCTAAACCAGATTGCGCGCATTTTATTCTTGCAGCGAAAGTATGCCGAAGCGCTTACGCAATTGAACCGTGTCAGCCTGGTGGATCCAGAAGATCTTCAGATGCACTATACGCGCATGCTCTGCTATCGGGGCTTGGGCGACGCCGGGAAAGCGCGCATCGAGGAGCAGCTGTTCCGGCGATTCAAGGCTGACGAAACAGCACAGACACTCACGGCGAAAGCGCGCATGCAGAGTGCGGAAGACAACAACGAACGGCAGAACATTCACGATCACGAATCCGTGGTGCTGCCCAGATGAAAACCCTGATCTGGCTCTTGGCCGCGGCAGTGAGCACCACGCCCCAAAGCGCTGTGAAGTTTACCGATGTGACGGCGGCGGCTGGCATTCATTTCGTGCACCATACCGGCGCGGCCGGCAAGAAATATCTGCCTGAAACGATGGGTTCGGGCTTGGCTTTTGCCGATCTAGATGGTGACGGCTGGCCGGAAATTTTGATGTTGAATGCAAAGGATTGGACGCCGCGTGGGAAGAAATATCTGAGCGCGCTGTATCGCAACAATCGCAACGGCACCTTCACCGATGTGACAGCGGGGAGCGGCCTCGATGTAGAGATGTACGCAATCGGCGTCGCGATCGCCGACTACGATAACGATGGCAGGCCGGATGTCTACATCACCGCGCTCGAAGGCGACCGCTTGTTTCACAACGAAGGTGGCAACAAGTTTCGCGATGTAACAGCCGCATCCGCCATTCGCAACGCGAACTTCGGCACATCGGCGGCGTGGCTGGATTACGACCGCGATGGGAAAGCCGATCTGTTCGTTGCGAACTACATTCAGTGGACGCCAAAAACCGATTTATGGTGCTCCATGGATGGCGCGACGAAGAGCTATTGCACTCCGGAATCTTCGAAGGGCGCGCCCTCCAAACTGTTTCACAATCTGGGCGGCGGCAAGTTTGAAGACGTGAGCGTGAAGGCGGGAATTGCGGACCCGGGAAGCAAATCGCTGGGTGTTTCCGTGTTGGATTTCAACGGCGATGGATGGCCGGATTTGTTTGTCGCAAACGATACACAGCCAAACAAGCTGTATCGCAATAACACGAACGGGACATTCACCGAAGAAGGGGTTTCCGCGGGCGTCGCCTATGGAGAAGACGGCGTGGCGCGCGGCGCGATGGGAGTGGATGCGGCGGACTACGATCATTCGGGCCGACCGCATTTGCTGGTAGGGAACTTTTCGAACCAGATGCTAGGGCTGTATCACAACGAAGGAAGCGGCCTGTTTGTCGATGAAGCCCCCAGTTCTAGCGTCGGCCGGGCCAGTCTGTTGAGCCTTACCTTTGGAGCTTTCTTCTTCGATTACGATCTGGATGGCTATCCCGATATTCTGGCCGCAAACGGACACACGGAAGAACAGATTGAACGCATTCAGCCGAAGGTGAAGTATCGCCAGCAGCCTTTACTGTTCCGCAATTTAGGAGGCAGAAAGTTCGAGAATGTCTCTGCGGCGGTTGGCGCGGATTTCACGAAACCATTGCTGGCGCGTGGCGCGGCTCATGCCGATTTTGATCATGATGGCGACCAGGATATTCTGATCGGGACTAATGGCGGTGCACCCGTACTCTATCGCAACGATGGCGGCAACCGGCAGCACTGGCTCACCATTCGATTGAATGGCGTGAAGAGCAATAGGAGCGGACTAGGCACGGTGATTCGCGTGGAAGGTTCAGCCGGCAGGCAATCTGACATGATGCGTTCCGGCGGCAGCTATTGTTCGCAGAGCGATTTAGCGCTGACGTTCGGTCTGGGCCGCGATGAAAAGGTGGCCTCCCTACAGGTGGAGTGGCCCAGCGGAGTGAAACAGAAGTTCGCCAATGTTGCCGCGAATCAGTTCCTGCTAATCGATGAAGTGAAAGGACTCGTGAAACTGCCTTGAACGCCGATTTGCTGGCGCGATCGGGAACGGAGCAGGGGCGGCTTCTGGCGAAGGGAGAGCTTTCTTCAGTCGATCTGATTCATGCTCATCTGAGGCGCATTGATGAAATCAATCCGCGGCTGAACGCTGTTGTAGAAGTGTTGCGTGAGACGGCGCTACTTGAAGCGGCTGAGTCCGATTCGCGTCGGCGCGACAACACAACGCGCGGACCCCTGGACGGCGTGCCCTTCTCCGTGAAGGATTCCATTGAGGTTCGCGGAACAAGCTGCTCGGCCGGTACTCTGGGCCGCAAGCACGCGGCACGCTCGGTCACTGATGCGACGCTAGTGGCTCGTTTGCGGCAAGCCGGCGCGATTCCGATTGCACGTACAAATCTTCCGGATCTGCTGTTCGCATTCGAGAGCGATAACCTGCTCTTTGGGCGTACGAATAACCCATACGATCTGGCGCGATCGCCGGGTGGTTCGAGTGGCGGTGAGGCGGCCCTGATCGCGGGCTGCGGATCGCCCTTCGGGCTGGGTAGCGATGCGGCGGGTAGCGTGCGTCTTCCCGCGCACTACTGTGGCATTGCGAGCCTGAAGCCAACGCAAGGCCGCTTATCCAGGTACGGTCACGTGCCGGCAGCAAGCGGGTGGCTGGAGATGATCTGGCAGATCGGTCCCATGGCGAGGCGCGTGGAAGACCTGCGTACCATGATGGCGATGCTATCCGGCGCGGATGAAAGGGACCGAAGCGCGGTACCCATGCCGTATCGCGATCCGACTGAAGTGCGGTTGAAAGATTTGCGCGTGGCATTCTTTTCCGACAACGGCATTGTCCCCGCGGACCATGACACCGCGCGAATTGTGAATGCGGCGGCTCAGGCGTTGACGCCGGAAGTGGCCCTGGTGCAGGAGCGGCGGCCAACAGGAATCGAGGCCAGTTATGACCTTGAGATGAAGCTGATCGGGCCCGATGGCGGTGCCGGGCTGCGCAACTATCTGCTCGAGATTGGCAGCACGGCAACGCATCCCGTTCTGAACGGATGGCTGGAAAAACTGGAGCAATACAGCACGGATCTATCGGGCTTTGCAGGCTATTGGGCGGAACTGGACAGCTTCCGCGATTCTCTGTTTACGTTTCTTCGTGACTTCGATGTTGTGATCTCGCCGGTGTCGATAGGCCCCGCGGTGTTGCATGGGGAATCGATTCGCGACGATATATTTCCAGGGTTCAGTTATACGATGACATATAACCTAACGGGCTGGCCGGCCGGGGTGGTCCGCTGCGGCACGTCGCCAGCAGGTTTGCCAATCGGCGTACAGGTGGCCGCCGCCCCATGGCGTGAGGATATTGTGCTGGCGATATTGGGCCGCCTGGAAGGTGCGTTCGGCGGCTGGCGGCCGGCGGCGTAGTGCGGAATCTTAAAAATTGGGTTGGGGTCTTTAGGCCGCTGATACTCAGCATTCTTCTGGCTTGTTTGGCTTTGTTCCTCTTCGAAAGCCTGGCGGACGAGATGTTGGAGGGCGACACACTCCAGTTCGACGCCGCTATCAGAAATTTCATTCATGGGTTCAGTTCGCCCGCTTTGACCGCTGTGATGCGGGGCTTTACTACCATTGGCAATGTAGGAGCGGTGATTTCGATGACCGCAGTTGTAGCCTTTGTGCTCTGGTTCAAGAATCGAGCAAAAGATGCGGCGTTTCTTCTAGTGACCATTTCCGGCGGGGTCTTTTTGATGTGGGTTTTGAAACTTCTATTCCAACGGCAAAGGCCGACACCTTATTTCGGCATCACGGTACGTAGCGATTACAGCTTCCCCAGCGGCCATGCTCTGGTGGCGGTTTGCTTTTATGGAATGCTCGCTCAAATTCTTGTAGCTCAGCGGCATGGCCGGTCCCGCCTTCTAATCTGGGCGACGGCTGCGTTCATGGTGCTGGGGATTGGCGTTTCGCGCATCTATTTAGGAGTTCATTACCCAAGCGACGTGTTGGCGGGCTATCTCGCCGCGCTTGGTTGGATTTTGGGAGTTTCGGCTGCACATCGTCGCAACGTCATGAGCAGCGCGTGATCTCCAGCCGCTATGTCTTCAACGCAATCTTATAAACCAGCGCTTCAGGTGAAGGCGCGGAGTGCGGCGCCGAAACGGAAAGCTCATTTTCGCCCGCTTTCCATTCCACTTTTTCATCGCTTCCGAGAAGTGTGATTCCGTCGATGGGACGATCGAGCAATCTGGCACTCGCCGATAGCGCTTTCACGCTCAAGGGCTGAACGGGTACGCCGAGTTGAATCATATAAATAACACCATCGCGAGTTGTGAACCGTACATCTGCGGCAGTCATCGGCCGCCCTTTGCCTTCATTAAACCCTTGCGCCTGAAGCGGGGCACTCTGCGAAGCAGGCCCTTCACCGAACACTTTCCAGGGACGCGTGCCGAAAATACTTTCGCGATTGATGCCCATCCAATGAGTGATGCCCGCTAGCGTGGTCATCTCGTCGGAATCCAGCGTGCCATCGCCTTTCACGGGAATGCTCAGCAGCAGGTTTCCGTTCTTACTCACGATGTCGGCCAGGTTCCGCACCACGGTCGCCGCTGTTTTGTAAGAGTGTTTCTCCAGCACCTTGCGGTCATAATGCCAATGACCAATGCACGTATCGGTCTGCCAAACCTCGGGCTCAATCACGGAGCTTTGGCCGCGTTCGATATCCCACACCATAGCCTTGCGCTGTTCCGGATTCAACACCTTGCCGTTCAGAACAGCTTCCAGCGCGCCTCCGTGAAGCTTCATGTTGCTGTTGTAGAGATGCGCGGCCAAACGCAAGCCGGCATCGCTGATGGGGTAAAGCGGCAGCGCGGTGTCATCGTAATAGACCAGGTCGGGAGTGTACTTATTCATCAGGTCCACCGTGCGGTTGTAGAAGCGTTCGCAGTATGCAACATCCGGCACGCTGGCACCAGTGTCAGTGGGCCAATCCCACAGCTTGGCCGTGTTGCTTCCTTTTCCCGGCGTATGGTTTTGCGCGTACAAATCCTGGGGGTCCAGCCCTTCCCACCACTGGCCCTTGCCATCGGCCTTGGTCAATTTACCGTCGTAAGGAACACCCGCCAGAGGACCGCTCTTATCCGCGCCCTGCGCCACCTCATACCACATCCACGCGTGCGCGGCGTGAATGCTTACACCGAACTTCATGCCGTTCGACCGGGCCGCTCGGGCCCACCCTCCGATCAAATCTTTCTTAGGGCCCAGCCGCACGGAATTCCACGGCTGATATTTGCTGTCATAGTTATCGAAGTTATCGTGATGGTTTGCGAGCGCCACAAAGTATTGAGCGCCGGCGTTCTTGTAAAGGGCCAGCAGCTTGTCGGGGTCCCACCGCTCAGCGGTCCATTGATGGATCACATCCTTGAACCCGAATTTCGAAGGGTGACCATATGTCCGAGTGTGGAACTTGTAGTCTTCATTGCCTTCGATATACATCTGGCGCGCGTACCAATCGCCGTATTCGGGTTGGCATTGCGGACCCCAGTGAGCCCAAATGCCGAACTTCGCGTTGCGGTACCACTCGGGCGTGCTGTACTGCTGCAGCGATTCCCAAGTGGGTTCGAAGCGCCCTGTGGCCATGGGCTCGACGTTCGGACCGAGAGGCGATACAAAATGTTCCGCGGCGGTGGCGCGTGTTGAACGAAGCCCGAGCGAACCCGCGGATAAAAGCTGCAAGATACGGCGACGATTCAGTGTCATGGGTTGACTTCGAGTCTATTCCAGATTCACCCGGTTAGAGCGACAAATTTTGGTCCTATTGGCAACACAGTTAAGGGTAAAGTAGAGAGAATCCAACTATGCTCGCGGCAAATAAGTTCATTGGGTTATTGGCGGTTATCGCCAGCACGATAAGTGCGCGAGCGGAATCGGGAACAGCTTCGTTCGAGCAAAATGTAAAGCCGGTCTTCGAAGCCAAGTGCCTGCCTTGCCACGGAATCGCTGCCCTCGGCAAACTGGACCTGCGGACTGTGGAGGGAGTTCTGAAAGGAGGCGAATCCGGCCAGGTGGTCATGCCGGGCAATGCCGATAAGAGTCTGCTGGTAGATAAAGTCGTCACCCGGCAGATGCCTCCCGGCAAGAACAAGATGACGGACGCCGAAATCGATTTCGTCCGCGCATGGATCAATAGCGGAATGACAGCGCGAGCGGAAGTTGTCTCCGCCGTCGGCGAATCGGAAGTCCTCGCTGTGTTCCAGGCGCGCTGTGTGATATGCCATGGCGGTCTGCGAAAAGAAGGCGGCCTGGATCTTCGCACCGTGGCAAGCCGCTTGGCAGGCGGCAAATCCGGACCAGCACTGGTTCCCGGTAAGCCGGAGGAAAGCCTGCTCTATAAGCGCATGGCAGCAGGCCAGATGCCTCCCACGCTGATGTCGAAAGACTTCGCGGTGGAGTTGCCAAGCGATGCCGAAACCGCGACCGTAAAGGCGTGGATCGCGGCCGGCGCGCAAGGGCCGGTGACCGTCACTCACCCTTCGCTGGTAAAAGATTCTGACCGGCAATGGTGGGCTTATCGGGCTCCCCTTCGGCCTGCCATACCCACAGTGAGGAATCAGGCTTCTGTGCGCAACCCGATCGATGCCTTCCTGCTTCGCAAGCTGGAAGCGAAGGGCCTGCGCTATTCGCAACCCGCGGGCAAACTGCAGCTCATGCGCCGGGCTTATCTAGATCTGACTGGCTTGCCTCCCACAGCCGCGGAAGTGGGCGAGTATGCAAAGGACACATCGCCGCAAGCGTATGAGCACTTGGTGGATCGCCTGCTTGCTTCGCCTCATTATGGCGAGCGATGGGGCCAGCACTGGCTCGATTTGGCCGGCTATTCCGATTCCGAAGGCTTCGGCCAGGATGATGGCGTGCGCCCGTACGCGTGGCGTTATCGCGATTACGTGATCCGCTCTCTGAACGCGGACAAGCCATACGACAAATTCCTGACTGAACAATTGGCCGGCGACGAGATGTCGGACGATTGGCAGAAGGCAGGCAACGCATCGCAAGAGACCATCGATCGGCTGGCCGCGACCGGCTTTCTTCGGAACACGCCGGACCCGACCGATTCGAGTGAGCGCGGCCTGCTGGCCGAGCGCATGAACATCATCGCCGATGAGACAGAGGTGCTGACTTCATC
>Ga0123336_10004215_pt1 | contig 11773 bp, 12 predicted proteins | sample SSSSmetaG_FD_96466 | JGI IMG/M metagenome (GOLD analysis project Ga0123336, IMG submission 96466) | Glacier valley bacterial and archeal communities from Borup Fiord, Nunavut, Canada, to study Microbial Dark Matter (Phase II) - ​SSSS metaG | ecosystem: Environmental > Aquatic > Freshwater > Ice... | reverse complement strand
GCGGGTTGTTCCGTACCTCGATGGCGCAGATGCGGATGGGCTCGTACACCTGGTTGGCAGCGAGGCCGGCCCCGTTCGCGTCGTGCATCGTCTCGACGAGATCGTCGATGAAAGCCTGCACCTTGGGCGAGGCGAGCTCCTCACGGGTGAGCTTGCGCGCCACCTCCCGGAGCACCGGATGCCCGAGGGTCGCGATCTTCCGGATGGCCATGGCGTCATGGATAGCACCGTTGACTTTCCGGGCCCTCTGGCACTAGATCACCGGGCCAGCTCCTCGAAAAATCATGGTCTTCCGGGGGTCTAGCGAGACAAGGGAAAGAGCTCACGCATGATCTCCACCTACGCGCCCATGTTCCTGATGATCGCCGTCGCGAGCTTGCTCGCCGGCCTCTTCTTCACGGGCGCCACGTTCCTCGGCGGCAAGGTCAACAAGACCCGCGAGAAGATGCTGCCCTTCGAGTGCGGCTCCGAGAGCTCGGGCGGCCGCCACCTCAAGCTCAGCGTAAAGTTCTACTTGACCGCGATCCTCTTCGTCGTCTTCGACATCGAGGCGGTCTTCATCTACCCGTGGGCGATCCAGTTCAAGGCGCTCGGATGGGCGGGCCTCTACTCGATGTTCGGGTTCCTCGCAGTGGTCGTCGTCGCGCTCGTGTACGTCGTGAAGAAGGGTGCGCTCGAATGGGAGAACTGAAACAGGTCACGCTCGACGCCAGCGAGAGCTCAGGCTTCGCGACGACGAGGCTCGATGCGCTGCTCGGCTGGGCGCGCAAGTGGTCGCTCTTCAAGTACCCGTTCGTGACGGCGTGCTGTGGCATGGAGTTCATGTCGCTGACGAGCCCGCGCTTCGACGGCACCGCGCGCTTCGGCGCCGAGGCCCCGCGCTTCTCGCCGCGCCAGGCAGACCTCCTCTGGGTGGTCGGCACCATCTCGCAGCGGCAAGCGCCGGTGCTGAGGCGCATCTACGAGCAGATGATGGAGCCCAAGTGGGTCCTCGCGTTCGGAACGTGCGCGAGCTGCGGCGGTTTCTACGACAACTACACGACGGTCCCGGGCATCGACAAGATCATCCCCTGCGACGTCTACGTGCCGGGCTGCCCGCCGCGCCCCGAGGCCGTCATCGACGGGCTCATGCTTCTCCAGGACAAGATTGCGCGCGGCGACAAGACCCCCGGCATCGTGAAGCCGCGCGAGGATCCCGCCTCGCTCGTGAAGGACCTCGTGAGGCTACGGCGCGGCAAGGAGTCGGTCTGATGAGCGAGCGCGTTCTCGAGGCGCTGAAGAGCAAGTTCGGCGCCGCGATCCTCGACAGCCACTCGCAGTTCGGGGACGACACGGCGATCGTCGACCCGAAGAGCTGGAAGGCCGTCTGCCGGTTCCTGCGCGATGATCCGTCGATGAGCTTCGACATGCTCGTCGACCTCTGCGGCGTCGACTACCCAACGCGCACGCCGCACGTCGAGGTGGTGCTCCATCTCTACTCGGTGGCGCGTCGCCATCGCGTGCGCCTCAAGAGCCGCGTCGGCGAAGAGGACATGGTCGGCTGCGAGATCGAGACGGTCAGCGACCTCTGGCCCGGCGCGAGCTGGTTCGAGCGTGAGACCTACGACCTCATGGGCGTGACCTTCCTCGGTCACCCCGACCTCCGCCGCATTCTCATGTACCCGGAGTTCGAGGGGCACCCGCTCCTCAAGGACTATCCAGCCGACCGCACGCAGCCGCTCGTCCCGTACCGCACCGAGGCCGAGGCCGGCCTCCCGCTCGAGAAGCTCGCGCCCTTCGGGAGCGACGAGGGCATGCCCTTCCCGCTGCGCAGTGCAGGTGCGCGCTGGTTCAACCAGGGCCAAGGAGAGAACTGACATGGAGCCGATCGACCTCGATCTCGACGAGAACGAGCTGGAGCTCCCGTCGGAGCCGATGCACCTCAACATGGGTCCGTCACACCCGGCGATGCACGGCACCGTACGCATCGTGCTGGAGCTCTCCGGCGAGACGATCATGAAGAGCGACGTGCAGATTGGCTATCTGCACCGCGGCTTCGAGAAGATGTGCGAGCGCGGCACGTGGGCCCAGGTGTTCCCGTACGTGGATCGCCTGAACTACGTCTCGCCGATGCTCAACAACGTGGGCTACGCGCTCGCCGTCGAGAAGATGTGCGAGATCGCCGTGCCCGAGCGCTGCCAGTGGTACCGCATGATCCTGGGCGAGCTCGCCCGCATGTCCGACCACCTCACGTGCACCGGCGCGATGGCGATGGAGCTCGGCGCGTTCACGCCGTTCCTCTGGTACATCAAGGCGCGCGAGATGATCTGGGACATCCTCGAGGAGGAGACCGGCGCCCGCCTGACGCACTCGTTCGGTCGCATCGGCGGCATGGCGCACCCGCCGACCGCCGCGCTGAAGGAGCTCTGTCGGAACATGATTCCGACCGTCCTCGGCCTGGTCGAGGAGGGCGAGGGCATGCTCCTCAAGAACCGGATCTTCATCGACCGGCTCGAGGGCATTGGCATCATCTCCGGCGCCGACGCGGTCGCCCTCTCTTGGACGGGCCCGTGCCTCCGCGCGAGCGGCGTGCCGTATGATGTTCGCAAGTCGCACCCGTACCTCAAGTACGACGAGGTCGACTTCGACATGCCGCTCGGCAAGAACGGCGACAACCTCGATCGCTTTCTCATCCGCTTGGGGGAGCTCCGGCAGAGCGCGAAGATCATCCTGCAGGCCTGCGACCGTATGGCGGACGACGGGCCGGTCAACTGCGACGACCCGCGCGTGATCCTCCCGCCGAAGCACGAGGTCTACACGACCATCGAAGGCACCATCCAGCACTTCAAGCTGATCATGGAGGGCGCGAAAGTGCCGGCCGGCGAGTGCTACTCGTACACCGAGGGCGGCAACGGCGAGCTCGGCTACTACCTCGTCTCGGACGGCACCGGCGCGCCCTACCGCGTGCGGATCCGTCCGCCGTGCTTCGCGATCACCGGTGGGCTCTCGAAGCTCATCAACGGTCGCATGCTGAGTGACATCGTCCCGACGTTCGGCTCGCTGAACATGATCGGCGGCGAGTGCGATCATTAGTCAGGACGAGGGGGCTCCGCCCCCTCTGACCGCTGCGTACGACGAGGGGGCTCCGCCCCCTCTGGCCGCTGGATACGACGAGGGCTCTCCGCCCCCTCATACGACGAGCAATGCGCAGCGGCCCGCGAGCGACGACCTCGCGGTGGGCGCCCGCGCCGTCGAGGCGTGTCGGCGGCTGGGCGAGGCGTGCTCCGTGGAGACTAGGGCGTCACCGCGGCGAACGCTGGCTCGACGCGCTCCTGCTCCGCCCGTGACAGACCCAGCGCCTTCGCCTCGGCGCGCCACCCGCGGACCGAGGCGACGACCTCCCCGAGGATGACCCCGGCGCGGCGAGCGTTCAGCCGGAACAGCTCCGCGACCTCCCGCACCAGCGCCAGGTCCTGGGCGTTGTCGGTCTCCGAGATGTTCAGCGTGAGGCCGTTCCCCGTGGGCACGGGGTTCACGTCGTACGCCGGCGCGAGCGACCAGCCATGCGGCTCGAGCAGGAAACCGTGGTTCCGGAGGTGATCATCGACGTTCGAGACGCACACGGAGAACGCGATGCGACGCCATAGTTGCTCCAGGTCGCGCGCGGCATGGGCGCCGTGCTGCACGAGCAGGCCTGCGATATCGAGGTAGCTGGCGCCCTCTTCGCCGTCGACGCGCTCGAGGAGCGTCATCGCGGAGGCGAAGTGGATGCGCTCGTCGGTGTTGGTCCGGTCGAAGCGTCGCGTCACGAACGTGTGGTGCTTGCTGCCGAAGCGGCGACACGTCGCGGTGGCGGTCACGATCCCCGCGCGCCGGGCCAGCGTGGCCACCACGCTCTCCCACGCGCCGGTGTCGTGGGTGTCGAGCGCGCTCGGGAACTTCGCGATCCACAGGTGGCCGTCCTCGTCGAGCACGCTGGCCTTGGGGCGCGCTCCGCCGAGCGACCGGCCCGGGGCGATCAGCATGCGGAGCCACTTGGCATGGCTCGGGCTGGTGCCCTCCTCGTCGCGCTCGAGGTGGAGGCTCGCGGCTTCGAGCTCTCGCAGCGAGGTCCAGGGAGGGGACGCGAGCTCGGTCTGATCGTCGAGGAACGGGCCTCCCTCGAACCGGTAGCGCAGCGCCCCCATGCGATGGCCGTCGTACACGCCCAGCAGGTAGTCGAGCTCGTCGAGGCGTCGCGGCCTGCGCTTCTCGTCACGCGCGCGCTGCGCTTCGCGGCGCTGCATGAGGACGCGACCCCAGCGATCGGGCGAGGAGTCGAGGAAGACGCCGAAATTCTCGCGGCCCGCCGCCACGTACTGGGGGCCAGGACCGAGCCGTAGCGCAGGGTCGAGCGCGCTTCGGTGGCCGTCCTCGAGCCACGCCTTGTCGTATTCGAAGGAGAAGATCTCCTTGCCCCTGGCCGGAGTGGCGTGGAGAAATCCCATGCGGCGCGGCCCGCCGAGGCGCGCCCAGTCGGCGCACACTTCGACCCTGCGTCGTTCAGCGGCCATCGCCGCCACGGGAGCGAGCGCGACGGGGCGTGGCGCCGGACAGCGCGGCGTCCTGGAGCTTGCGTCCGACCTGATCCTCGCGCGCGAGGAGGGCGAGGTCCTGCTCGAGACCGAGGCAGTGCAGCACGTTCGCGATCGCGCCGATGGTGACGGTCGCGCCGCCCCGCTCGAGCGCGCGAAGCGTCGGACGGGACATGCCCGCACGCTCGGCAACCAGCGCGGCAGACAGCCCGCGACGCTTCCGGGCGAGACGGATGTTCGCTCCGAGCTCGACCAGCAGGCGGCCGATGGCGGGAAGGGGGGGGTCGTGACCCTGGGCCTGAAGCTATTATTGCCGTTAATGGCGTGTTTGGAAGAAATATCTTCCAATGCGCCGCTCCAGGCCACGAGGCCGGCGGGCTCCTACACGCGGTGAACGCTGCGCTTCGAGACGATCAAGAAGCGCCACAGCAGCGCGACGGCGACGACCGCGAGGCCCGCCAGCAGCCCCCACCACAGCCCTGGCGCGCCGAGGCCGAGGCGGAACCCCAGCAGGAGCGCGAGCGGAAATCCCACGAGCCAGTGGCCCACGACGTTCGACGCGAACGCGAACCTCACGTCGCCCGCGCCTCGTAGCGCGCCCGAAGCGACGCCTTGCACGCCGTCGAAGAGCTGGAATGCCGCCGCGATCCCGAGCAAGGTCACGCCGAGGTCGAGGATGGCGGGGTCGTCGGTGAAGAGCTCGACGAGCGGCCGCGGCGTGAGCAGGAACAGCGTGCTCGTGCAGGCCATGAAGGCCGCGCCCAGCGCGATGCCGAGGAGCCCGGGTCGCCGCGGCGACCGTCGTTCGCCGACCGCGTGACCGACGCGCACCGCGGTCGCGCCGCTGACCCCGAGCACGCCCATGAACGTGAAGCTCGCGAGGCCAATCGCGATGTGGTGCGCGCTCACCGCGACCTTGCCGAGCCTCCCGGCGAGCACCGCCACCAGCGAGAACACCCCGATCTCCGCGAGGAGCTGGAAGCCGATCGGTGTCCCGAGACGGACCACCTTCCACACCGAGACGTCGGCGGTGTCCGTCGCAGCGCCGCGTGGCCGCATCCGGAACACCACGATCAAGACGCCGCCCGCAAGCACCAGGCTCGCGACCGTGCTCGCGAGGCCCGCGCCGAACGCACCGAGCGGAGTCGTGCCGAACGCGATCGTCCCGAAGCGTCCGAGCGGCAGCTCGCCGCGCACGAGCACGTTGCAGACGGCGAGGTTGACGACATTCGCCGCGATGGCCGAGGCGAGCGCGGGCCACGTCTTCTTGTGTGCCTGGAGGTACGTCTTCGCCGCGAGATAGACCGGGATCAGGAGCAACACGGGCGTCTGCGCGACGATGAACGCGCGCGCGGGCGCGACGAGCTCCGGCGCCACGCCGATGGGCACGAGCAGCCACGTCGCGCCGATGGTTACGAACGAGACGGGAACCCACAAGAGCGCGCACGCCTTCGTGGTCGAGACGAACGCGCGCCACGCGACGTGCGGCTCGCCCGCGCCGACCGCCTGGGACGCGAGTGGCTCGAGCGCCGCCGCCGCACCGATGCCGAGCGCGAGCCCCGCGAAGGCGATGGAGCGGCCGATCGATCCGCCGCCCAGCTCGGAGGCCGAGACGCGTCCGAGCACCGCGACATCGACGAGACCCAGCAGCGTGAGGCCGAACTGCGCGAGCGCGATCGGCAGCGCGAGACGCGCAATGATCCCGAGCTCCTCGAGCAGGCGGGGTTCGTGCTTCGTCATCGCCGTGTCGGGTGGCCAGTCGGTTGACCAGCGAGAGGGCGCCTTGACTGTGCCCTTTCGGTGGTTCTTATACTGGATCGCCAAGCGCAAGCGCGGCGTGGATACGGGGGGAACCGTGGAAAAGCCGAAGCGACGAACACTCACGAACCCAGGGCTCGGTAGTGGGCTCCATCCGAAACATACGCACTCGTCCGTTCCGCCGATGTCCAGTACGCGCGCTCGTGACGAGCGCGAGAGCCTGCCACCAGTGGACGTCGAGACGCGCGCGGACAAGATCTCGACGCGACGTCCGCGAACGAGCCGTCCTCCGCTCCGCGTCGACGACGTAGGCGACGTGGCCGTAGCCATCGCCGGAAAGCACTCGCGGGCCGTCGCCGTGGCGGCGCCGCGGCTGCTGAAGACGCGCGCCGAGCTCGTTGCGGCGCCGATCGATCATCGCGACGCGTTCGTGCTCTCGCTGCTCGATGGCAAGACGAGCGTCCAGGGCGTCGTCGATCTCGCGGCCATGCCTGACGGCGAGGTGCTGGGCATCCTCGAGCGCCTCGCGAAGCTCGGCATCGTCCATTTGCCCTGACCGGCGGGCTGCGGGAAAACGCAGGCCCCTCGAATTTGCGTCGCCGGTATTGACGCCAGCCGTGGCCGCGCGATCCTGGAGGCACGGCAGTTCCGGCCAACCCCCATGAAGTCACGAGAAAAAAGGACGACCACCGAGCCCGGCCTCGGCAAGGTCGACGGCGAGGCGCGTCGCACGGCGATCCGCGAGCGCACGAACGGCGAGGCGCTCGCGCGCGAGGCGCCGACGAGCGAGGCGCCGACGAGCGCTCCGCCGATCAGCACGCCCCCGCTGAGCGCGCGGCAGACGCGCGCGCTCGAGGGTGTTTCTGTCGCACGTCCGGAGGTGGTCGAGCTCGAGCTCGAGCTCGACGAGTCGCCGTCGACGAAGCCGGTCGACACGCAAGCGCTCGCCGAGCAAGAGCGGGTCGAGCGGGTCGAGCGGGTCGAGCGGGTCGAGCGGGTCGAGCGGGTCGAGCGTCGCCCCATGACCATCCGCGAGGAGCCCACCACCGACTCGCGCGAGCTGAAGCCTGCGCAGCCCTCGTCGCGGCCGATCGAGGGGCGCCCTCTCCGCCCGAGCCGCGCGCCGGAGCCCAAGCCCGTCAGTAGCAAAGCCCCACGCCGCGCGCTCACGAGCCGTCCGCCGAAGGCAGCCTCGATCCCGCCACCGCGGTCGGTCCGCCCCGCAAAATCAGCGCGCGCCTCGATCCGCGTCGACGACGTGGGCGCGGCCGTGAAGAGCGGCGCCGATGCCATCGGCGTCGCCGGACGCCAGGTGCCCAAGATCGCTCGCACAAAGGACGAGATCGCCGAGGCCCCCATCGACCACCGGGCGGGCTTTCTCCTTGCCCACATCGACGGCGTGACCACCGTCCAGGGCCTCGTCGACATCGCCGGGATGCCGGAGAACCAGGTCCACGAGATCCTCGACCGCCTCCGCAGGCTCGGGATCGTCACGATTCGCTGAAGCTGCTTCCAACTTGCGGCAATTCGTCGTAAATCAGGCGCACCTTTATGCCCACCTTCAAGCTTGACGGCAAGGACATCCCCTTCGAGCCGGGCGAGAGCATCATCAAGGCCGCCTCGCGCTCCGGGATCGATATCCCTCACTACTGCTGGCACGCGGGGCTCAGCGCTCCCGCGAACTGCCGCATGTGCCTCGTGGAGCTGAAGCCTGCCGCGAACCAGCGCGCGATGATGCTCGACATCGTCGAGTGGGACCCGGTTCTCAAGGACTACAAGAACGTCCAGAAGCCGAAGCTCCAGCCGGCCTGCCAGTACCCGGCCACGGAAGGACAGGAGGTGCTCGCGGACAGCAGCAAGCACGTGCTCGACGCGCGCGCGAGCGTGCAGGAGTTCCTGCTCCTCAACCACCCCGTCGACTGCCCGATCTGCGACCAGGCCGGCGAGTGCAAGCTCCAGGACTACTGGCTCGAGTACCAGGCGCGCGACCACACCGGCAAGCGCATGCGGGACGAGCCGATCCACAAGCCGAAGGCCGTCGTCTTCGGGCCCACCATCGTCTACGACGCCGAGCGCTGCGTCATGTGCACGCGCTGCATCCGCTTCATGGAGGAGGTCGCAAAGGATCCCGTCCTCGACATGCGCGAGCGCGGCAACCTCAACGAGATCTTCGTCGCCCCCGGCCGCCAGCTCGAGGGCCACTACACGTTCATGACCGAGCACGTGTGCCCGGTCGGCGCGCTCACCACGAAGGATTTCCGCTTCAAGGCGCGCGTCTGGTTCCTCAAGTCGGTCTCGAGCGTGTGCCAGGGCTGCGCGACGGGCTGCAACGCGCACCTCGACTACGACCCGCGCTCCAACAAGGCGTACCGCTACCGCCCGCGCGACAACGAGGCGGTCAACAAGTACTGGATGTGCGACGAGGGCATGCTCTCGTACCGCGCCGCCCACGAGGGCCGCGTCATCGAGGCCAGGGTCGGCCGCACGCGCCTCGGCGTCGATGCCGCCATCAAGGAGGCGAAGAAGCGCCTCGGCGACGTCCCGAAGGAGGCGATCGCGGTCGTCCTCTCGGCGCAGCACTCGCTCGAGGACAACTGGGCGATGCGCGAGCTCGCGAAGCAGCTCGGCAGCAGCACGCTCTACGCCGCGGGCGCCGGCGCCGGCTACGCGGACGACATCCTCATCGACGCGGACAAGAACCCGAACACCGCCGGCGTGAAGGAGCTCGCGCCGAACGCGCGGACGTACCTCCAGCTGCTCGAGGACATGCGCTCGGGCCGCATCTCGCACGTCATCGCGCTCGGTGGCGTGACGCCGCGCAACGATCCCGAGGACGCGACGGCGCTCGGCATGCTCGGCACGCTCGTCGTGATCGCGTCGCACGAGGGCGCGCTGACCGACGCGGCCCACGTGGTCCTGCCCGCCACGTCGTGGGCGGAGCACACCGGCACGTACGCGAACAGGCAGTCGCTCCGCCAGGTCGCCGACCGCGCGCTCATCCCCCAGGGCGCCTCGCGCCCGGCATGGGAGCTGACCAAGCTCCTCGCCACCGCGCTCGGCCTCGAGGTTCCGTTCACCAGACTGAAGGACATCCGCGCGGGGCTCCTCGGCTCGAGCACGGCCGCTCCCTCCACGCGCGACGTCGCCGCGATCACCACCGGAGCCACCTGACATGGCAATGACGCTTCTCTGGGCGGTCGTGAAGATCGCCGTGATGGTCGGCTTCGTCTTCAACGTCGCCGGTCTCCTGACCTGGTACGACCGCCGCGGCGGCGCGATGATGCAGGACCGCATCGGTCCCAACCGCGCGAGCCTCAAGATCTTCGGCTTCGAGCTGCGGATCGCCGGCCTCCTCCACACCGCCGCCGACGGCGTGAAGTTCTTCACCAAGGAAGACTTCATGCCGCCCAAGGCGGACAAGCTGCTCTTCAGCCTCGCGCCGATGCTCGCGATGATCCCGGTGCTCGTGCTCCTGGCGGTCATTCCTTTCGGCGACACGTTGAGCCCCGATCTCCTGTGGCGGCACGTCTGCTTCAGCAGCACCCCCGGCGGCCAGGCCATGCTGCCGGTCAACGGCGTCTGCCAGGCCGGCTACAACATGTCGCTGGTGTTCCCGGCCGCGCAGCGGTTCGGCCTCAGCACCACGTCGACGTCGATCGACCTCGTGATCTCGTCGCTCAACGTGGGCGTGCTCTTCGTCTTCGCCATGGCGGGGCAGGGCATCGTGGGCGCGGCGATCGCCGGCCTCTCGAGCGACAACAAGTTCTCGCTCATGGGCGCCCTCCGCGCCGCGAGCCAGATGGTCAGCTACGAGGTCACGATGGGCCTCACCCTCATCGGCGCGATGATGGTCTATGGCTCGGTCCGCCTCGACGACATGGTCCGCTGGCAGGGCGACAACGCGTGGGGCATCTTCGTGCAGCCCGTCGCGTTCTTCCTGTTCTTCGCCTCTGCCGTCGCCGAGAGCAAGCGCATCCCGTTCGACCTCCCCGAGGCCGAGAGCGAGCTCGTTTCCGGCTACTTCACCGAGTACTCGGGCATGAAGTTCGGCATGTTCTACTTCGCCGAGTACATGGAGGTCGTGACGAGCTCGATGCTCATCGTCACCATCTTCCTCGGCGGCTGGCAGCTCCCGTTCCTCCACCGCGACGGTCTGCACATCGCCTTCGGCGAGTCGGTCGTCTTCGCGACGCGGCTCCCGCACGTGTGGGTCATCATCTTCGGGGTGGTCGCGTTCTTCGCGAAGACGCTCCTGCTCTGCTGGCTCCAGGCGTTCGTCCGCTGGAGCCTCCCGCGCTTCCGCTACGATCAGCTCATGAAGCTCGGCTGGACCATCCTCCTGCCCGCATCGCTCGCGAACATCCTCGTGACCGGCGTGGTGTGGCTCGCGTGCCAGCGCGGCGGCGACACGACGGCGAGCAGCCTCAAGGTGGCGGGCGACGTCACGCAGGGCCTCGTGGCCCTGTTCCTCATCGGGGCGCTCGTGTGGATCGTCGTCGGCATCCTGCGGCCGCGCGTGTCGAAGGAGCAGATCGTCGGCTCGAGCGCGAAGTTCGCGGCGGCCGCCGGTGGCACCAAGACCTCCGCGATGCGCGCGTAAGGCTTCTTCACCCTCTCCTCCGACAAGGTCGTTCCGCCATGGCCCGCGCATTCCCCAAGAAGCCTCCCGCTCCGCTCAACGCGACCGCGCTCGCCTACACCGAGAAGACGGCGGCGGTGCAGTCGTACCTCCCCGAGATCTTCAACGGTCTCGCGGCGACCATGACGCACTTCTTCAAGAACACGCGCGACATGATCCGCGGCTCGCGCCCGGATCCCGTCACCGAGCGGCTCGCCGAGGGCATCACCACCATCAGCTACCCCGAGCAGAAGCGCCCGTACCCCGAGCGCTTCCGCGGCGTGCACCGCCTCACCGTGCGTGACGACAAGAGCATCCGCTGCGTGGCCTGCCTCTGCTGCTCGACGGCGTGCCCCGCGCAGTGCATCCACATCGAGGCCGGTGAGTACCCCGAGGGCGACAAGCGCCGCGGCTACGAGCGCTATCCGGTGAAGTTCGTCATCGACGAGCTGCGTTGCATCTTCTGCGGCTTCTGCGTCGAGGCCTGCCCGTGTGACGCGATTCGCATGGACACCGGCATCCACGCGGTGCCGTACGACTCGCGCGACCAGTTCATCTACACGAAGGACCTGCTCCTCGGGATGACCGCGCGCGACGGCAGCCACGAGACCAGCAACCCGCGCCACGAGCCGGGCGACCCCACGCACCCGGGGCTGTCGCGCGAGCACGGGCACTGAGCTCGGAGCGGGCGCCGTGGATCTGACCGGGCGCGCGCCGGGGTATCGAGGAATCGCCATCCGCTGTCCGGGGTGCGCGGGGTCGATGGCCATCGAGGCCGTAGGCGAAGCGGACGTCGACGTCTGCTCGGCGTGCGGCGGGATGTGGGTCGACTGGTTCGACGGCG
>Ga0123336_10004212_pt1 | contig 11781 bp, 11 predicted proteins | sample SSSSmetaG_FD_96466 | JGI IMG/M metagenome (GOLD analysis project Ga0123336, IMG submission 96466) | Glacier valley bacterial and archeal communities from Borup Fiord, Nunavut, Canada, to study Microbial Dark Matter (Phase II) - ​SSSS metaG | ecosystem: Environmental > Aquatic > Freshwater > Ice... | reverse complement strand
TAGGTGACAAGCATGAATCTAATTAAAAACGAGTTAGTTAAGATATCTAAAAAACGTACAATTATTATAATTATTACAATAATACTTGCTTTTAATTTAGCTTATGCATTATTACAAAAAAGCTCTTTAAGCACAATATATCCAGAAACCGATTGGAAAGCTGAGGTAAATGAGAGCATTTTATCTAGTGAAAGCCAACTTGAACAGTTCAGAAAAGAACACCAAACCGATGATGTTTTGAATAATATAGATCGCCAAGAAAAAACAATTATATATAACAAATTCCTTTTACTATACAACTTAAATAATCAAGGTTGGAAATCTGAAGCGCTGAGAAACTACTTTATTACTGAAATTACTGAGTACAAATCAGCTGGATATGTAAGTGCAGCCTTAGATCCCAGGCTATGCTACGAGTATTATAATAATAATGATTGGAAATCATTTCTACAGCTAAAAAAGCAAAAGTTTCTTGAAACTACACAATTCAAAGATCAAATAGAATTAATAGATTTTTTATGTGAAAATAATATTGAACCTAGTGCAGAAAATTGGAAATATAAAATGACGCAAAGAATGATTATAAGCAAAAAAACAATATCAGAAGCAAGACAAAGTTACATTACATATGGTCTAACCGAACCTGAAATAAGAACAATGGAAGTAGATAATGAAATATATGAGTATAGAATATTAAATAATGTGCCCGAGTCTGAAAAAGTTAGCTTTCAGAGCTTTTTGGTTTCATCGACTGATCTTATTGTAATAGTATTTACTATTACAATAATCATTGGTTGTTCTATTGTTACAAGCGAATATAGCCGCGGCACAATTAAGCAACTTTTATGTTTTCCCTATAAACGATGGAAGATACTCTTATCAAAATATGTAACCACCTTTTTAGTGTCTATAGCATTATTGATTTTCTTATATCTAGTTACAATAATAACAGGTCTGATATTTTTTGGTGCAGATGGCTTTAACAGCTCACAGCTTTTCTACAATGGAAGCAAAATTGTTGAACTGAACAGTTTATTGTACACCTCTATCTTGTACCTTATTGCTTGGCTAGAACTAATAATGATAACCTCATTTTCCATAATGCTTTCAGTAGTATTTAAGCATACAGCAATTGCAGTTGGTGCTGGGGTTCTAGTCACGGTTTCAGGCGAAGTATTAGCTTTGTACTTGGCTAATATTTATAGATTAGATTTTGTTAAATACCTATTTATAGCAGACATGAATTTCAGACAATTCTTCGTAAACAAACTAACAATTCCGGATCTTACCCTAAAACTATCCATTATAATGTTTGTTATTTATTTTATTGTATTTAATGGCATTAGCTTATATAACTTTACGAAGAAGGATATATTATAATGAAACAGTTAATAGTAAACGAACTACTTAAACAATTCAAAAAGGTCTTTATTTGGATTATGCTAATAGTTATTATACTTAGTTGTGCTTCATATGCAGCAATTGTATCTTCCGTGAAGGAGGATAAGTTAAGTGATTTTAGAATTGAATATAATTCATCTTTAGTTAATCTCAGAAATGTTATTAACAGAGAAGGTATTGAAAAAAATGACAAGTATAAGGTTCAGCTTGAAATAGAGAAATATGAGCTTTGTTTGAAAGAAAATATTGCACCTTCAGATTGGAGAATGGAGATTGTACAGACCGTATTTGACCAGAAATATGGGCGTCTTTGTTTTGGTGAGAGTGCGGACAATGATTATACAAAGATGCTAATGAAGATGATATTAGATAAGGATTGGAAAGGTTATTTTACCTTTGAAATGAAATCACTTAAGGAGCTACAATCCGGGGGGGTGCGTGAGATATTTGAATATCAATCAAATGAGCTTAAGCTCAATAATTTCGCCTATATACTTGACCATGGCATAGTTCCAGATTATGAAAATTGGAAATATAAACTTACAACAAGCACTCTTAATAATAGGATAAAGCTTTTGAAGCATGAGTATAAGGTTAGTAAGGCTGATGCTTTAATGGAGGAAGAAATTATTGAAATTAATTCAGCAATTAGCATGGATGTGTATAGAGTTGAGCATGATAATCCTGTTCCCGAGCAGAAATCTTTTAGAAGTTTTCTTCGTAACAGCCTAGATATATGGTATGTCGTGCTTTTTTCTATCGTTGTTGCAAGTGCAGTAATTGTTACTTCTGAATATTCATCAGGCACTATTAAACAGCTTACAACCTTCCCATACAAAAGATGGAAGATACTTTTGAGTAAAGATATTGTAGTTATGTTAATATCGTTTTTGATGACTCTATTTCTACTTATTTGTTCCTTTATTGTTAGTTTATCGTTTTTTGGCAACTCTGGAATTAACTTGCCCTATCTTTATTTACAAGGCGGTACCGTTCACGAAATAAATTATATCGCTTACATTTTTATAATAGGTTTGTTCATGTGGGTTAAAATATTAGTATTTGCCAACATAACATTTATGCTAGCTGTTCTTATTAAGAATGCTGCCGTTCCTGTGGTTATTGGCCTGGCTGGAGGAGTTTTAGGCAATAGTCTAGCTGAAACCTTAATTACAAGATATCATTTCGTCTATGCCAAATATCTAATTATAACAAACCTTGATTTAGTGCGGTTCCTTGAACCAGAGGCAAAGCTTCGTAGTATTAACCTTTACGAGACTATCGCAACTATAGTTGTGTGTCTGTGTGTTACAAGTATATTATCATTTTGGGCGTTTTGCAGAAAGGATATTTAATTATGCAAAGTAACTAATAGCTCGTATATGCAAATAAAAAAAAGATGGGATTTAGGCTCCCCATCTTCTGAATATAATTAATTTACCCCTTGTTAACAGAGCCAAAAATTCTCATTTTCTCCATGGCTGCTTCTTTTATAGCTTCAACTATATGGGGCATTAAATCAGTCATCCCCTTGCCCTTTGAATAATTATTAAAGGCTGCCGTTGCCGAAGCAATGTTTATATCGGTGAAAATATTAACCTTAGAAATACCATTTCTTATTGCCTTTTTGAAATCTTCTTCGGATAGACCTGAACCACCGTGAAGAACAAGTGGAGTATCGATTAGGCTTGATATTTTACTTAATCTATCGAAATCCAGTTTTGGTTTGAATTTATAAGCCCCATGTGCAGTTCCAATAGCAATTGCCAATGCATCTGCATTTGTCCGCTTCATGAAATCGATAGCTTCCTCTGGCGAGGTATAGATATTTTCTTCTGCATCCCCTTCAGCAGAACCATCTTCATTAGCTCCAATATGACCCAGTTCGGCTTCAACAGAGATTCCTCTACTATGAGCAATTTTAGCCATACGAGCTACCTCGTTACAATTATCTTCATAGCTCATTGTGGAGCAATCATACATAATAGATGAAAAGCCTAAATTCATTGCTAGATTGACTTTTTCAGAGGTTAAACCATGATCAAAATTTACAACAACAGGAACTGTAGCTTTCTTAGCCATAGGGATAATGAAATATGCAAGTTCTTCTAAACTTGCATAAGTTAATAGCACTTCCGCCGTTCCAATAATAACAGGAGACTTTGTTTGCTCTGCAGCAGCGATAACACCTTTTGCCATTTCAAGATTCACCGTATTAAACAACCCAACCGCATATTTTTCTTTCTTTGCTTTATTTAAAACATCATTTAAGGAAACTAACATTTTACCTATACCTCCATAATTCTTTTTATCTTAATTTATTCAATTTCATATTACATTTTTATTATTCAACTTGATGACGCGGATGTTGCAGCAGCAGTAGATGCGGAAATCGCGGCGATAGTAGCTGCAGTTTGTGCTGCAATTATGGTTTCAATGGATACACTCATGGCTGTATGCAACAATTGATCTTTAGTATTTTTGAGCTGTGCATCTTGAATCCATTCACTAGACACTAGTGCTGAGGCCAAAAGAATATTCATACCCTTTCCTAACCATTTATACTTTTTAAGTTTATTAAGATATAACGCGACATCAATGAAATCTCTTACCAACTCACCAGTATCTTCTTTTAATAAGGAGATTATGCCAAGTGCAGAATAGAAACTAGGTTGAATATTTAGCTTGTTATTTTTCATGGTAATTTGCAACTGTATGCAACGTTCCACGACGTCAAGAACGGGTTCATCACTAAAAGATAATATATGCGATAATAGCTGAAGACTACCACCTTTATAAAACTTTCCTCTTTCATTAAGTGATTTATAATATAATTCTATTCTTTCAATTGGATTATTAAACTCTGCCAAAAGTACTGCTAACGGATAATCATCACCACTAGTCAACCAAGGATGGTTTTTTTTCATGTTAATGTAAATATCATAAGCTTTTCTTGCACGATCTTGTACCTCAACTTGATTCGAGTCTATTCCGCTTGTAATAAGTAAAGCATAATTAGCAATTGGCAAATAGCTATTGCTTTTAAATCCAACTGACTTTAAATAATCATGATTTTTTAACATATTTGTGAATTGTTCAGTTGGATTAGAGTATTGTTGTACTAATAAGGCAGCTAGCATAAATTTAAATGTTCCACGATAAATAGAAAACCAGCCAGTCTCTTTCTTAATGGTATCGACTATTTTCTTTATTTGGTCTACCTCAACTATTTTATTTTCTTTTTGAGCAAATATTAGTGCAACAAAATGTCTACTTAAGTTGGGTTCCCATGGAAAGGCTTTTTCTAAAGCTAAGTAATTATTTACCATGACATCTATTGTTTTATTAAAATTATCTTTCATAAAATATTTACCTCCAAAAATTGTCAACGTGTTTTTTAAAAATCATTATCTTTATTCCACAAATTCATTGGAAAGCTAATTTTGCATGTACCATCTTTTGTAATAAAATGATGTGACACTTTCAACTCATTCATCCATGTACGTACAGCAACTGTTTTCCATGGTCCGGTATTAACGCCTGCACCCGCATCATTATTCCATAACCATTTTGGAGTATTCCACAAACATACTTTTGCATTTATTGCTTCATACACATTTTTTCCTACGCCGTTCTGACCATGATGGGCCATTTGAACTATGTCTGATTTCAACCCTTTTTTCCCATACTTAAGCAATATTTTATCGCCAGCTTCAATGCCTAAATCCCCTAAGAACAATACACTTTGCCCATCTACATGCATTTTTAAGACAATAGAACTATTGTTAATTGCATTTTGTGTTATCATATCGTCAGGTGAAGACATTATATCGAAAATAATTTCGTCAAATTTAATCTTGTCACCATCTGTTATTATTGTACATTTATCTTGAAATGCTGGTAGTAATGCATTGAATTCTTGTATTGTATGTGCATATTGCGGCTCATACTGTTGTATAAATGCAGCTTCAGGGAAATTATAATAGATATTTTTTATGTTTATTTTACCTTTATGATTTGATATAACATCCATAAAAGCATTTATGTGATCATGATGTGCATGGGTTAATATCCAACCATTAATAATATTATTATAGCCTTCGAGTTTGCTTAGAAACTCCAACAAATAAGCGGTATCGTTCTCAGTTCCTCCATCAATTATTATGAACTTATCATCTTTTGTTTGTATAATGTAAGACATCATTTGAGATAAGCTCTGTTCTGAAAGTTGGTAAATTACATTTGATTTTTTCATTAATTCTGCCTCCTGAAATCTTTATTCATTTTACCACATGTTGTAATTATAACACGCTTTGGATGCTATTACAGTGATATAAATGATTTGAGGTTATATTGAACTAAAAATTGCTGTGGAACTGTGCAGTCTTTCATTCGACAATTGACATGATATATTCCTTAGTATAAAGTTGATTTAATTATTGGTCAAATTAAACAATATATTATTCTAGGAGGTCTAAAATGAACAAACCACTTGAAGGTAGCACACCTGTAATTCTAGCAACAAGAGACAAAGTATATAGTGAAACAGAAAACACTCCACTCTTAATTGGAGTATGGGTTCCTCCCGTAATGCATCTTACGTCAACACAATATGAAGCAGATGCGAGGTATTTAGAGATGCTAGGAACTGGCATTAATATGGCATTCACACATCATGACGAAACAGATAATTATGAGCAACTAGTTAGAGCATTAAATGCAGCAGAAAAAAATAAAATTAAATTAATGATTGAATTACCAGCAAGTAACGTTAAAGCAAGCCTAGAAATAGTAAAGAAAACCAAGGATTACCCCGCTGTTCTTGGATACAATATGGCAGATGAGCCACATGCATCAGCCTTTGATTCATTGCGCTCAAGAAGAGATAAGATAAAAGAAATAGTATCAGAAGAAAAAATAATTATGTGTAATATGCTTCCAAATTATGCTTCTGATGCAATGCTTGGCACAGATGGTGATATAGATATGGACAGTTATGAGATGTATCTTGATCAATACATGAAAATAGTTAGACCTGATATTTTATCATTTGATTATTACCCTTTTATGGAAAATATTAGTACTGATAAAGAAAAGATTTCATTAATGTTAATAAATCTATGTGTCATTAGAAATATTGGTAGCAAATACGGAGTTGATACTTGGGGTTTTGTACAAAATAGTAGTTGGGCTGGCACAAGAATACCTAATGATGACGAACTACGGTTTGTCTCTAATATCCATTTAATTTTTGGGATTAGTAGTTATTCTTATTTTCTATATTGTCAGCCATTCGAACAAGCTTGTGCAGAAGGTGTCTTTGAAGGTATGCTAACTTATTCTGGCGAGCGTACCGATATCTATTATAGAGTTCAACAGCAAAATAAAGACTTAAATGCAATGAAAGGAATATATTTAAATTATAAAAATAAAGGCTTTATTCTTCAAAATATGTCAGACGAAAATGAAAAAGCTATAGACGAAAGTTTACGTATGATTACATATCAACAACTTAAATCTATTGAATCTGAAGGAGCTATCCTTACCGGTTGTTTCGAAAAAGATGGTAAAATAGGTTTATATGTCTTGAATTTTGATTATACAAAAAATACGTCAGCTAATCTTTTGCTTAATGGGGAATATGAATATAAAGTATGGGGAGCTAATGGTCTTGAACAGATGACAAGAGGAAAGTCAATAACTCTTGAATTTCGTCCAGGTGAGGGTCGTTTTGTAGAGATTGAATAATTTCATTTTCTTTTCTCAAAATCCGCTTGAATTAGCTTAAAGGTACAAACCCTGAGATTTTCAAGCGGTTTTTTGTTAGTTTTATTAGATATTTTCATATGCTCAAGTAGCCTAAATTCCCCCTGATATAAAGCTTAACTATCTCACATAATTTACAGTATTTTCTTTTCTCGCAGGTGCAATAGTTGACATATTCTTTTTATATCCAAGAGCAACTGCATGTATTTGTTTAAAGCCTTTTGGAATTTCAAGTTCCTTAATAAAAGCTGCACCCTCTTCACTATTAAATACAAGAGCAATAAGTCCTACCCAGCAAGATCCAACATCTAAAGATTCTGCGGAAATTAGTATATTTTCTACTGCTGCTGCACAATCGACAGGGGCGGACTTACTATTTTCATCTCCAGATACGATTACTACAGTAGGTGCATGGTAAAATACATGAAAATTTTCGTTATTTCCAAATTTCTTAACATATTCATTATCCGAGTCTTTTGCTAACTTTTTAAAAGTATCACTTAGTCTATCTAAAATAACTTTGTTTTGTATTACGGTAAAATGCCAAGGTTGTAGATTAGTTGCGCTTGGTGCAAAAATGCTTGCTTCTATTATAGATTGTATCTCAAAATCATTAATTTGTTCTAATTGAAAATTTCTTACACTTCTTCTGCTTCTGATATTTTCTAAAGTCTCATTCATAGTAAAATCCTCCTATATATATTAAATCATATTATATCATGTATCCTACACACCTTTATTTTATTTGTCAAATGTGGTAAAGTAACATCACCTTAAGGTAACTTGGAGGTAAGTTATGAAAAGAGTTTTTGCTTCGATATTAGTATTTTTGCTTGTATTTTCATCAGTTTCTCCGCAATTAGTTGCAGCTTCTTTACCGGTAAGGTATGACATGAGAGACCCAAATGGAGATAGTCTTTATAACGATACACTTCTTACGCCTATCAAAAACCAGGGAAAAAACGGTGTATGTTGGGCATTTGCTTCCATTGCAGCACTTGAAGCTATTCTCAAAAAAAATGTAGGTCAAGATTTTGATCTTTCAGAAGATCATATGCGTTTTCTATTGAGTAATAAAACTCCATCAACCGATATGAAGTTTATTAGAGAACCTGATGATGGCGGAAATGACATGCAGTCCGCGGCATATCTTACATTACATAGAGGACCAGTTAATGAAAAATCAGTTCCATATACAATTGGCAATGAAATTCCTGGAAATCTTGATTTTTTACCTGAATATAATCTAAAAAGAGTTATTTGCATAGATAATGAAATGACTAAAATAAAGAACGCCATTATTGATTACAGTGGAGTTATTTCTGGCATTCACGCAGACAACAATGTTCCAAATAATGTGCAAAGTCAAAGTTACAATCCAGCTAGATCGTCATATTTTTATACTGGAAGCGAAGAGGTTAATCATTCTATTTTAATTGTTGGATGGGATGACAATTTTAGCAAGGACAATTTTAATAATACGCCTAAAAATAATGGGGCTTGGATTGTTAGAAACAGTTGGGGGACAGACGTTGGTGAAGGTGGATATATTTATGTATCATATGAAGATAATATTTTGTTAAATTCAAAAGCACAGTTCACATGTTTTGATGGACTTGAGACAGCTGCAAAAGATGAAAAGCTTTATTATCATGATCCTTTTGGTAAAATGGGCTCGCAAGGTATTAATAATACTACAAGCTTATATGTCGCTAATGTTTTCACAAAGGACAATAATTATTTGGAGAAAGTTAAGTCAGTCATGTTTTTTGACGCTGGCTTTGCGGATAGATATGAGATTTATATAAGGGAGCTTGATTCGAGCGGTATTTTACCTGAAACAGAATTGCTGGATAATCCTGATTTAGTAATAAATAGTTCTTTCATCGGATATAATACAATTGATTTGCCAACACCTGTAAATCTTCAAATGGGCAAATTTGCAATAATATTTAAAGCAATCAGAAATGACATAGGTAAATGCTATTTTGGAGTGGAAACGTCTATTATAGATTATGCTACGACATCTGCAAAGGCTGATGAAAGCTTTATTTATGATGCAGGTTGGGAGGATATTGGAAAGCTAAAAGACATCAATTATAACATTAGAGCTATAACAGAGTTGTCGCAAAGCACTACAAATCCACCTATTACTAATGTTCAAAGCACGCCAAATATTAGTAATAAAAAACCAGATACAACAGACAATATTATTACTGTAAATGACATCACTTCTGCAAATATTCCTTGGAAAATAATTATTACAACTTTCACAATTTTTGTTATATACTATGTCTATAAAATCAGAAAAAGGGGTAGATAACATATGGATTTGACATTACTATATAAAATGAGCTATGGATTATATATCGTAAGTTCTAGTAGCGGGGATAAGAAAAGTGGCTGCATTGTTAATACTGTATTTCAAATTACCGCGGAGCCCCCTAGCATTGCAGTTAGTATAAACAAGGACAATTTCACAAGTGAACTAATTAATGAAAGCGGCAAATTTGTTGTCTCCATATTGACGGAAGATGCTTCAACCAATTTAATTGGCAAATTCGGTTTTAAATCTGGGCGCGATATTGATAAATTTAAAGATGTAGGTTATAAAATAGCTGGCAATAATTGTCCTGCCGTTATTGAAGGCACTACTGTTATTATTGAATGTGAAGTAGTAAATCAAGTTGACTTATTTACGCATACGCTATTTCTTGCAAAAATAATAAATTTAGAGACTGTTGGCAATGGCATACCAATGACTTATGATTATTACCACAAGGTGAGAAAAGGTACTGCTTCAAAAAATGCTCCAACATACCAAGCTAAGGTAGCTAATATTCCAATAGAGAAGGATGTGAGTAAAATGAGTAAATATGTCTGTGATATTTGTGGATATGAATACGACCCAAAAACTGGAGATACAGAACATGGTATTCCAGCAGGTACAGCTTTTGAGGATATTTCAGAGGATTGGGTATGCCCTATTTGTGGCGCATCTAAAAGTAGCTTTTCTAAAATAACAGTTTGAATCACTTGATGTTATTAATTGAACAAATTCAAATAGTGGCAAGGTGATATACTTCTCACCTTGCCACTATTATATTATTTACAAAGTCCTATATTTTGTAGCTTTGTAGGTAGCCACAATCGTATCTATAGCATAACTTATTACAAATATTGCTATAAAAGTTCTTGAAATCTGATTCTGAATAACGATGAAATTAATATTAACTCCATTAATTATCACTCCAGCGTCTCTCAATTGAGCGGCAATATTAGGGTTCCATATTTCAGGGTTAGACAATATAAAAATTGCAATTACTAAGGATATTGCATTTAAAGCTCCATTTATTGCAGCAAGGGATATAGTCCATCTTCCATATATTAATTTAAAAAACTCTTTAACGATGCCCACGCAAATCAACACATTTATAATTGGCAGATAATTGTGTAAGATTTGTTCTTGAAATATTGGTATGAAGCTTATGTCTGAATCACCAAGATAAACGCCTATAAGTCTACTTGACGTGTTAACTATTATAAGAAAAACTACACCGAAAACTATTCCAAATATAGGCTCAAACGGCTTTATTAATTGCTTTTGTACAGGTATTTTGGGTAGACTTGAAGGTTTCCAAGAACCTACATTTATTTTAATCAATCTTTTGAGACTGTCTCCATAGCGTTCATTTATCGCAAAAATAATAGTAACCCAAACTAATACGCTAAATACAGAGGATATTAACGAGCCCATGTATTCCCCAATTGCCACGCCTGCATTTACTTGCTGCCCAACAATTGCATCAATAATAAAAGCTATCGTGATTCCAAAGCCAACAGCTGCCAATACTATTTTACACACTAACAAATATAAATTGTAGTAATCTGGGCCTATTAGGTATCTTGTAGATCCTCTATATTTATCTGCAAGTTTTATTGGATCTCCTAGTTCAATTAATACCTCCTCGGCATCGGACTCAGTAGCAACTGAATCATTTGCTCGTTCAGCCATCATATCCTCAATTAATCCACGAAGTTCCTTTTCAATGTCGTCTTTTTGTTTGGGATTTAACCGTTTTGTAACTGCATAAATATATCTATCAACTATTTCCATGTCAATTTCCCCCTTAATCAAATAATCTTTGACATTTTATCAACCATCAAATTCCACTCTTCACATAGCTTTTTATATACATCTATCCCTGTAGTACTTAACACGTAATATCTTCTAGGTCTTGTATCAGTTACTTCCCATTTACTCTCAAGCAGATTTTGTTTTTCTAATCTTCTTAAAAGCGGATACAATGTTCCGGCTTCAATTAAAACTCCTTTATCCTCAAGACAATGGATTAGAGAATATCCATATTGTGGAGATGCTAATTGACTTAGTACGCTTAAAATAAGTGTGCCTCGCCTTAATTCAAGCATCAAATTAGCAACAATCTGTTCTGCGTCTTCCATCTTTTTCACCAACTTTTATTATTCTATAATTCATTATAATGTATGTCACACACTATTGTCAAGTATACATTAATAAGTAATTTCACACACTTGAAGAATGCCTATTTAAGTGGTAAAATTAGTTTATACTAATGTTTGACAAATAATTTT
>Ga0123336_10004210_pt1 | contig 11787 bp, 10 predicted proteins | sample SSSSmetaG_FD_96466 | JGI IMG/M metagenome (GOLD analysis project Ga0123336, IMG submission 96466) | Glacier valley bacterial and archeal communities from Borup Fiord, Nunavut, Canada, to study Microbial Dark Matter (Phase II) - ​SSSS metaG | ecosystem: Environmental > Aquatic > Freshwater > Ice... | reverse complement strand
AGTGTGGTGCTGATATCTGACCTGGTGCTGGGCGGGGCAACCGCCTCGCCCATGACTGGTACACCACCAGCCAACGCAAGCGCCAAAGAGCTGGATGCAGCTTTTGCCAAGGCAGACACCAACAAAGACGGCAAGCTGGACTAAAAAGAGGCGCAAATGATGCCCGCTGTAGCCGACCGCTTTGAGAAGCTCGATACCAATGGTGATGGCTTTATTTAGCGTGAAGAGTTCAGCAAGGCTGCTGGGTCTTAACATCTGCGCTTGACGTCAAAAAGGCCTGCTGCTCTGATGAGCAACAGGCCTTTGCTGGATTTAAAAACTCACACTGGATAAATCTTGACGGGCCGCGTTGCCACGGGAAAGCCCGCCGAGCCTAGCGTTTCGGCAATGGTTTTGTTGGTATCGAAATAAACTTGCCAGTAGTGGTTACTGTTGCAATGCGGGCGCACGGCCAGCTTGGGGCCAAACTCGTTTCACTCCAGAATTTCAACATCCAGACCGGGGCAGGTGGTGATGTTAGGCACTTTGGCCACGGCTTCTTTCAGGAGCGCCATTGCTTTGTGCACATCGGCACTGTCTGCCAGTTGGGCCACCAGTTCAACGCGGCGATGGGGGTTGGCGGTGTAGTTCTTGATGTCGCCCGCCATGACTTTGCCGTTACCCACAATGGTGCGAACGTTGTCAGGTGTATCAACGCTGTGCCGAACAAACCAATCTCTACCACCATACCTTCGACGCCGCCAATCGACAGTATTCGCCCGCTTTATACGGCCGCAAAATCAGCAAGAAAATGTCCGCGGCAAAGTTGCAAGGCATGCCGCTCCAAGGGGCACCTATGGCCACGCCCGCACCGGCTACCAGCGCTGCAAAGCTGGTAGTCTCCACCCCAAAGTAGCCGAGGATGGCGACCACCAAAAAATTTTGAGTGCCACGGTAATAAAGCTCACCAGGTAGCGCTGCACCGACGGGTCAAGTTCCTGGCGCGTCATGGCCGCACCGACCAGGCGCGTGACCAGGTGAATCAGCCAGCGGCCAATCATGAAGACGACCACCACACCGATGACCTTCAGACCAAAGGCAACCAAAATAGGTTGGGCCTGGTCACACCAGGTGGTAAGTTTTGCTGAATCCATGCGCTGCTTCATAATGATTAAAACCGGTCGCATCTTAATGCTTATTTGCGACTTGTTGACCACCCCTTACCGCTCGGAGACACCCCATGAACGCACCGCTACCTGTCCACCTGCTCCCCGAAATTGCCCAACGCGAAACGCCTGCCGCTTTCATTGACGCATTAAAAAGCCGCTTTGCAGACCGCTGCTCTACAGCCTTGGTGATACGTGAGCAGCATGGCCGTGACGAATCATCATTTGCTGCGCCACCGCCGTCTGCCGTGGTGTTTGCTGAAAGCACACAAGATGTGAGCGATGCCGTCAAGCTGGCGGCGCTGCACAACGTCCCTGTGATTCCCTTTGGCGTGGGCACCTCGCTTGAAGGTCATTTGCTGGCCGTGCAAGGCGGCATCAGCATCGACGTAAGCCGCATGAACAAAGTGCTGCACATCAACTCTGAAGATTTGACTGTGACGGTGCAGCCAGGAGTGACGCGCAAGCAGCTCAATGAAGAAGTCAAAAGCACCGGGCTTTTCTTCCCCATCGACCCGGGCGCTGACGCCACTCTGGGCGGCATGAGCGCCACGCGCGCCAGCGGTACAAATGCTGTGCGCTACGGCACCATGCGTGAAAACGTGTTGGCACTTGAAGTGGTGACGGCCAGCGGCGAAGTGATTCGCACCGGTACGCGGGCCAAAAAATCATCGGCTGGCTACGATCTGACGCGCCTGATGGTCGGCAGTGAGGGCACGCTGGGCGTGATCACCGAAGTCACCGTCAAGCTGTATCCGCTGCCAGAAGCCATCAGCGCGGCGGTGTGTTCGTTCCCCAGTATTGAAGCAGCAGTACGCACCACGATTGAAGTGATTCAGATGGGCATACCGATTGCGCGGGTCGAGTTGATTGACCACAACACGATACGCATGGTCAACGCGCATTCCAAGCTCACGCTGCGTGAGTCGCCCATGCTGCTGATGGAGTTCCACGGCTCACCCACCGGCGTGAAAGAACAAGCCGAACTGGTACAAGAAATTGCCAGCGGCCACGGAAGCGATGCCTTTGAATGGGCCAGCACGCCCGAGGAGCGCACCCGGCTGTGGACGGCGCGCCACAACGCCTACTTTGCCGCCATCCAGTCGCGGCCGGGCTGCAAAGCGATTTCGACGGACACTTGCGTGCCGATATCGCGCTTGGCAGATTGTCTGCTGGACTCGATTGCCGAGGTCGATGCGACCGACATTCCGTACTTCCTGGTCGGCCATGTAGGCGATGGCAATTTTCACTTTGGTTATTTGATTGACCCCAACATCCCAGAAGAGCGTCGGATTGCAGAAGAGCTGAACCACAAACTCGTCACGCGTGCACTGGCGCTTGAAGGCACTTGCACAGGTGAGCACGGCGTGGGATTGCACAAGATGGATTTCCTGGTAACCGAGGCCGGTGACGGCGCGGTGAACATGATGCGCACCATCAAACGGGCGCTTGACCCGCAAAACATCATGAACCCAGGGAAGATATTTACGCTTTAAGCCTGCTACTATTTCAGGAGCTACTCGCGCTTGTATTTATTGGGCTGGAGGCCATTTTGATACCTAAAAGTAGTCAAAAATGCCCAAAAAAGCTTAAAACCGGGCATCCAGCCAGTTTTTGAGCAGTTCAAGGACTGGTTCCGCGTCCAGCTCATTAAACAGCTCATGGTAGTAGCCGTCAAAGCGTTTGGCGGTCACCGTTCCTGGTTTTACAGATTTTGAAGTGGTGGCCAACTTGGCAAACTGGTCGCTGCCGGCGGGGTTGACCAGCTTGTCTGCACCGGCGTACATCAGCAGTGTTGGCGTGCGCCATTGGGTTGCAGCGGCCAGCGTGGCTGGGCCCGCTGTGGCGATGAATTGACCGAGACGTGGTGAGATTTTGTTGTGCACCAGCCGGTCTTCCAAATACGCTTTGACTGCTTGCGGGTTATGCGAGATAAAGTTGGCGTCCAGCCCGTTGCTGACGCTGAGGTCGGGCGCAATGCGCGGCAACACACGGAGCAGCAATTTTTGAAATGCGCTCAGCCGCGCATTGAGCGCAGGCGATGAGAGCACCAGCGCATCGACCGGACGAATACCCAGCGATACAAACCGGCTGGCTACCAAACCGCCCAAGCTGTGGCCCAACAAAATGAGGGGTCTTTGCGGGTACAGCTGGCGGGTGTCGTCGACGACGTCTGCCAGGTCATCCAGCAAAGCGTTGCTGTTGGGCAAAATGCCCGGCAAACCCGTTGATTCACCATGGCCGCGTTGGTCGTAAGCGCAGACCTGAAAGCCCCAGTTGCGCAGGTTGTTGGCCACGTGGTCGTAGCGGCCTGCGTGTTCGCCCAGGCCATGAACGATAAGCACCACACCGCGTGATGGCGCTCCCAAGTTTCCGGGTTGTTTGCTCGACTCTTCAGCTTGCCAGCTGTAAAGTGCGAGGTTTTCGCCGTCTCGGGCGGTAAAAGGAGTCAGCGTGCGCGCATACATAAGTACGCGTACTTTCGCACTAGCCGGGTACGCGCGCCATCACGTGTGCGACAGCCGCTGTGAGTTTTTTGGCATACGGCACATGCAAAAACTCGTTCGGCCCGTGTGCATTGCTTTTCGGGCCGAGTACGCCGCAGACCATCATCTGCGCAGATGGGAAGCCTTTGCTGAGCATGTTCATCAGCGGTATCGTGCCGCCCTGTCCAATCGTGCCGCAGGGTGCGCCAAAGAAGTTTTGTGACGCATCATTCAGCGCGTTTTCAAACCAGTCGACTGTGCTGGGCGCGTTCCAGCCTGTTGCACCGCCGCCGCCTTCAAAGGTGACTTTGGCGTTGTAGGGCGCGTTGTCTTCCAGCAGCTTTTTGAGTTCTTGCACGGCTACAGCGGCATCAATCAGCGGCGGAAACCGCAGCGACAACTTGAACGCCGTATAAGGCCGCAGGACGTTGCCAGCGTCTTTCATGGCGGGAAATCCTTCAGCCCCCGTGACGCTCAACGTAGGCCGCCAGGTGCGGTTGAGCAATGCCTCCAGCGGGTCGGTCGTCATCGGCAGCGTGAAGGCGCTTGAGCCTTCGCAGTCGTAATGGGCCCAGGGGAAGCGCTTATACAGCTCGTCGCCCAGCACGCTAGCAGTGGCTTTGGCTTGTGCCAATCTGTCAGCGGGAATCGCGCAGTGAAAGCTTTGCGGCAGCAAGCGGCCTGTGGCGCTGTCTTCTAACCTGTCGAGCACATGGCGCAAAATGCGAAAGCTCGACGGCACGACGCCGCTGGCGTCGCCTGAATGCACGCCTTCGTCCAGCACTTCCACCTTCAAAACGCCGCCACCCATGCCGCGCAGGCTGGTGGTGAGCCACAGCTGGTCGTAGTTGCCCGCACCCGAATCAAGGCACACTACCAGAGCAACCTCGCCCAAACGTTTGCGCAGCGCATCAACGTACGGCAGCAGGTCGTAAGAACCGCTTTCTTCGCAAGTTTCAATCAGCCCGACGATGCGCGGATGCGGCACGTTTTGCGCTTTGAGCGCTTGCACGGCGGCAATGCTGGCATACACCGCATAGCCGTCGTCTGCGCCGCCGCGCCCGTAAAGTTTGCCGTCCTGGTATTTGGGTGTCCATGGGCCCAGGTCACTGCGCCAGCCGGTGAATTCAGGTTGCTTGTCGAGGTGGCCGTACATGAGCACCGTCTGTGTCGAGTCCACGCGTGTGGCAGGGATTTCAAAAAACAGCACGGGCGTGCGGCCATCCAGGCGAATCACCTCAAGAGTCAAGCCTTCAACCTTCTGCGCCTCCACCCAGGCCGCCGCGTTGCGCATCACGGTGTCGATGTAGCCATGCGCCCTCCAGTCCGCGTCAAAGCCGGGCGACTTGGCCGGGATGGTGATGTAGTCGCTGAGTTGCTTGACGATGTCGCCGTCCCACTGAGCGGTAACTTGACTCAGGGCTTGAGCGGCATTGAGGATGTCAGCAGGGATTTCTTTGTGCAGTGGTGCGTTCATGTGGGCTCCTGAATGTCTTGGTATTGAGCCATGGCTTCACCCAAACGAATGGGGCGGGCAGGCTCCCAAACCGAATTGAATGCCAAGGGTGCTCTGGGAAATAGCATGACAACAGTAGAGCCTAACAAAAATCGGCCCATCTCGTCGCCCTGCTTCAGTTCAACCTGCTGGTCCGTGTAGTTCCAGGTTTTGACATCCGGCAGGCGCGGTGGGTTGACCACGCCATGCCACACGGTGGCCATGCTTCCAACAATAGTTGCGCCGACCAGCACCAATACAAACGGACCATGTGCAGATTCAAAAACGCACACCACCCGCTCATTGCGTGCAAACAGGCCCGGCACACCGCGTGCCGTAGTCGGGTTGACCGAAAACAAATCGCCCGGCACATAAATCATTTGCGTCAAGCGCCCATCACACGGCATGTGGATGCGGTGGTAGTCCCTGGGGCTCAGGTACAGCGTAGCAAAGCTGCCGTCCCTGAATTGCTCTGCCAATGCCGCATCACCGCCGACCAATGCGGTGGTCGAATAACGGTGGCCCTTGGCCTGAAATATCTGGTCGCCTGAAATCGGGCCGAACTGGCTGATGGCACCATCGACCGGGCAAATCAAATCTACTTGAGCCAATGGCCTTGCGCCAGGTTTTAAAGCGCGGGTAAAAAAGTCATTGAAGCTGGCGTAACTGGCAATGTTGCTGTTCAGTGCCTCGTCCATGTTGACGCCGTACTTGCGCACAAACCAGCGAATGATCTCCGTCGTGACCAAACCGCGTTCACCGCCAGCGACCCAGCCAGAAAATGCGTTGATAGCGTGGTTAGGCGTTAGGTATTGGGGGAGGACTGCTAGACGAGGATTCATAAGTCTATTTTATGAGGTTGCTTTTAGGGGCAAGGTTTTACATTCCCAAAAAATGCGCGCCGTACAGGTGCTGCAAATTTGCCGATCGAGCTTGGGGAAGATCGTGGCAATCGCCACACGCTTGTCCGGAAACTGATGCTCTGGCCCGAGCAGCCGGGTAAAGCCCGTGGTTTGCCACATGGCAATCACCTCTGGGCGCGGCCTGTGAAAGTACAAATCACCGCCCATGGCACGGCGCGCGCTGAGTTCTTGCTCCCACAGCTCAGCACCGGCGAGGTCGATAAAGTTCATGCTTTTGCCCATCACGAGCAGGTGCTTTTGCGGGTTGGGCTCATGTCGTAAAGCATGCAGCTTGTCAGCCACATGTTGCGTAGCACCAAAATAAACTTCGCCTTCCATCCGCAGCAATTTGAGTTGTGGGCATTCGGCAAGTGCCTTCGGATTGTTGTCGAGCACCACAAACTGGCGGTCATCACTTGTGTTGTCAAAGCCCATGGTGCGCATCGCTGGCTTGGAGGTGCGGTACAAAAACGTCATCAGCGACAGCAGCGTCCCCAGCAAAATCGCCATCTCTAAGCGAATCGTCAAAGTAGCGACCAGCGTGGCGAGCGCTACAGCAAACTCGGTACGGCTCAATGAAAACACCTCGCGCCAACGCGCTAAGTCAAACAAAAAAACCGCCACCAGAAGCAACAACCCCGCCAGCGCGGCCATCGGGATTTTGGCCAGCAGCGGGCTGCTGACAGCGACCAACACCAACAGCAAAAGCGCAGCAAACACCGCCGCCAAAGGCGTGCGCGCACCGGCCTGCAAGTTGGGCATGGAGCGGTTCATCGAGCCACACGACACGTAACATGAGAAAAATCCACCGACAATGTTTGACAATCCTTGACCGCGAAATTCCCGATTTGCATCTATCCGCTGGCCCGACTTGGCCGCCACGGCTTTGGCGATAGAGATGGCCTGGCCGAGCGCCACAATCGTCAATGCGAAAGCCAGGCCCAGCAGCTCTGAGACTGAGGCCCAGCTTATTTGCGGCAACACAAACTGTGGCCAAGGCGTGGTGAGTTGGCCGATCGTGCGTACCGTCAATCCCGCGCCAGCAGCCAAAGCCGTCGCAATTGCTAAACCGATCAACATAAAAGGCCAGCCGGGGCGAACATAGCGCACACCCAGCGCTACCAGCACCGTCGTTGCGCCCAGCAGCAGCGCAGGCTTGTCGAGTTGAGCAAGCTGTGACCCAACATGCATCAATACCGCTAACGCGCCGCGCTCTTTGGCGGGCTGCAAGCCCAAAAAATCTGGCAGCGCGTAGACGGCTATCAAAACCGCCGCGCCGGAAGTAAAACCAAAAAGGGCAGCTGGCGAAATGAAGTTGGCCAAGCTGCCCAGACGGAGCGCACCAATTAAAAACTGCATCACACCGACCATCAGCGTCACTGCCAGCGCTAACTGGATATAAGCTGGCGTAAAAGCCAGCGCCAGCGGTGACAGCATGGCAAACAGCGCGAGTGAGTTGGCATTGGTCGGCCCCGACATCACGTGCCAGCTCGAGCCAAACAGCGCGGCGATGATGCAGGGGATGACGGCTGTGTATAGGCCGTATTCAGGCGGCAGACCTGCCAGCGTGGCAAAGGCAATGCCTTGCGGCAGCACCAGCACCGCACCCAACAAGCCCGCCAATGCGTCAGCTCGTAAAGTGGTTGGCGTGACGTTTTGTGTCCAGTCGCCAAACAAGCGCTGCCAGATGCCGGTGTTGTGGGTAACTGATGTGCCTTGCATAGGCTTTAGCTTAATGCAGCTTCAAGCCCAACCCACCAAGCGCAGCGCCAGTCCCGTCGCTGCTGCTGCGGCAATGACGCGAATCACGCCCCACTTCAAGCGCCACAAAGCCAGCGCCGCAGCTATCACCATGGCCACCGCCACCCAGTCAAACGGTCCACTAGCGCCCGCAGGACGGGCGACAGCAGCTATAAAAAACAAAGCAAGATTGGCAATCACACCGACGACCGCAGCCGTCACGGCGGCCAAGGGCGCTGTCAACTTCAGGTTGCCGCGCGTGGACTCCACATACGGCCCGCCCGCCAGAATAAAAATAAACGACGGCAAGAATGTGAACCATGTCGCCACACAAGCGCCCAGCGCTGCGCCTAAAAACAGGGCCTCGGGGCCAAATACCGCTTTGCCCCAACTGGCCACAAAGCCGACAAATGCGACGATGATGATGAGCGGGCCGGGTGTGGTTTCGCCCAATGCCAAACCGTCCATCATTTGCGCGGTGGTTAGCCACTGATAATGCTCCACGGCAGCCTGGTTAACGTAAGGCAGAACCGCATATGCACCGCCAAACGTGAGCAAAGCCGCCTTGGTAAAAAACCAGCCAATCTGCGTCAGCGTACCCTGCCAGCCGTAGTTAAAAAACAGCAGCGTCATCGGCACAACCCACAGCACAGCACCTACTCCCAACACCAGCGCCAGGCGAGATGGTTTGAACAGCGCATGCGCTGGCGTTGGCGTGTCGTCGTCAATCAGCGCGGCAACCTTCGCGCTACCGCCTTTGGATGCGTGGCCGCCAACTTTACCCAGTGCACCGGGCGCGATTCGCGACACCACCACGCCCATCAACATCGCCGTCAACACCACCAACGGAAACGGTAACCCGAAAGCCCAAACTGCTATAAAACTCATAGCTGCTAGCACCCATGGTACCGGGGCTGCAAGCGGGTTACCCAGTGATTTACTGGCAATGCGGTGCAACGCATGCAGCACAATCGCGGCCACCGCGGGCTTGATGCCGTAAAAAATGCCCGCCACGATGGGCTGCTGGCCAAAGGCCATATAAATCCAGCTCAGCGCAATCAGCAGCACCAACGAAGGCAACACAAACAGCGCGCCAGCCACCACACCGCCCCAGGTGCGGTGCATCAACCAGCCAAGATACGTGGCCAGTTGCTGAGCCTCCGGGCCGGGCAGCACCATGCAAAAGTTCAGCGCATGCAAAAAGCGTTTTTCAGACACCCAGCGGCGGCGCTCCACCAGCTCGCGGTGCATGATGGCAATTTGCCCAGCAGGGCCGCCAAAGCTGACGAAGCCCAGTTGCAGCCAAAAAAGCAGCGCTGCCCGGAAGGTCACGGTCTTTGGCTCGTCTACTTGTGCAGGACCGATCGTTGTCATCAGTGCTAAACCCGCTGAAACTTGAACACCGCCCGGCTGGCCAGTGCATTCGGCCAAAATCGTACCTCGCGGCCGTCTTGCAAGCCAAACTGGTCGAGTATTTCAAGCTGGTTTTTCACCGCCAATGCTTCAAAGTCTTGCAGCGTACCGACACGAATGTTGGGCGTGTCATACCACTGGTAGGGCAGCACCTTGGTCACCGGCATGCGGCCACGCAACACAGCCAAGCGATTGGGCCAATGGCCGAAGTTGGGGAAAGCGACGATGCCGGTGCGGCCTACACGGGCCGTCTCGCGCAGCATGACTTCGGTGTTTCTCAGGTGTTGGAGCGTATCGATTTGCAGCACCACGTCAAACGTCGCATCACCAAACACGGCCAGGCCTTCGTCCAGGTTGAGCTGGATCACATTGACGCCGCGTGCCACGCAGGCCTGCACATTTACGTCATTGATTTCAACGCCATAGCCAGAGCAGCCGCGCTCTTTGATCAAATACGCCAGCAACTCGCCGGTGCCGCAGCCCAGATCAAGCACCCGTGAGCCGTTCGGGACCAGGCGGGCGATGGACAGCAGGTCTGGTGAAGGTATGGTTTTCATACAGCCACCCTGTTTTGAAAATATGAGCGAACGACGCCCATATAACGCGCGTCTTCAAGCAAAAAGGCATCGTGCCCATGCGGCGCATCAATCTCGGCATAGCTCACGTCAATCTGGTTGTCGAGCAGTGCCTTGACGATTTCACGGCTGCGCGCCGGGGCAAAGCGCCAGTCGGTGCTGAAGCTGACGAGTAAAAATTTAGCTTTAGCCTTGGCGAGCGCGGCACTCAAGTCGCCACCAAAGCTGGAGGCCGGGTCAAAGTAATCGAGTGCGCGGGTGATCAGCAGGTAGGTGTTCGCATCAAAATATTCGCTGAATTTGTCGCCCTGGTAACGCAAGTAACTTTCGATTTGGAATTCAACCTCTTGTGTTGAAAACTTATAGCCGCTAGCGTGGGCACCAGATACTTCTCTGAGCTGTCGGCCAAATTTCTCATTCATCACGTCATCGCTCAGGTACGTGATGTGGCCAATCATTCGCGCAATACGGAGGCCGCGCTTGGGTAAGACGCCATGCGCCGCATAGTGGCCTTCGCTAAAATCGGGGTCAGTGACGATCGCGCGGCGCGCGACCTCGTTAAACGCAATGTTTTCTGCCGTCAGATTGGGCGCGCTGGCGACCACGACGGCATGGCGCACACGGTCGGGATATTGCAGCGTCCAGCTCAGAGCCTGCATGCCGCCCAAACTACCGCCCATCACAGCGGCCAGGGTTTGAATGCCCAAGGCATCCATGAGTCGTGCCTGCGCGTCCACCCAGTCCTGTACGGTAACGACTGGGAAATCAGCGCCGTAAATTTTGCCGGTATCAGGGTTGGCTTGCATCGGCCCGGTAGAGCCAAAACACGAGCCCAGGTTGTTCACACCAATTACAAAAAACTGATTCGTGTCGACCGGTTTGCCAGGGCCGATCATGGTGTCCCACCAGCCTTCGGACTTTGGTTGTCCTTCATACACGCCCGCCACATGGTGCGAAGCATTCAGGGCGTGGCAGATCAGCACGGCGTTGGACTTGTCGGCATTGAGCGTGCCATAGGTTTCATAGCTCAGATCGTAGGCGCGAATCGACGCGCCACTTTGCAGCGCCAAGGCGTCTTCAAAATGCATGGACTGCGGTGTGGCGATCAACATGGTGTGTGCATTAAAAATAACAAAACCCGACGTCGCTAAAGGCGAGGCCGGGTTGGCAGGCGTCTTTAGCTGAACTTATTAAGCGCCCGCAAGCTGTAACAAATCGGCGCAATGTAAGTATATCAACCCCGGGGCAGACGGGTCATCGGTTTGGCCTGTCACGCGTGGCTCAATTCGATTGTCTGACTCACCTCGCCTTTGAATCCATTTACATCAAAGCTTCGCTCGGTAAAAACCGCGGCTTCGGGCCCGATACGCAAAACACTGCTGGCTCTGGTGCCGTAGTCAGGTGTGCAGATAAACGCTGCTGACAGGGTACGTTCCCGGTCTACGGATAGGCCAGTTTGGGGCAGCGCGTCATCATTTGCGACGTGGTCGTCTGCCAACAAATTAAAAAGTGTCTGTTCAAGCTTTGAGCTTTGGTCTGTCAAGGCGCGCTCAAAGCCCCTTTGCAAGCGCTGTAATTTGGGCCAGGGCGCGTTGAAGTCCGCGTTTGAGACCGACGTCAATCCAGTTGGCAATACAAACTGCCGCAAGTGGCGGCTTTCAAAGCCCATCAATTGGTGCCCGTCAAACAATATCAGATTGAAAGGGTTGTACGACGCGGCGGTTTGGGCCAGCCCGTTCAGGTATGAGGATGCGCTCATCGACCCGTTCAGGAAAGCTGTTGTGAGGTGACCGCGAGAAGGTGCATCTGGATTGTGCTGTCCAACGTCCCGGTAGTTGGTCAATGCCGCAACGCGAACGGAATGGGACGTCTGCGCTGCACCCCAAGCTATGCCAAGCCACGTGCCGCCCGCCTGCTGGTCCTGACCTGCCAAAATGCGCTGCCCAGGCCAGCGCTGAAGCGGCGATGCCGGACGGGCATAAAACTCATCGCGGTTGGCGGCAATGATCAGGGGCGTTTGGGCTTCAGGTT
>Ga0123336_10004207_pt1 | contig 11798 bp, 8 predicted proteins | sample SSSSmetaG_FD_96466 | JGI IMG/M metagenome (GOLD analysis project Ga0123336, IMG submission 96466) | Glacier valley bacterial and archeal communities from Borup Fiord, Nunavut, Canada, to study Microbial Dark Matter (Phase II) - ​SSSS metaG | ecosystem: Environmental > Aquatic > Freshwater > Ice... | reverse complement strand
CCCAACGAAGTCAGGCGACGTTTCCGGGTAGATTTTTTCTGGGATTGACCCAGGAAAGTAGCCACATCGTCCCGGTTAATTTTATCGAGGCTTTTAGAACCTGAAGCTTCTTCAAAGCCCATCAAATCGTACATGTATGAAGCAATGGTATTTTTTGGTCGATTCAGTTGTTCGAGATGACTACGAAACCACCAGCGGGCCACTTCAAAGGTACTATTTGAAGTCAAGGCCGGAATATCGAGATTGGGACGTACTAGCTCGCCTTTATTATTCATACTAAAGAGGGGAGGCTGAATAGCTCGCATTGCTGCCACCGAGCTATCCGGCGAGCGAGGACGACGGCGTAGGGGGTTTTGGCTTTGGGTTGAGCCTGTAATTAGTTCGGCAGCAGGCAAATCAAAAGCGGCAATTTGAGTGCCGTTCGCTGCGCTGTCAACTACTACGCTACTATTGCCCTTGTCGCTATTACCAGTGCTGACATCTTTGGGGCGATTTTGGCGAACCGAAGCAGGTGGACGAGGCATTGCTTGGCTATCCTCCTGAACTAAACTAAAACTTAATAGAATAAACCAAAAAAGGGCAGACCCCGAATAGGTGTTATATGTACCTTTAACTTGGGATATATCAACTTTCCATAACAAATATAACATATTTAGCCACATCATGCAAGAGCATATTTAAGTAGAAAATACCTGAAAGAGCGAAGTAAGGATATAATGAGGCCAGCCGTAGAAAGGAAAGATTATGTTAAATCCAGCTTGTCCGTATTGTCAGCCAAATCATTAGCTGACTAATTCTGGTCGTAACCGCGTGCTGACCCAGGGTTATCGCGGTTAAACTAGCCCTTGCTAAAAATATTTACACCTGAACCTAAGTCTCAGGGCTACATTCCACAAATGCGTCGGCAGGCTCTCCAGCTTTATTTGAAAGGTTCTTTTTCCCTTTGCGTCCGATACAGGGCTGGTGTATAATTTCAAGCGATAAACTAGATAAAATTATTAGCTAAAACTTAAAAGCTGGGAAGAAGCATCAAGTTGACCGAACAGAAGCATATCCGCAATTTTTGTATCATCGCCCACATTGACCATGGCAAATCTACGCTGGCAGACCGTTTGTTGGAAGTGACCGGCACGGTTTCCAAGCGTGAGATGACCGCCCAGCTGCTTGATAGTATGGATTTGGAACGCGAGAAGGGTATTACCATCAAGGCACGGGCGGTGCAGATGAGTTATAAAGCCCAGAACGGCCAGGAATATGAGCTAAACCTGATTGATACTCCCGGACACGTGGATTTTACCTATGAGGTGAGCCGCAGCCTTTCGGCCTGCGAAGGGGCAATCCTGGTGGTAGACGCGGCTCAGGGCATCGAAGCCCAAACTCTTGCCAATCTTTATTTGGCGATGGAACACGATTTGACTATTATTCCGGTAATCAACAAGATTGATTTGCCCGCCGCCCAGCCCGAAGTGGTGGCCGAAGAAGTTATGCGAATGATTGGCCTGAAGCGGGATGAGGTAATTTTAGCCTCGGCCAAAATTGGAACGGGCGTGCCCGAAATTTTAGAAGCGATTGTACAGCGCATCCCGCCGCCCAAAGGGGCAACCGATAAGCCCTTGCGTGCCCTTATCTTTGATAGTCATTACGATGCCTATAAGGGCGTAATCGCCTACGTCCGGGTGATGGACGGGGCGGTGCGTTCTAACGATGTGGTGCGGATGATTGCCACCAGCAAGAACGCTGATGTATTAGAAGTGGGGGTCTTTCGACCAAATCCTGTGCCCGGTCAGTTAATTGGGACGGGTGAGGTCGGGTATATTGCCACTGGTCTGAAAGTAGTGGCCGATTGTCAGGTCGGCGATACGATTACCCTGGCAAACAATCCCGCCACCGAACCGCTCGAAGGCTACCGTCCGGCTCAACCAATGGTATTTGCCGGGCTTTATCCAATAAATACTGAGGAATATATTATTTTGCGCGATGCCCTGGAAAAGCTCAAGCTAAACGATGCCTCACTGGTGTATAGCCCCGAAACCTCGGTGGCTCTGGGCTTTGGCTTTCGCTGCGGCTTTTTGGGTCTTTTGCATATGGAAATTATTCAGGAGCGGCTCGAACGCGAGTACAACCTTGAATTACTGGCTACCGCTCCCAGTGTCGAATACCATATAATGCTTAATAACGGCGACATTATTACAGTAGATAATCCCAGCGATATGCCCAACCCTGGCGAGTTTTCTGATATTGAAGAACCCTGGATGAGCATTAATATTATTACTCCTAGCAACTACATTGGGGCAATTATGGAACTGGTGATTAGTCGTCGGGGTGAATTCAAGAAAATGGACTATTTGGACGAAAAGCGGGTTTTGCTAGTTTATGATATTCCGCTGGGCGAACTTATTATTGATTTTTACGATCAATTAAAATCGCGCACCAAAGGTTATGCCTCGCTGGACTATACTCTGGGAGCATATAAATCGGCGGATTTGGTCAAGCTTGATATATTGGTTAACGGTCAGGCGGTGGATGCACTTTCGCTTATTACCCACCGCGAGAAAGCTTTCTATCAAGGTCGGGCCTTAGTCCAAAAGCTCCGCACCCTGATACCCCGCCAAATGTTTGAAGTGCCGATACAAGCGGCGATTGGCTCTAAAGTGGTCGCCCGCGAAACCATTACGGCAATGCGGAAAAACGTGCTGGCTAAATGCTACGGCGGCGATATTAGCCGCAAGCGCAAGCTGCTCGAAAAGCAAAAAGAGGGTAAAGCCCGCATGAAAATGGTCGGTAACGTCGAAATTCCCCAGGAAGCATTTATGGCTGTCCTTAGCCTTGATGACGATAGTAACAGTAACCCCAAACGCTAAAAGCCTCAGTCTTTCAAAGCTTGAAACATGCAGGCCCGGCCTAAATTGCCGGGCCTGTTTTGTAAATTATAACCGGGTAAACTAGCCTCAACTTGTGCAGATTGCCTAGAAAGTTATACCCCAATTTTGCACAGTTGGTCTATATACACTAAGGTCTTTGATAGCTATCATACTTACAAACTCAATGCTAAGGAAGTAATCCTACGTATTTAAATTTATAATTATTCACCCCATCCCTCAAAAGAAGCGGAACTAATTTACCTCTTTTTGAGAGGATATTTAGGAGATAAAACCCAAAATGTCTAATTCAGTTGGAAGCTCTAGTCCCCGTTTTGCCGCTTTAGAAACTGCCGGTAATCGTAAATCTCGCCAGTGCGATTGGGCTACCGATTCAGTCAAGCTGGTCGAACTTTTTGGCTCGAACACCTTCAGTAACAAAAATATGAAGGAGAAATTGCCCAAGAAGACTTATAACCAGTTGCAAAGCATCGTCAAACAAGGGGCAAAGCTGGATAAAACGACTGCCGATGAGGTGGCTAAAGCTGTAAAGGATTGGGCTGTCGAGAAGGGTGTCACCCACTTTACCCATTTGTTTCAACCTCTGACTGGCTTGACCGCCGAAAAACATGACGCTTTTTTAAGCTTTGACGAAGATGGCTTGCCCATCGAACGCATTAGCGGTTCACAATTGATGCAGGCCGAGCCGGATGCTTCTAGCTTTCCTTCGGGTGGTCTGCGGGCGACCCACGCGGCGCGGGGCTATACTGTTTGGGATCCTTCCAGCCCGATTTTTATTATGGAAAAACCTAATGGCAAAACCCTTTATATTCCGTCGGTCTTTATTTCTTACGACGGACGCAGCCTTGACCAAAAAGGCCCATTGCTTCGCTCAATGGAAATTTTGAGTAGCCGGGCTTTAGCCATGTTAAAACTTTTTGGCAATACTACCGCCACCCGCGTCACGCCTTCGGTGGGAGTCGAGCAGGAATATTTCTTGATTGACCAGGCTTTTTACAATCTGCGCCCCGATTTGGTAGCGGCAGGTCGTACCGTAGTTGGAGCTAAATCGCCTAAAGGCCAGGAACTAGAAGACCATTACTTTGGCGTAATCCCGGAACGGGTGCAATCTTTTATGCAAGAAGTCGAGTACGAGCTTTATCGGCTGGGTATTCCGGTCAAAACCCGACACAACGAAGTAGCTCCGGCCCAGTTTGAAACCGCTCCTATTTTCGAGGGAGCTAACCTTGCCGCCGACCACAATCAGCAAACTATGGAAACTTTGCGGGCGGTAGCTCGGTTGCACGGTCTGGTCTGCCTGCTCCACGAAAAACCTTTTGCCGGTATCAACGGTAGTGGCAAGCACAACAACTGGTCTTTCTCTGACTCGGACGGTAATAACCTGCTCGACCCTGGCAAAACTCCTGCTCAAAACTTGCAATTCCTGGTCTTTCTAACCGCTACCCTAAAAGGGCTACAGAAACGGGCCGGGCTACTGCGAGCGGCGATTGCCAGTTCCGGCAACGATTTCCGGCTGGGTGCAAACGAAGCTCCCCCGGCCATTATTTCAGCCTTTTTGGGTGAGCAGTTAGACGCGGTACTCAATGCGGTTGAAAATGGGACGCTGGACGCGGAAATAAGCGAAGAACGGATTATTTCGCTGGGCATTTCGCACATACCCGAAGTACAACGCGATTACACTGACCGTAACCGCACTTCCCCTTTCGCCTTCACTGGCAACAAGTTTGAGTTTCGGGCGGTAGCAAGTTCAGCCTCGATTTCCACTCCGATGACCTATCTCAATGCCGCCGTTGCCGAAGCCCTGGAGGAAATGCATGGCGTGATTAGTGGGCGAGTTAGCGATGGCATAGAATTTAAGAAAGCGGTTTTGGAAACTGTCCGAGAGGCGGTTATTGAAACCAAAGCCATTCGTTATGAAGGTAACGGTTACGCCCAGGAATGGGTGGAAGAAGCTCTCCGGCTGGGGCTACCCAACCTCCGAAAATCGCCTGAAGCTTTAGCCGAACTGGTCAAACCCGAATCGCTGAAATTCTTTAGTCGGCTAGGTCTTTTTGGGGAAGAAGAGGTGCAAGCCCGTTACCACGTGCAGCTAGAACGCTACATCAAGGAGTGCAACATTGAGGTAGAAGCTCTTCAGGATTTAGTCAAAACCCAGATACTTCCAGCGGCTTATCAGCAGCAAGAGTTGTTAGCGAGTTCAATTTCAAGCTTAATGTCAGCCCTCAAGCTTGGCCCGGAAAGCGAACCGGCTAAAACTCAACTGGCTCAATTGCAGCAGTGTGCCACTGGTATCGCCGCTCTCAACAGTGGGTTAGCGGCACTGACGGCAAAAATGGCTGAACTACATCATTTGGATGATTTGGCAAAGGAAGCCAGCTTTATGGCCGAAGAAATTTTGCCGCTGATGTTGGAAACGCGCCAGGTTTGCGATGGATTGGAAGAAACGATAGCCGATTATCTATGGCCGCTACCTAAATACCGCGAGATGCTATTTATAAGCTAAAGCTTTATGGTGTTGTAGTTTAGCCTGAGAAGCGGGCTAAACTCAGAAGAGAGTGGCAGGGGATTATTTTTAACATCCCGGTGGTTCTGTACTCTTTCTAACACTGTTAAATTACTTCGAGAGCCTGAGAAAAATTCCTCTCAGGCTCTTTCTTTTTGTCGCTTTGTCGCTTCGCTTTTCAACTTTGCGGAACACTTAGATTTGGAGCATCGGTGCTGAAAACAGCCGCTAATTTTATTACAGCCCGCTTAACCTGGCTAATTATCGGGGCGGGGCTACTGGGCTTTATCTTTGCGCCACTGGCAAACTCGCTAACTCCGACCACCCCCGGTTTGCTGGCTTTGATGATGCTGGGGAGCGGTTTTAATCTATCGCTACATCAGGTCTGGCGGGTGCGCTCCACTTTGAGACTGACTGCTTCACTTTTATTTTTGCAACTGAGCCTTTTACCTCTGCTGGGGTTTGGTTTATATCAGCTTCTTCCCAATCCGGCTCTAGCCATTGGAATGCTGGCGATTGGGGTTGCTCCTTCCGAAATTACTTCAGCCCTTATGACGCTGTTGGCCGGCGGAAATCTGGGCCTGGCTACCCGCCTGATGGCTCTTTCGATTTTCCTATCCGCTTTTTTAACGCCGTTCTGGTTGAGTCTATTTTTGGAACAGCGTGTGCCCCTTGACCTGGGTGCAATGGCAATTGAACTGGGCTTGATTATAACCCTGCCTTTTATAATAGCAAGTGGCCTGCGTACCCGCTATAATAATCTAGCAAAGTATGAAACCGAATTTGGTGGTCTATCAGCCCTGGCGGTAGTTTTGCTAATTTTTGTGGTCGGTGGCAGCCTTGCCAGCTTTGGCTTGAACCTGGAAGTAGGCTGGTTGGCTTTGGCTTGTTTAGGCTTTAATCTAGCCGGGTATGGGTTGGGCCTGGCAAGTAGCTGGTTAACTCATCAAAAGTTACCCGAAACTATCGCCTTAATCTTTAGTAGTGGAATGCGGGAATTTGGGATTGCTACTACCGTCGCGCTGGACTTCCTGCCGCCTGGTGCGGCCCTTGCGCCTGCGCTCTACGGCATGATAATGATGCTTTCGGCCAGCCTGCTGGCAAGCTATTTCAAAAAAAACTATGGTAATTAAAACTAATAATTTATTGCTGGCTCGGCAAAGAATTCAGCTTGCCTCGGCTTTACACTTGAGTTGGCAGGGGGTATTGTTTAGCCTGGCAACCGTTGCAACCAGCACCGCTCTGTTATTTGGACTTGGGTTAGCTCCCTATAACGTTAACATGATTTATGTTTTGTTGACCCTGTTTGCAACAGTCTGGTTTGGATTAGCTTCCGGGGTGCTGACGGCGGTTTTGGCTTTCCTATGTTTCGATTATTTTTTTATTCCACCCTACTTTACCTTTCTTATAGATGCCGGGCAAGGTTGGATTGCGGTGTTTCTTTTTTTAGGTACGGCTCTATTTGCCAATCAAGTAGCAGGCCGGGCTAGACTGCACGACAGGCAAGCTCAGGAACGCGCCCAGGAAGTAGCGGCCCTTTATGATGTGGCAACGGCAGTTATAACCCGAATAGACCGTACCGAAATGTTAAGAGTAGTATTGCAAAAACTCTGTGAGGCTCTGGCCCTTTCTAGTGGCACTTTATTCCTGTCTTCAAAAGATGAAGTGCCGGGCGAAATCCCCTTAACTGAAGTGGTGCGGATAGAAAATTCCCCGCTACCCGGCGTTCTGCCTCGTCACCCTGACCCGGCTCTGGTGCAAACTGTTTTCCGACGAAATGAGGCTACTTTTCTGGCCGGGCAGAATCTTGGTATTGAACCAACCCCGGTTAAGGAGAGCAAGACCCCCCGGCAGGAGTCAAGTTACGGCCCGGTAGCCTATTTTCCGCTGGTTTCAGGTTCGCAAAAATTGGGAGTTTTAGTGCTGGTAGCCAGGCCTCAAGCCGACCAGCTTGAATTTGATGGCGAGAGTCGTCGCTTACTAGCGGTATTTTCCGGCCACGTCGCCCTGGCGGTGGAACACGCGGTACTAATTGAAAAAACCGCCCAGTTAGCCGCTTTGCGCGAATCCGACCAGCTTAAATCGGCTCTACTGGCTTCGGTATCCCACGAACTACGCACCCCACTCACTTCCATCAAGGCCGCTACCGATAACTTGCAAACGGGCGACATCAACTGGTCGGTGGAGGAGCGCAAGGAGTTTTTGGCGGTCATTGAGCAGGAAACCGAACGCTTGATTCGGGTAGTCTCAAATTTGCTCGATTTATCTAAAATCGAAGCGGGGGTACTAAAGCCTGATTTTGGCTGGCATTTTTTACCCGAAATAGTCGAAGAGGTGGTAGAACGGTTGCGGAATACGCCACTTATGCACTCTCATTCGATTACTACTAGCTTCGCCGCCGCTATACCCTTAACTATGATAGACTATGTACAAATTGACCAGGTGCTAACTAACCTTATCGAGAATGCGGCCAAGTATTCCAGACCGGGCCAGCCTGTGCAAGTACAGGTGGAAATTAAGACCGCTCACCAGCTTGAGCTTGAACCGCCCGACGGTGCTTCTCTTTCGGCTCTGGCACAAACCAGAGTGCTGGTGGTTAAAGTAGTAGATGAGGGGATAGGCATCCCGCCCGGCCAGTTAAACCTGATTTTTGATAAATTTTATCGGGTACACAATAAGAACGAAATGAAATTAGAGGTGGCCGGTAGTGGAATTGGCTTAACTATTGCCAAAGGGATTGTGGAGGCACACGGCGGTCAAATCTGGGCGCAGAATCGGGCCTATGGTGGCACTATTTTTAGCTTTACTTTACCGATAGTTCCTTTTAGCGAAGCGGTTTAGCGGTGATTAGTAATTACTAAGGGTTGCCAGGGAACTCCCACCTGCACCCGAAGGGGTGCGCCCAGCAGCCCAATATCACCTCAGTTTCTTAGCCTGGCTGAGTAGTTACGGTGACTATACAATAGGAATAGGGTAATGAACAAATACGAGGGTGAAAGGTTACAAAAAGCCAGAATCCTGGCAGTGGATGATGAGCCACCCATTTTGTTACTCTTAAAACGAAACTTGTCGGCGCGGGGTTATGAGGTTATTACCGCCACCAATGGCGAAGAAGCTCTGGTCGAAATTGAAAATAAGCCGCCCGATTTAATAATCCTTGATTTGATGATGCCCCGCAAAGATGGCCTGGAAGTAACTTTGGAGGTACGGACGCGATTGGGCCTGACTACCCCAATTATTGTACTTTCGGCACGGGGCGAAGAACGAAAGAAAGTAGAAGCTCTTGACCTGGGGGCGGATGATTATTTAACCAAACCTTTTGGAATGGATGAACTGGTCGCCAGGGTTCGAGTAGCTCTGCGTCACCAGCGCGATGGGGTGAGCGGGACAACCGGGCAGGCTCGCAAAACCAAACTTGGGGATGAGCATCTTATGATTGACCTGGAAAATCATCTGGTCTTGCGCGAAGGTAAAGAAATAAAACTGACTCCCAAGCAATACGAACTGCTCAAGTACCTGGCCCTCAATCCAGGCAAGCTTATTACTCACCGAATGCTTTTGCAAGCGGTGTGGGGGTCAGAATATGGTGGTGAAATTTCTTATCTTCACGTCTTTATTGGACAATTGCGCCACAAAATTGAGCTAGAACCGGCCAAGCCACGCTTTATTCTGACCGAACCGGGCCTGGGCTACCGCTTTCGACTACCGGGTATCCCCGAATAATAAACAACCTGAGCCTGAACCCTTGCCTGAGAAGGAGCGCGCGCAGCCATCTCTTCTCTTCCCAGGGGAGAGGTAAACTTTTAGAAAAACTTTAGTCCTTCCTATTCCACCTTTAGACCTTCTTTAGAACTTTTTGTTAATATCCACAGTGGGTGGCTTGAAGCCACTTGTAATAACTGAAAACGAAGGGACTATTAGCTCAACGGCATAGAATAGTCCCTTAGCTGCTTGCGCCTTTTTGCCAACGTGCAAATAAAGCGGTTACATTATCGGACAGAAGGGAAAAAACAATTCGATGTTGGATTTGTTGTTTATATTTACCTCCATCGTGTTCTTTGTGGTTGCGGCTCTTTACATCTACGGCTGCGACTGGATTGTGCGCGATGAGAAAGTCGTAACAGTAGAAGAGCGGGTAGAAACTAGCCGTGAGAAAGCCGCTGCTCAAAGTTAACGAAATTATTAGTGCGTCCCTTTCCCAAAAAAGAATAACAATTAATTCCTCTCTTTTTAGGAGAGGGTCGGGGAAAGGCTAAGAATTATGAGAGGGGGAGAAAGGCAAAATGCCGTTAGATTTTCTGCTGGTGCTGATTGTAGCAGTTCTGGTACTGGTTTACCTGACTTATGCCTTGTTACAGGCCGAGAAATTTTAAAAGCAGTAGCGGTTTTTAAGTGGGATGCGTTAGCAGAAGTTTTAAGGTGGTAGCCGCTTGGCCGAGCTACCCGGAGAGAAGAAGGAAACAAACCGATGACATTGAACGGGTTAATTCAAATAGCCCTTTACTTCATCCTGATAATTCTGGTGACAAAACCGCTGGGGGTTTATATGTACCAGGTTTTTTCAGGTGAACGCACTTTCATTCACCCGGTGCTACGCCCGGTGGAAAGCTTGATTTACAAAGTAACCGGGATTGACGAAAAAAAGGAAATGAACTGGAAGATTTACACTCTGGCTCTGCTCCTTTTTAGCCTGGTGACAATGCTGCTAACTTATTTAGTAATGCGGATGCAAGACATATTACCGCTCAATCAGGTTATTGATGGTAACGGCACTCACGTTGGCAAAGTGCCCGAAGCTCTGGCTTTTAATACCGCCGCCAGCTTCACCACTAACACCAACTGGCAAAACTATGTACCGGAAGCAGGTACGGCTGCTGCTTCGGGCGTAGCCGGGCCGACCAGTGGTATGACCTACTTTACCGAGCTAACCCAGTTGGCCTTTCACAACTTTATTTCGGCGGCAGCGGGTATTTCAATTGCAGTGGCTCTCATTCGGGGACTGGCCCGGCGGCAAGCCAATGAACTGGGTAATTTCTGGGTAGATATAGTACGTTGCTGCCTTTATATATTGGTACCGATGTGTCTGGTGTACGCTATTTTCCTGATGTGGCAGGGCGTACCAATGAACTTTAATGATTACAGTGTCATCAAGACGGTAGAGGGGGGCGACCAGCTTATCGCACAAGGCCCGGTTGCCAGTCAGGAAGCCATCAAGATGCTGGGTACGAATGGCGGCGGCTTCTTTAATGCAAACTCGGCCCATCCTTTCGAGAACCCTACCCCGCTTTCCAACTTTGTCCAGATGCTTTCGATTTTTGCCCTGGGCGTGGGCCTGACCTACACCTTTGGCCGATGGGTCGGCAACCAGCGACAAGGCTGGGTAGTTTTTGGGGCGATGATGGTGCTGTTCGGCTTTGGTCTGTTCGTGGCATATCCGGCAGAAGCCAATGGCAATCCGATTGTAGCGGCCCAGGGTGTAAATAATACTATTACCGATAGCAACCCCGGCGGCAACATGGAAGGTAAAGAGGTGCGCTTTGGGATTGTAAACTCGGCCATGTTTGCCACAATTACTACCGATGCCAGCTGTGGGGCGGTCAATAGCTTTCACGATAGCTTTACGCCGATTGGCGGTTTAGTGCCGCTGGTTAACATTGCCCTGGGCGAAATTGTGGTCGGTGGCGTTGGGGCCGGCTTTTATGGCATTCTCGTTTTCGTCATTCTTTCGGTTTTTATCGCCGGATTAATGGTCGGGCGAACTCCCGAATACCTGGGCAAGAAAATCGAAGCTCGTGACATGAAAATGGTAATGCTGGTAGTCCTGATTTTACCTTTGAGCGTTCTGGGTTTTACGGCCCTGGCTTCGATTAACGATATTGCCCAGTTAAGTCTCGCCAATGCTGGCCCGCACGGTTTGACCGAAATGCTCTATTTGTTTACCAGTTCAACGGGCAACAACGGCAGTGCCTTTGCCGGTATTACAGGCAACACCGATTTTTACAACGTGCTAGGTGCTTTTGCAATGCTAATTGGCCGCTTTTTGATGATAATCCCGATTCTGGCTTTGGCCGGTTCGCTGGTTCGCAAAAAGACCGTACCGGCCAGTGTGGGAACTTTCCCTACCACCGGGCCGCTTTTCGCCGGGCTATTAATCGGTGTTATCTTGATTGTAGGAGCGTTGACCTACTTCCCGGCCTACTCGATTGGCCCGGTGGTAGAACAGTTCTTTATGAACGCGGGTAAAGTTTTTCAATTGGGCTAATTGACCTCTCCCCAACCAGAGGGAAGGGGCGATTAGAACTGGCTACCCCGTCCTTCTCAGGGAAGGACGGGGGCGGGGGATGTAGTTCAGCAGAACTGTTACAAAACAGAAAAGAGAGAGAAGCTAAAAATGTCCGACACGAGTTCAAATGATT
>Ga0123336_10004203_pt1 | contig 11811 bp, 12 predicted proteins | sample SSSSmetaG_FD_96466 | JGI IMG/M metagenome (GOLD analysis project Ga0123336, IMG submission 96466) | Glacier valley bacterial and archeal communities from Borup Fiord, Nunavut, Canada, to study Microbial Dark Matter (Phase II) - ​SSSS metaG | ecosystem: Environmental > Aquatic > Freshwater > Ice... | reverse complement strand
TTCATCGCGTCCAGCAAGGAGCCTGGGGCCTACAAGATCAGCGACGACGCGTTCAGTCAGCCCGAGCCTTACAGCATCATGCTCCGCAAGGATGACCCGCAGTTCAAGGCGGTGGTGGACAAGGCCACGGCGGACCTGTTCCGCAGCGCGGAGGGCCGGGCGATCTACGACCGCTGGTTCACCCAGCCGATCCCGCCGCGCAACCTGAACCTGAACCTGCCGATGGCGCCCGGCCTGGCCCGCGCCTTCCAGAACCCGAGCGACAGCCCGGACCCCGCCCACTACGGCAGCTAGGCGCGCCAGCCTGCCCAACCGCGCATGAGCTACAACTGGAACTGGCGCATCTTTTGGTCGCCGTCGCCGGAGGGCGCCGGCACCTATTGGGACATGCTGCTGCAAGGGCTGCTGACGACGCTTGAGGTGTCGGTCATCGCGTGGTGCGTGGCCCTGGTTTTGGGTTGCCTGATGGGCGTGCTCCGCACCGTGCCGAACCGCGCGGCGCAGGCCGTGGGAACGGCATGGGTGGAGCTGTTCCGCAACATCCCGCTGCTGGTGCAGTTGTTCCTTTGGTATTTCGTGCTGCCGGAGGTGGTGCCGGCCGGGTTCGGTGACTGGATGAAGGGCTTGCGGGATGCGCCGTTCATCATCGCCTCGGTCGGCATCGGCTTCTTCATGTCGGCGCGCGTGGCGGAGCAGTTGCGCGCCGGGCTGGGCGCGCTGCCGCGGGGGCAGCGGCTGGCCGGCACGGCGCTGGGGCTGACGGTGCCGCAGACCTACCGCTACGTGCTGCTGCCGATGGCCTTCCGCATCATCCTGCCGCCGCTGACGAGCGAGCTGATCAACACGATCAAGAACACCTCCGTCGCGCTGACCATCGGCCTGGCGGAGCTGACGGCGCGGGCGCGGGCGATGCAGGAGTTCTCGTTCCAGGTATTCGAGGCGTTCACGGCCGCGACCGTCGCCTACCTGGTGGTGAACCTGGTGGCAACGCTGCTGATGCGCTGGCTGGAGCGGCGGGTGCGGGTACCCGGCTACGTGGGCGCCTGATGGGCGGTTTCGATTGGGACGTGATCCGGCGCAGCCTGTCCTACCTGTTCCTGGACGGGATGCGCTTCACCCTGACGCTCACCTTCCTGGCGGCAGCGGGTGGCGTCGTGCTGGGCACCGGCCTCGCGCTGCTGCGCCTGGCAGGCGGGCGTGTGCTGGGGGGCATCGCCACCGGCTACGTCAACCTGATGCGATCCCTGCCGCTGGTGCTGGTGATCTTCTGGTTCTACTTCCTGGTGCCCTACGTGGGCCAATGGGCCACCGGCGCCAGCCGCCCCGTCCAGGTCGGCGCGTTCGCCAGCAGCCTGCTGACCTTCACCCTGTTCGAGGCCGCATACTTCTCCGAGATCATACGCGCCGGCATCGGCAGCATCCCGCGCGGGCAGATGGCGGCGGGCTATGCGCTGGGGCTGACCTACCGGCAGGTGATGGGGTCCGTCATCCTGCCGCAGGTGTTCCGCACCATGCTGCCGGTGTTGCTGACCCAGACCATCATCCTGTTCCAGGACACGTCCCTGGTTTACGTCCTGTCGATCACCGACTTCATGGGCGCAGCCAGCAAGGTGGCGCAACGGGACGGGCGGCTGGTGGAGATGTACGTGTTCGCCGCCGCGGTCTATTTCGCCGTCTGCTTCGGGGCGTCGCAGGCTGTGAAGCGCCTGCAAGGGCGCATCGCCATCATCCGTTAGGGGCAACCAATGTCCGCCATCATCAGCATGGACCAGGTCAGCAAGTGGTATGGCCCGGCCATGCAGGTCCTGAAATCCTGCACCGTCCGGGTGGCCAAGGGCGAGGTCGTCGTGGTCTGCGGCCCCAGCGGCTCCGGCAAATCGACGCTGATCAAGTGCGTGAACGCGCTGGAGCCGTTCCAGAAGGGCAGCATCACGGTGGACGGCGTCGATCTGCATGCCCGCGGGGTGAACCTGCCGCGGCTGCGCGCCCGGGTCGGCATGGTGTTCCAGCACTTCGAGCTGTTCCCGCACCTGCGCATCACCGAGAACCTGTGCCTGGCCCAGCAGAAGGTGCTGCGCCGCCCGCCCGCCGAGGCGCGCGCCCGGGCCGGCGCCCTGCTGGAGCGGGTCGGCCTGTCTGCCCACGCCGACAAGTATCCGGGCCAGCTCAGCGGCGGCCAGCAGCAGCGCGTTGCCATCGCCCGTGCGCTCGCGATGGACCCGGTCGTCATGCTGTTCGACGAGCCGACCAGCGCGCTCGACCCCGAGATGGTCAGCGAGGTGCTGGACGTGATGGTGGCCCTGGCGCGGGACGGCATGACGATGATGGTGGTGACGCACGAGATGGGCTTTGCCCGCAAGGTCGCGCACCGCGTGGTGTTCATGGACGCCGGGGAGGTAGTGGAGGACGCGGCACGGGACGCCTTCTTCGGCGGCGCGGCAAGTGGGCGCGCGCGGGCGTTCCTGTCGAAGATACTAACGCATTGAGGCGGCGCGCCGCCGCCACAGCCCCAGGCCGGCGATGGCGGACGCGATCAGGGCAAGGGTGCCGGGTTCGGGAACGCCCACGTCGTTCGCGGTGATGAAGTTCGTGTCGAATTGCAGGTATTTCGGCGCGGACAGCCCGCTTGGCCCAACAGGCCCGCTTTTCTCTGCATAGCCCGCAACCGCCTGAGTGACCGTCCCGGTGCTGGGGTCGAAGGCGTAGATGCCATCGACATACGGGTTGCGCGTGCTGAAGTTGCCAGACCCGCCGCCGCCCAGGGCGGCCACATAGACCAGCCCATCCGGGCCGATGTTGTTGCCGAACAGGAACTCCAGCGCAGTGTTGGTTGGGCTGCCGACGTAGCTGCCAGCCGCGTCGTAGGTTGCGCTCAGCACGCCGCCCGTGGTGCCGAGGGTGTAGTGCAGGATGCTGTCGGTGCCGCCGCGCGTGTTGTCGTTGACGTAGAGCTACCCGTCGGACGCAACGGAGATCCCGGACGGCCGGAACGAGCCGGCAACCCCGGACGGGTTGGCACTGGTGAGCACCACCATCGAGCCTGCGTCCAGGTTCGCGTTCAGCGCGACCAGCTTGGCAGCCGCATTGTTGTAGTTGGCCGCATAGACCGTGCCGTCTGCGGCGAGGGCGACGTCATGCGCGTTCGCCAACTGGGCCCTGCCGACGATCGCGCCGTTGGACAGGTCGATCTTGACGACATAGCCAGCCCCTTCCAGCGGTGCGTAGATGTAGCGGCCATCCGGGGTCGCGACGACGTTGCCGATCCCGACATTGCCATTGTTGTAGCCGCTGAAATCCACAGGGACTTGGCCGAGGAACGCGCCCTCAAGCGTGTAGCGGGAGAACGTGGTCACGCTCGACCCATGCGTGCCGCCAACGATGATGAGGTCGTTGCCCGTGCCTTGCAGCCCCTCCTTGATCGGGAACTGCCCGCCACCGAGGAAGTAGGCGCTGCTGGTGCTGCCGCCGGCTCCATAGGGCGTGATGCCGAGCATCTGGTGGCTGGTCCGGTTATAGGTATATTGAAACCGGTCAAGCTCGGAGCGTCCGTAGTCCGACGCGAACAGATACCCTGTCTCGATGGTGTCGGCGCGCGCGCCCGCGGCGGGGACACACGCTGCCACGGCGACAGCGCATGCAGCCAACCTGATCGCCCATGCGTCCATAGCGTCTCTCCCGGATAGACATTCCCCTGAATTAGACGCGGGTCCATGCGGGTGTCCCGTTAGGTTTCATCAGGACTTGGAGTGGGCAGGATCGGCACAGCCCTGCCGCAGGGGTGGCCGGGCGTATGTGGCCCTGGGCGCCAGCATCCCGCACATTTCCTGACTTTATTTAAGATTAACAACGCGGTCGTTATGATAGCCAGGTAAGGCCGGAGCGCCCGCGGGATGCGGTTGGGGGTTGGCTGCATGAAGATTTCAGTTGTCGTCCCGGTCTTCAACGAAGCCGAAGGTCTGCCCTCGCTTTATGCCACGCTGTGCACGGCCCTTGCGGCGCTGCCCGGCCCGGCCGAGGTCGTGTTCGTCGATGACGGCTCCCGCGACCGGTCTGCCGACCTGCTTGAGGAGTTCGCGCTGACCGACCCGCGCCTCCACGTCATCCGCCTGCGCCGCAACTATGGGCAGACTGCCGCCATGATGGCAGGCATCCAGCATTCGACCGGCGACGTCATCGTGCCCATGGACGCCGACGGCCAGAACGACCCCCGGGACATCCCCCCTGCTGCTGGCAAAGCTGGACGAAGGCTTCGACGTCGTCTCCGGCTGGCGGCAGCAGCGGGAGGACAAGGCCCTGTCCCGGCGCCTGCCCTCGGTGGTGGCCAACCGGCTGATCTCATGGGTCATGGGCGTCCACCTGCACGACTACGGCTGCACCTTGAAGGCCTACCGGCGGGAAGTGCTGGAGGATGTTCGGTTATACGGCGAGATGCACCGCTTCATCCCGATCTTCGCGGCCTGGGAGGGCGCGCGGGTCGCCGAGGTGCCGGTGCGGCACCATGCGCGCAAGTTCGGCGCATCAAACTACGGCATCGGCCGGGTCATGCGGGTGCTGCTGGACCTGCTGACGCTGTTCTTCATCGGGCGGGCGCTCGACCGGCCCATGCAGTTCTTCGGCAAGGTCGGGCTGGGGGCGCTGGCTGCCGCGGTGGGGGCGTTCACCTGGGCGCTGGTGCTGCGCCTGGGCGGCACGTCGCTGATTCAGACGCCGCTGCCGCTGCTGGCGGCCACGCTGGGGCTGTCGGGCGTGCTGTTCCTGCTGCTCGGCATCATGTCGGAAATCCAGAGCCGCACCTATTTCGAGGCACAGGGCAAGGCGCCCTACAAGATCAAGTCCGTCACCCGGCATGCGGCAGCCCCCCCGCGGCTTGTCGCCGTGAGCCGGTGGTAGATGTGCGGCATCGCCGGCTTCTCCGCACCCGGGCGGGACGCACGCACGCAGCTTAGGGCGATGCTGGACGCGGTGGCGCACCGTGGCCCCGATGGTTCCGGCGTGTTCATCGACGATGGCGTCGCGTTCGGCCATTGCCGGCTTGCCGTCATCGCGCCGGACGGTGGCGCGCAGCCCCGGGTGGACGCGGCCACCGGCGATGCGCTGACGTTCAACGGCGAGATCTACGGCCACCGCGCCCTGGCCCGCAGCCTGGCCGCCAGCGGCGTCCGCATGCGGGACGGGTGCGACACCGAGGTGCTGTTCCAACTGATCCGGCGCGACGGCCTGGATTCTGCGCTGCAGCAGGTCGACGGCATGTTCGCCTTCGCCTACCGGGATGGCCGCACCGGGGCGGTCCACCTGGTCCGGGACCGCTTCGGGGAGAAGCCGCTCTATTACGGCATCGCGGCGGGGCAGCTCGTGTTCGGGTCCGAGGCCGGCGCGGTCCTGGCCCACCCGGCGTTCCGCCACGCCGCGCCGGACCAGGCCGCCGCCTACCAACTGCTGCAATTCGAGTATGTCCCCGGCACGGCATCCGGCTGGACGGGGATCCACAAGCTGCGCCCCGGCACGATGCTGCGCTTCGCTGGGGGGCGGGCCGACGTGGCCGAGTACTGGCGCCCGCGGGTCGCCGGCTCCCCGCCGGCAAGCGATGCCGAAGCGGTCAACCGGCTGGACGCCCTGCTGCAGGACGCCGTCGCCCGGCAATGCGTCGCCGACGTGCCGCTCGGCGTGTTCCTGTCGGGCGGGTTGGATAGCAGCCTGCTCACGGCGATGGCCGCCCGGCTGAACCCTGCCATCACGGCGTTCACGGTCCAGGTCGGCGGCCACGGCTTCGACGAGACGCCGCACGCCGTGGACGTCGCGCGCCACCTGGGCGTGGCGCACCGGGTCGTGCGCCTGGGCGACGCCGACGTGCGGGACGCGGCGGACGCCATGGACACCATGCTGTCCGAACCGCTGGCCGATTCGTCGCTGCTGCCGGCCTGGCTGGTCTGCCGGGCTGCCCGGCAGCACATGACGGTCGCGCTGGGCGGCGACGGCGCGGACGAGGTGTTCGCAGGCTACCCCAACTTCAGGGCGCACCGCTTGGCCGGGTTGATGCGCCTGCTGCCGGCGGCATCGGGCACGGCGCTGGCCGGGGCGCTGGGGCGGCTGCCGGGCCGGGACGGCTACATGGCGCTGCCGTTCCGGCTGGCGCAGCTGTCCCAGGGCTTCGGCCAGGCCACGGACCGGCAATCCGCCTATTGGATGGCGCCGTTCGGCCCGGCCGCCATGTCACGGCTGTGGGCGACGGACGTGGACCAGGACGGGTTGCGGGAAGGGGCGTTCGCGGCACTTGGGCCGCATCCCGTAGGCGGCACGGACGGCCTGCTGCACGGGTTCCTGACCGGATACCTGCCGGACGACATCCTGATGAAGACGGACCGGGCGGCGATGTTCAACGGCCTGGAGGTCCGGGCGCCGTTCCTGGACCGCGCCTTCGCCGAGTATGCCTGCGCCCTGCCGCACGGGCTGAAGCTGCGGGGCGGCACCGGCAAATGGGCGCTGAAGCAGGTCGCCCGCCGCTATGTGCCGGACCGCATCGTGCACCGCCGCAAGCACGGCTTCGGCATCCCCATCGGCGGCCTGCTACGGACCCTGCTGCGCGGACGCTGCCAGGACACCATCCTGTCCCGGCGCAACCCGGTGGCGCCCTGGTTCAAGCGCTCGGAGATCGAGCGCCTGTTGCAGGAGCACATGTCCGGCGCGAGGGACCATGGCAAGCGCCTGTGGGCGCTGCACACGCTGTTCACCGTCGCTGGCCGCCGGCCGGCAACCCTGGGCGCCTCCGCCCGCACCCTGATCGGGACGTTCGTATGACCCAATGTGCCGTCGCAGTGCCCGGCCGCGACCACGCCGGCTCCCCCGAGCGGTTCGGGTACGAGTGGGACGCCTATTCCGACCTGCTGCCCATCTATGAGGAGCAGTTCCGGCGCTGGACCCCGCATCTGTCCCGTGCGGACTGGGCCGGGCGGACCTTCCTGGACGTGGGCTGCGGCATGGGGCGCAACAGCTTCTGGCCCATGACGTACGGCGCGGCCGGCGGGGTGGCGGCTGACCTCGATGCGCGGTCCCTGGCGGCGGCACTCCGCACCCTGGCCGGCTATCCGGCCGTGGATGTCGTGCGGGCCAGCGCCTATGAGCTGCCGTTTGAGGACCAGTTCGACATCGTGTTCTCCATCGGCGTCATACACCACCTGGAACACCCGGAGCTTGCCCTGTCCCGCATGGTTGCGGCGGCCCGGCCCGGCGGCAAGGTGGCGATCTGGGTTTATGGCGCCGAGAACAACCGTTGGCTGACCGCCGGTCTGGACCCGGCACGGCGGGCGCTGTTCAGCCGCCTGCCGGTCGGGATGGTGCACCACCTGTCGCTGTATCCGGCCGGGCTGCTGTGGCTGTTGCTGCGGCTGGGCGTGCGGCCCATCAGCTACTTCCGCCTGATCGCACAGTTCGGCTTCGCCCACCTGCGCTCCATCGTGTTCGACCAGATGCTGCCGCGCATCGCCCATTACTGGACCGGAGACGAGGTGGCCGCGCTGATGCAGGATGCCGGCCTGCAGGACGTGCGGCTGGAGTGGGTGAACGAGATGTCCTGGGCCGCCATCGGCACGAAGCCCGGCGGGCGCTAGGCGCGCGCGGGCCGGGTTTCATGGATCACCTTCTGGTCAATGCCTGGCTGGACTGCACGCGCCGTGCAGCGAGGGCGGCATTCAGGCCTGCCAAACGGTCCACGACGGCAAGCGGCAACGTGCGCAGCACCTGTTGGCGTGTGCGGTCGAGGAATGGCCAGTAGGTCCGCAACGCATCGGTGTCCGGCACCATGTGCGCCCGTGCCTGGACGGACAGGCGCGCGGCCCCTGCATCGTTCACGTACAGCAAGGTGTTGCAGCGATACCATTTCTGGACAGCGGCGTTCCGCAGCACGGCAGGCCGCACCAGGTCCACGGCGCGGTAGCCGCGCGCGGCGAACAGCCCGCGCCAGAGCTCCAGGGGCTGCTCGTTCACATGGTGCTCGCCGCCCTGGCCCGGCACGGCAGCCGAGAACAGGACGGCGTCGGCATGGGACGTGAGCGTGTCGATGAACATCCCGGCATGGGCCAACGGCAGGTGCTCGGCAACTTCCAGGCTCTGCACCAGGTCGAACCGCCGGCCCAGGCGGACCGGCGCCGCCAGGTCGGCGGGCAGGAAGGCGTGCGGCGGGATCAGCAGCCGGCTTCGGTCCACATAGTCGCCGTCGAGGCCGATGATCTCGGCGCCCGTGCCGCTCCAGGCTTGCAGCCACGCGCCCTGGCCGCAGCCGAAGTCGGCGATGCTCGCCACCGGCATGGCGCCGGCCACCAGCGGCACGACGCACCGGGCCGACCGCCCGGCGAAGCTGTCCAGGTAGGCATAGAAATCGGCTCCGTAACCCTGCATCCCGTGGCCTCCCGACCGCCTGTGCCGCACCCTACCGCCCCCGCCGCGGCATGTATTGCAATGAAGAGGTGCCTGCCGCCATGAACATTCAGGGTGGTGCGTCAGCCGCGGCGGTCCCGCGGGCGTTGGGCCGCAGATCATGGCTCATGCACCGTACGGCGGCGCTGTGGGTGGCATACGTCGCCCTCGGCGTCCTCCTGGCCATCCCGATGCTTGCCAGCGAGGTGCCGCTGGGGGTGGACACCCTGAACCACCTCGCGCGCATTCACGTCAGGGCAAACATCGGCGGGGATGCCGACCTCGCGCGGCTGTTCGAGGTACGGTCCAACCTGGTGCCCTACATGGGCCTGGATTGGCTGATGACGCCGCTGGCGCGCGTGATGCCGACTCTGCTGGCGGGCCGGGTGTTCATTGTCCTGCTGCTGTGGGCCACAGTCGGCGCGGTCGTGGTGGTGCAGCGGGTGTTCACCGGGCGGATCGGGTTCGAGCCGTTGCTGATGGTGCTGGTCAGCTACAACGCGCTGCTCGGCTGGGGCTTGCTGAACTACTTGGTCGGGGTTGTTGGCGCCTTGCTCGGCTTCGCCGCATGGCATGGGGTGCGCAGCTGGCCCTGGGCCGCGCGCCTGCTGCTGTTCACAGCCGTGGCGACGGGCCTCTATGTCGTCCACCTGCTGGCCCTCGCGCTGTATGGCGCGTTGCTGGGCGCCTACGAGGTGTTCGCGCGGCGGGCCCCGTGGCGCACGCCGGTCCGTGACTGGCTGGTGCTCGGACTGCAATTTGGTCCGGCAGCACTGCTTTACATGCAGCTCGACCAGGCGTCGAGCCACGCGCCCCTTGTTGGGTCCTGGGGCCTCGCGATCAAGCCGCTTGTGCTGGCATCGCCGTTCCTGTTCTCGGGCATTGCAGGTGGGCTCACCGCCGGTCTGCTCGTGTTCGCAATGTCCATGGTCCTGCTCTACCGCCTAACGCGGAGCGGCGTGCTGCACTGGAACCGGGAACTGGGCGCATGCGCAGCCGTGCTGACGCTGGCCGGCATGGCGATCCCAGGCGAGGCGTTGGGGGTAGGGCTGGTTGACATGCGGTTCCCGCCGGTGGCGGCTGCCCTGGCCATCGCGGCCATCCGGCTGACTGGGTCCGGGCGGCAGGTGCTGCCCGTCTTCGTGGTGCTGGGGGTTGCCGCGGTAGCGCAGATCGGGTCGGCCGCAGTGGCGAACCATGCCTGTGGACCGCAGTTCCAGGAGATGCGCGACGCCCTGGCCGAGGTGCCGCGCGGCACCGTGTTGACAGCGGTGCTGGAATCGGATGCCCCGGTGCCAGGGGCCAGTTGCACGGGCATGCCGATCTACGAGCACATGCCGCAGCTTTTCATCATCGACCGCTCTGGATACAGCCCCGACTTCTTCGGCCTGGTGACGTCCGTGACGGCCCGGGACGGCCGTGAGACGGACTTTTTCCCAATCCAGACGCACGAGATGAAGGCGGACTCCTTGCCGGCACATGGGCGCATCCTGTGGATGCACCGCGGCAACCGGACGAGGCCTATCCCACCGGACCTGAAGCTTGTCCACGCCGGCAGCTTCTTCGACCTGTACGAGCGGCCGTAGGACCGCGCCGCCCGCCGCGTCCGGTCAACGCGGCCCGGGACCTGACGTCCGCCACAGCGCCTGAACCGCCCGGCACCCCAGCAACGCGACTCCGCAAGCATCGCAAAGCGCGGACAGGCCACCCCCCGCCAGCCATTCGTACTCGCGGAACCGCCAGCCCGCATGGCCCGGCGCGATGCCGGCGAAGCCGCCCGGCACCGTCGCATGCAACGCCAGGTGCGTGACGCCCGGCGGCAACGCCGCCACCACCGCCTGCCAGCCCGGCGCCAGTGCATCGGCCTCCACCGCCAGCGTGCCGCGGCAGTGGTCCGCGACCGGCCGTCCCGCCGCATCCAGCGCCACAACTGCGGCTTGATAGGCGTCCGGGTCAGGCGCCCAACGGATCGAGCGCGGCAGGACCGGCCATAACCCGTATTCCTCGCCCAGCCGCACATGCGCCGGCAACAGGCCCGGCAGCATCGCCGCCGCCATATGCGCGTCCAGGTGCGTCGGGCGCAGCCCGGCGGCCAAGGCGCGGTCGATCTGCGCCCGCAACTCGGCCTCCGCCGCCTCCGGCACCAGATGCCGCGCGACGGATGCTACGTCCCGCCAGAAGAACCCGTCATCGTCGATCAGCCCCGACGCCCGGCTGCGGGTGGACAGCGGCGCCCAGCGGTGGTGCGCCCATTCGCTGGTCAGCGTCAGGTGGACGCCCAGGTCCAGCGCCGGGTCGGCCTCGCCGGCGATCTCATCGAACGCCGGGCCGGGGACGATGACGCTGCCGCACGTCACCAGGCCGCGCCGGGCCAAGTGCAGGAACGCCTGGTTGGCGCCGTGCGTGGTGCCCAGGTCGTCCACATGCGGGATTACGGCGCGTACCAGGCCGAGGTCTTGTGCCAGCATGCCGCACCAGATAGGGCGGCCCATGCCGTTCTTCACCGCCGACACGCATTTCGGCCATGCTGGCGCCCGGGCGCTGTATCGCCGCCCCTTCGCCACGGTGGCGGAGATGGATGCCGCCATGGTCCAACGCTGGAACGACGCCGTCGGCCCCGACGATGAGGTCTGGCACCTCGGCGACTTCGCCGTCCGCCACCCGGACCCTGCCGCCGTGCTGGCCCAATTGCACGGCCGTAAGCACCTGGTTACGGGCAACAACGACCCGGACGGCGTGCGTGCCCTGCCTGGCTGGGCGTCGGTGTCGCCCTATATGGAGTTGCACGTGGACGGCACCGACCTGGTGCTGTGCCACTACGCCTTCCGCACCTGGCGCGGCATGTCGCGTGGGGCGCTCAACCTGCACGGCCACAGCCACGGCCGCCTGCGCGCCCAAACCCGGCAGTTCGACGTGGGCGTCGATGCCCGGGACTTCCGCCCGATCACGCTCAAGGAGCTACGACGCTGACCGACACACGACGCAAGGCCAGCCTGTCCGCCTTACGCCTGCTGCTGCCGTTCCTGCGGCCCTATGCCGGGCGGACGGTGGGCGCCGCCGTCATGCTGGCGCTGGCCGCCGGGCTGGTGCTGCTGCTGGGGCAGGGGATACGCCAGTTGATCGACAGCGGCTTCGCCTCCGGGGACGCCGCGCACCTCGATTGGGCGGCGCTGGCAATGTTCGGCGTTGTCGTGGCGCTGGGCGTCACGACCGGGGCGCGCTTCTACCTGATGAGCTGGCTCGGCGAGCGCATCGGCGCCGATATGCGCGCGGCGGTGTTCGACGTGCTGGCGAAGTTCGACCAGCCGGCCAGCGCCTACGACATCGCCGACGCGGTGTCGGTCGCGCTCGGGCGGCGGATCGCGGCGAACAGCGTCTACCGCATCCTCGACCTGTTCGTGA
>Ga0123336_10004201_pt1 | contig 11821 bp, 7 predicted proteins | sample SSSSmetaG_FD_96466 | JGI IMG/M metagenome (GOLD analysis project Ga0123336, IMG submission 96466) | Glacier valley bacterial and archeal communities from Borup Fiord, Nunavut, Canada, to study Microbial Dark Matter (Phase II) - ​SSSS metaG | ecosystem: Environmental > Aquatic > Freshwater > Ice... | reverse complement strand
CCTCGCGGGCGATGCGGCGAAGCTGTCGCGCGCGGGCGCCGGGCTGCGGCCGGCGCTGCTGACGACGCGGCGCGACCGCGCGGGCGCAGCGCTCGCGTCGGCGGCGCGGTTGCTCGACACGCTGGGTCCGAATAACGTTCTCAAGCGCGGCTATGCCTATGTCACGACGCGCGACGGCCATGTCGTCGCGACCGCGACCGGGGCGCGGGCGACGGTCGCGCTGCGGCTGACCTTCGACGACGGGACGGTCGACGTGACGACCCAAATCCCCGCACAGGGACGACTGTTATGATGCTCGATCGAAGCGGCGGACGTCTTGCCAAGCTGCGCTACCTCTCCGGCTCGTACCAGGTCGTCGCGCCCGGCGACTATGTCGTGTGCGCGGTGACCGCGGCGCGGCTGCCGGTCGCCAACCTGCGCTACTGGTCGGCCGAGCTGCAGGAGGCGTACGCCAACGCCGAGGTCGCGGTCGCCCGCTACAACGCGATGCGGGCGAGCGGACGTCTGGCATGATGCGCGGGGCGGTCGCGTGATGCGCGTCGCCGTGGCAGGGCTGGCGCTGCTGCTCGCCGCGAGCGCCGCGCCGACCCCGCCGCCGCACGAATGGCAGATCGCGGGGCGGCTCGAACAGGGCGGGGTCGTGCTCGGCACTGCGCCGCTCGGCGCGACGGGCGTCACGGTCGACGGCGCGGCGGTGCGGCTGACCGGCGACCGGCGCTTCATCGCCGGCTTTGGGCGCGACGCCGCCCCGGCGACGACGATCGTCGCGCATTTCGCCGATGGCTCGACCGACCGGCGGACGGTGCCGGTGGCGGCGCGGCAGTGGCGGATCGAATCGATCCCCTTGCTTCGGCAGCCGCCGCCGGGCGCCCCACCCGATCCCGTCTACGACGCGCGCCGCAAGGCCGAGCTCGCCGAGATCGCCGCCGCGCGGAGCGGCGACAGCGACGACGGCGGCTGGGACGCGGCGTTCGTCTGGCCCGCGCACGGGCGGATCAGCGGCGTCTACGGCTCGCAGCGCATCCTCGGCGGCGTGCCGAAGTCGCCGCACCTCGGCCTCGACGTCGCGGCGCCGCCGGGCACGCCGGTCGTCGCCCCTGCCGAGGGGACGGTCCGCCTCGCGCACGGACCGATGCTCCTCGAAGGCAATCTCGTCATGCTCGACCACGGCCACGGGCTGGTGTCGTCGTTCCTCCATCTCAGCCGGATCGACGTCCGCGCGGGGCAGCACGTCGCGCGCGGCGAGGCGCTCGGGCGCGTCGGCATGACCGGGCGCGCGACCGGGCCGCACCTCCACTGGGCGCTGAGCTGGCGCGATGCTCGCCTCGACCCCGGATTGTTCGTGCCGTCCGGAGGAAACTAGGGCTCGTCGCGGTGCTGTGTCCAATCGGCCACAGCAAGTGGCTAACTGTGGCGTCGCCCAGGAAGCCCGTTGCGAAGGTGCAACCGTGCTTTCATAAAAGGGTCATTCGGGCGGCCATGCGGACCACAGCGCATGCCGTCCGGTCACTTTCAAGGGGTATCCCATGGTTTATTCGTCGCTTCGGACTGCACTGCTTCGCTCGACCATCCTCGTCGGTGCCGCCGTCGCGGCGTTCCCCGCCATCGCCCAGACCGCGCCGGCGACCACCGCCGCCGCTGACAAGCCGGCCGACATCGCCGACACCGTCGTCACCGGGTCGATCATCCGCAGCAAGGACGTCACGGCGTCACCGGTCACGACCCTGTCGGTCGAAAACCTAGACCGCCGCGCGATCAACACGGTCCAGAGCGCGCTGCAGCAGCTGTCGGCGAACAACGGCCCGTCGCTGACCAACTCCTTCTCCGCCAACGGCGCGTTTGCCGGCGGTGCTTCGTCGATCTCGCTGCGCGGTCTGTCGACCAACTCGACGCTCGTCCTGTTCGACGGCCTGCGCGCGGCGTATTACCCGCTCGCCGACGACGGCCAGCGCAACTTCGTCGATTTGAACACGATCCCCGACGACATCGTCGACCGGATCGAAGTGCTGCGCGACGGTGCCTCGTCGAGCTACGGCGCCGACGCGATCGCGGGCGTGGTCAACATCATCACCAAGCGTGAGTTCAAGGGCGTCGCCGGGCGCGTCGAAGGCGGCGTTTCGGGTGGCGGCTTCGCCGGCAACCAGCGCTTCTCGCTGACCGTCGGCACCGGCGACCTCGCCAAGCAGGGCTTCAACGTCTACCTCAGCGGCTTCTACTTCCACTCCGATGAGGTTCGTAACGCCGATCTGCCGTATCCCTTCAACTCGGACAACCTGAGCCGGATCGGCAATTCGACGATCGGTTTTGGCCCGAACAACGTCGTCAACGGTCCGGATGCCACCGGTGCGATCAACGGCTTCGGTCAGGCAACCGACTTCTTCGTTCGGCCGTACACCAACGTCGGCTTTTCGAACGGGGTGCAGAACGGCGGCGTGCAGCAGGGCCGCTACCAGAAGCTGAACCCGGCGTCGGCCTGCCTCTCCGGCCAGTCGATCACGCAGACGGCGGCGCAGCTGGCGCTTGCGGCCAACGCCTCGGCTCCGGCCGGCGTCATCTGCCAGGAAGACTTCACGAACCTGTACGGCATCGTTTCGCCGCAGCTCGAGCGGATCGGCGGCTCGGGCCGTTTCACCGCAACGATCGGCGAAAATTCGGAAGCCTATGCGGAAATCAACTTCTCGCAGAACACGAGCAGCTATTCCGGCGACCCGGCGACGATCCGCGGAAACGCGCCGACCGGCATCCTGTCGCCGCGCTTCTCGACCTCGACCGCGTTCAACGCGTCGCTGGCCCCCGGGTCAGGCATCCTTGCGCTTCCGGTCTACATCTGTCCGCGCGCGACGGTCGGCGATTGCAACGCGATCAACGGCACGCTCAACCCGAACAACCCCTTTGCGGCGCAGAATCAGGTCGCGCGTATCCTCGGCCGCTTCCCGCAAAAGGTGTTCACTGCGACGCGTGACCGCGTCTATCGCGCCGCGATTGGGATAAAGGGTACGATCTTCGACGATCTCGACTACGGCGTCGACGCGACCGCGATGCACAGCGATCTCGAAGTTACCCGCAAGGGCTATGTCTTCATCCAGAACCTGCTCAACGTGGTTAAGGATGGGTCGTACAATTTCGTTAATCCGGGCCAGAACAGCGCCGCGATCAACAGCTACTTGGCGCCGACCAGCGTCCAGAACGACGCGTCCGATCTTTATCAGCTGCAGGCGACGCTCGGTAAGTCGATCGCAACCCTGCCCGGCGGTCCGCTCGCGGTCGCCGTCGGTGCGTCGGTCTATTATGAGGGCGTGAACTCGCCGAGCGGCAACCCCGACTATAACGGCCCGACCCAGCGCTACTTCACGCTCAACGCGTTCGGTACCGTCGGTCACCGGACCGTCGCCTCGGCGTTCGGCGAAATCAAGGCCCCGATCTTCGACCAGCTCGAGCTTGGCGCCGCCGGCCGCTACGACCATTATTCGAGCGGGCAGAGCAACTTCTCGCCGAAGGGGTCGGCCATCTTCCGTCCCTTCAAGCAGCTGACGCTCCGCGGCACCTACTCGCGCGGCTTCCGCATCCCGGCGTTCGCCGAGGCGAACGCCTTGCCGACGACCGGCTACGTTACCCAGCAGGCGTCGGCGATCCCGAACGCGTTCCTTGCTCAGTACGGCGCAGGCTGCACCCAGAAGACGACAGCAGGCTGCCCGGCTTATCTGACGGCCTACTCGATCGGTCTCACGACGTTGGCGTCGCCAAATCTTAAGCCGGAAAAGTCGCGCAGCTTCACCGGCGGGATCAAGTTCGACCCAATCCGCAACGTCACCTTTACGGTCGATTACTATAACATCACGAAGACCGGCGTGATCACCACCCCGTCGAGCGCCCCGGCGCAGGCGGCCTATTACGCCAACACCGCAATCCCGGCGGGCTATAACGTCATCGCCGACGCGGCCGACGTCAACAATCCGACTGCGCGGCCGCGTATCGCCTTCATCGAATCGCAGCTGATCAATGCGAACAAGCAAAAGTCGAGCGGTATCGACTTCGGCGCCAACGTCTTCCACGACTTCGGCAAGTTCAAGTTCACCAGCACGCTCGACGCGAGCCTTCTGCTCGAACTCAGCACGACCTTCCCCGACGGGACGAAGGAAACCTACGTCGACACGCTCGGCAACTTCAACCTGACCGCCGGTTCGGGAACGTTCCGCTGGAAGGGCAACTGGGCGAACACCGTCGAGGCAGGCCCGGTCGCCGTGACCGGCACGGTCAACTACACGTCGGGCTACGACCTCTCGGCGATGGACCAGGGCGACGCCTACCGCGACCACGGCCAGGCGCCCGGCTACACCGGTATCCGCGTCAAGAGCTATATCACCGCCGACCTCAACGCGAGCTTCAACGTCAAGGAGCAGTTCACCTTCTACGTCAACGTGATCAACCTGTTCGGGCGCCTGCCCGGCATCGACCCGGTCACCTACGGCGCCCACCTGTACAACCCGGTCCAGGGCGGCGACGGCATCTACGGCCGCCAGTTCCGCGCCGGCGCGAAGTTCAAGTTCTAGTCCGACCGATACGTCGAAAAGAAGGGCGGCACCGCGAGGTGTCGCCCTTTTTCGTTTGCCGACCACCCGGCCCGGTGGACGGGTCGGCCGCCGCTAGCTGGCCGAAAGGCTAAGCCGCCCATCCCCCTCGTCGACCGCGACCGACGACCCGTCGGGCACCTTGCCCTGCAGGATCAGGTCGGCCAGCGGGTCCTGCAAGTGCTTCTGCACCGTCCGTCGCAACGGGCGCGCGCCGTACACCGGGTCGTATCCGACCCGCGCCAGCCAGCGCCGCGCCGCGTCGGTCAGGTCGAGGTGGATCTTGCGTTCCGTAAGCATCGACTGGACGCGGTCGACCTGGAGGTCGACGATCCGGCTCATGTGTTCGATGCCCAACCGGTTGAACAGGATGATCTCGTCGAGCCGGTTGAGGAATTCGGGGCGGAAGTGCGCGCGCACCATCTCCATCACCGGTTCTTCGACGTCGGCGACCTTCTGGTCGTCGCGCAACGCGGCGATGAACTGCGACCCGAGGTTCGACGTCAGGATGATCAGCGTGTTGGTGAAGTCGACCGTCCGCCCCTGGCCATCGGTCAGCCGCCCGTCGTCGAGCACTTGGAGCAGGACGTTGAACACGTCGGCGTGTGCCTTCTCGACCTCGTCGAACAGGATCACCTGGTACGGCCGCCGCCGCACCGCCTCGGTCAGCACGCCGCCCTCGTCGTAGCCGACATAGCCCGGCGGCGCGCCGATCAGGCGGCTGACCGAGTGCTTCTCCATGAATTCGCTCATGTCGAGCCGGACCATCGCGGCGGGGTCGTCGAATAGGAAGTTGGCCAGCGCCTTCGTCAGCTCGGTCTTGCCGACCCCGGTCGGCCCGAGGAACAAGAAGCTGCCCAGCGGCCGGTTCGGGTCCTGCAACCCCGCGCGCGCGCGGCGCACGGCGGCGGCGACCGCGTGGATCGCATTGTCCTGCCCGATCACCGCAAGGCGCAGCGCGTCCTCCATCCCGAGCAACTTCTCGCGCTCGCCCTCCATCATCCGGTCGACCGGAATGCCGGTCCAGCGCGACACGACCCCCGCAATATCGTTCGCCGTGACTTCCTCCTTGAGCATCGCCGACGCGGTCACCGCCTCGGCTTCCGCCAGCTTGCGTTCGAGATCGGGGACGGTGCCATAGGTCAGCTCGCCCGCGCGGGCATAGTTGCCCGACCGCTGCGCCTGCTCGACCTCGAGCCGGGCGGCGTCGAGCGCCTCCTTGATCTTGGTCGCGCTGGCGAGCTTCTCCTTGTCGGCCTGCCAGCGCGCGGTCAGCGTCGCCGACTGTTCCTCCAGCCCCGCAAGTTCGCTTTCGAGGCTGCCGAGCCGGTCCTTCGACGCGGCGTCGGTCTCGCGCTTCAGCGCCTCGCGCTCGATCTTGAGCCGCATCGTCCGCCGGTCGAGGTTCTCGATCTCCTCAGGCTTCGATTCGACCTCCATCCGCAGCCGCGACGCCGCCTCGTCCATCAGGTCGATCGCCTTGTCGGGCAGGAAACGGTCGGCGATGTAGCGGTTCGACAGCGTGGCGGCTGCCACGATGGCACCATCCGTGATGCGGACGCCATGGTGAAGCTCGTACTTCTCCTTCAGCCCGCGCAGGATCGAGATCGTGTCGGCAACCGTGGGCTCACCCACCACCACCGGCTGGAAGCGGCGTTCGAGCGCGGCATCCTTCTCGATATATTTGCGATATTCGTCGAGCGTCGTCGCGCCGATGCAGTGGAGTTCGCCGCGCGCGAGCGCCGGCTTGAGCAGGTTCGACGCGTCCATCGCGCCCTCGCCCTTACCGGCGCCGACGAGCTGGTGGACCTCGTCGATGAACATCAGCACGTCGCTGTTCTCGGCGCGGACCTCGTCGAGTACCGCCTTCAGCCGCTCCTCGAACTCCCCGCGATACTTCGCGCCCGCGATTAGCGCGCCCATGTCGAGCGACATCAGGCGCTTGTCTTTGATGCCGTCGGGGACGTCGCCATTGGCGATGCGCAGCGCGAGGCCTTCGACGATCGCAGTCTTGCCGACGCCGGGCTCGCCGATGAGCACCGGGTTGTTCTTCGTCCGGCGGGCGAGGACCTGGATCGTCCGGCGAATCTCCTCGTCGCGGCCGATGACGGGGTCGAGCTTGCCGTCGCGCGCGGCCTGCGTCAGGTCGCGCGCATATTTCTTGAGCGCGTCGAACCCGGCCTCGGCGTTGGCGCTGTCCGCCGTCCGGCCTTTGCGCGCGGTGTCGATCGCGGCGTTGAGGCTCGACGCGGTGACCCCGGCGGACGCGAGCGCCTTGCCGGCGGCGGTCGTCGTCGCCAGCGCGATCGCCATCAGGATTCGCTCGACGGGGACGAACGAATCCTTCGCCTTGGTCGCGACCGCCTCGGCGGAATCGAGGATGCGGACCGTGTCGTTGTCCCACGCGAGGCTCTGTGCGCCCGACCCCGAGACTTTCGCGATCTTCGCAAGCGTGAGGTCGGTCGCCTGTACCGCGGTCTCGGGGCGCCCGCCCGCGGCGCGGATCAAGTTCGCGGCGAGCCCCTCGTCGTCGTCGAGCAGCGCCTTGAGCAGATGTTCGGGCGCAACCCGCTGATGCTCCTCGCGGATCGCGATCGTCTGCGCCGCCTGCAGGAAGCCCTTGGCGCGGTCGGTGAATTTCTCGATGTTCATATCAGACGATTTAGTGTGGCGAATACGCCACACAAGGGCGCTCTACGTGATCCTCCCCGCAGAGCGGGGAGGGGGACCGCGCCGCCCTTTGCGGCGTGGTGGAGGGGCGGTGCAGCAGGCTCGTAGATTGAGTTCGCTCGACCGCCCCTCCGTCGCGCAAGCGCGCCACCTCCCCGCAAGCGGGGAGGATCACCACGGTGCGCTCTTGCTCGATCCTCCCCGCAAGCGGGCAGGATCGTCGTCACACGATCATCCGCCGAAGCGTGTCGATCGTATCGGCCTCCGCCGCCGGCTTGTCGGTCCTAATGCGCGCGACGCGCGGGAAGCGCATCGCGATGCCCGACTTGTGCCGGGTCGACACATGGAGCGAATCGAACGCGACTTCGAGCACCATCGTCTTGGCGACCTCGCGGACGTGGCCGAAGCGCGCGACGGTGTTGGTCCGGACGAACTTGTCGAGCATTGCCAGCTCGGCATCGGTGAACCCGCTGTACGCCTTGCCGACCGGCAGCAATTCGCCCGCATCGGTCCAGCAGCCGAAGGTATAGTCGCTGTAGAAGCTCGACCGTTTGCCGTGCCCGCGCTGCGCGTACATCATCACGCAGTCGGCGACGAGCGGGTCGCGCTTCCATTTGTACCACAGCCCCGTCCGCCGCCCGGCGACGTAGGGACTGTCGCGGCGCTTGAGCATCACGCCTTCGATCGCGGCGTCGCGGGCACCGGCGCGAATCTCGATTAGCGCCTCGAAGTCGGTCGCGTCGATCACCGCCGACAGGTCGAAGCGGACAGGCTCGAGGCGCGGCATCAGCGCTTCGAGCCGTGCCCGCCGCTCGGTCCACGGAAGCGCGCGCAGGTCGTCGTCGCCGTCGAACAGGACATCGTAGAGGCGGACGAAGGCGGGAAATTCGGCCTGCGCCTTCGCGGTCGGCGTCTTGCGCCCGAGCCGTTGCTGCAACGCATTGAAACTCGCGGCTTCTCCGCCCTGAAAGTCGCCGCGCACCAATAACTCGCCGTCGAGCACCGCAGGCGTCGCGAACGCCGCGGCGACCTCGGGGAAGCTGCCGGTGATGTCGTCGCCCGCCCGGCTGAACAGCCGCGTCACGCCCGCGACATGGACGATCTGGATGCGGATGCCGTCCCATTTCCATTCGGCGGCATAATCGAGAGATCGAGTTTCAGGTCCTCCAACGGGTGAGCGAGCATGAACGGGCGGAACACCGGCACGCTTCCCGGGGTCGGCTGCGCGCCGCCGGTGCCCCAGCCGAACAGCTCGGGGTAGGGGGGCGTGAGCCCGTGCCAGACCTCCTCGACCGCATCGACGTCGACCGCGAACGCCAGCGCGAATGCGGTCTTCGCCAGCCGCGCCGACACGCCGATGCGCATCGCCCCGGTCGCCAGCTTGAGCAGCGCGTAGCGCCCGCTGCTGTCGAGCCGGTCCATCAGCTCGCGCATCGCCGCCGGCGCATCGGCGCGGCCAAGGTGCTGCAATCGCTCGACGACCTCGTTCAGCGTTGGCGGCGGCGAGGGTGGCGTCAGCGGCTCGGGCCACAGTAGCGACGCGGTCTCGGCCATGTCGCCGACATAGTCGTAGGACATCGCCAGCAGGACGGGATCGATCCGCTCCTCGAGCAGCGTCCGGATCAATTTCGGCTGGACCGCCTTGAGGTCGAGCCCGCCGGTCAGCGCGGCCAGCGCCCAGCCGCGGTCGGGGTCGGGCGTCGCCACCAGATAATCGGCGATCAGCCGCAGTTTGGCATTGCGCGACCGCGTGTAGACGAGCCGGTCGAGAAGGGCGGCAAAGGCTTGCATCGAAAGCGTAACGTAAGGCGTGGCGCGGCGGCGGCAAGTTTGCCATGAAGCCCCGATGCGTATGCGTGAACTCGAAGCGCGGAGCGGGGTCGGGCGGGAGACGATCCGCTTCTATATCCGCGAAGGTCTTCTTCCCGAACCGGCGCGCGCGGCGCGCAATTCGGCGTCGTACGGCGAGGACCATGTCGCCCGCCTCGCGCTGATCAAGCGGCTGCAGGAGGAGCGTTTCCTGCCGCTCGCGGTGATCCGCGGCCTGCTCGAAAGCGAGGACGGCGGCGAGCCCGACCGCTGGCTCGAGCCGCAGGCGTTTCCCGGGCTCGACGCGATGCTGCGCGAACGGATCGACCACGATGCGCCGCGGGTGGCGGCGACGGCGGCGGTGCTGGCGACGGGGTGTACGGGTGAAACGCTCGACGAGGCGGTGGCGGGCGGCATCGTCACGATCGACGCCGCCGGCACGATGACCGCGCGCGACGCGGCGATCCTGCGGACGCTCGGCGATCTCGACCGGATCGGCTTCAGCCGCGACGCCGGCTTCACCCCCGGCATGCTCCGCATGTACCACGACTTCATCGACTGGGTGACGACGCAGGAGATGCGCTTCTTCTTCGAACACACCGCCGGCCACGTCGACGAGCCTAAGGCCGCCGACATGGCCGAGCTCGGCATCGGCGCGGTCAACGACCTGCTCGCGCTGATGCGGACGCGCGCGCTGCTGGCAAAGCTCGAACGGCGGCGGCGGGTGGCGAACGACCGCTGAGGAAAAGACCGCTGTCCTACAGAGGCCGCGATCGGGTATATTTGCAGCGTAGATTACGTTCGCGCGGCGGGGGCTTTGGCCCCGACTTCGGGACAAGCAAATACCGTGCGCGGGGATCGCCCTAGGTGTAAACTTTGTAGGATTTGGCCGGGCTAGAAGGCGGCGGACAGGGTGACGACGGGTCCCGTCCCGGGGGCGGCGTTGCCGACGATGCGGACGCGATAGTCGGCGGACAGGCTCAGCCGCCCGGCGTGTGCGGTGATGCCGGGGCCGAGATCGAGCCGGTCGACCGTCGCGCCGCCGCCGCGCTGGACGCTCGCCCACGCCCCGACGCCGGGGCCGAAGGCGAACCTTCCGCGACGCGCGCTGGCACCGAGATGTATCTGCCCGGCGGCATAGACCGCAGTGCCGACCACGCCGACTTCGCCGTAGGCCGCGGCATCGGCGACCCCCCGGCTGCGGGCGACGCCGCCCGCCACGCGCGCCGTCCACTCGCCGCGCGCCCCCGGCCCGACCGCGATCAGGCGTTCGGCGGCGATGGTGACGCCCGCCATCGGGTGCCAGGCGAGACCGACCGCGGCGAGCGCGCTGCGCCCGCCGTCGTCGTGAGCGGCGGTCGCCCGTGCGGTGAGTGCCAGCGGGTGCCGGGCCAGCGGGTCGGGGGTCCAGGCAAGCGCCGCGCCGCTCTGCCCGCCGCCGAGCACCGGGGTCGTCGCGAGGTCGATCGCGCCGCGGGCACGAAGTATGCTGTACGCGCTGCCCGACCAGCGGCCGGTCAACGCGTCGCGCTGAGCGCGCCACGCCGCCGCGCGGACATCGCTCGTTCCTGCAAGCGCGGCGTCGAGCAGTCGGACCGCCGCCCGCCGGTCGCCGGCGGCAAGGCGCGCATAGGCCTGCGCAGCATTGTCGCCTGCCGCGGCCGGCATCGCGGCAGCGGGGGGCGTCGCCGAGGCCGTGTCGTCGGGTCTGGCAGGCTGGGTTATGGCTGGCTCCGGCATCGCGACGGCAACCGCTTTCTCGGGCAGGTTCCCGCGTCCGGTTGCCTGCGCCAAGGCGGGGAGGGCCGGTTGCGATCGTGGAAGGCGTGCCTGTGCCACCACCACCGAACGGGCGATCGGCGCGGCAGCCGGCGCGGCCCCGGCACGACGCATCATGACCCCTTGCGCAACTGCGGGGCCTCGCTCCGCCCCGGCAACCGCCGCCTCGAACGCAGCCTGCATCGCCGGCACCCGGCAGGCGATCCAGACGGTCAGCAGCGCACCGGCGCCGCGCAGCGCACGAACCGGACGCCCCGTCGTCGCCCGCATCATTCGGCGGGGACGGTGAACTTGTGCAGCGTTTTGTCCCACGCCGGGGCCTCGCGTCCGGCGCGGATGCGGGCATAGCGGCGGAGCGCGCGGACCGCGGCGACCGCGTTGATCCAATTGCCGACCACGGTTCGCGGCAGCGCCCGGCACCCCTCGCGCCACCCGTGGGTCGCCGCGGTGAAGGCCGCCCGCACCCCGAGCCGCCAGCCGAGCGCGAAGCTGTTGAGCCACAGGACGAGGGCCAGCGGCGACCGGTCGGCGACCAGCGGCGCGATGCGGTAGCCCGGGTTCGCCGCGACGATCGCCGCATCGGCGAGCACCATCGCCACCGCGAGGTAGCCGAACACCGCGAGCAGCGGTGCGAAGATCGACTTGCGGTCGCGCATCAGCATGTAGCGATGGGCGAGCCCGCCGCGCCAGCCGACGCGGTCCCAGCCGCTCAGCGCGATGCCGAGCAGCCAGCGCGTCTTCTGCCGCACCGCGCTGTCGAAGGTTGCCGGGAAGTGCTCACGCGTCGCGATCGCCCCGCCGCTGCCGGGGATGCGGACGAGCGCGCTGCGGTGGCCGAGCGCGGCGATCCGCATCCCCAGCTCGTAATCCTCGGTCATGCACGCGGGGTCGAACGGGCTCGCGTCGCCGCCCGCAAGTTCGCCGAAGACGTCGCGGTCGATCGCGCAGGCGACGCCGGCGCTCGGCACCGCCGCCCCGATCGCGCCGCGGACGAT
>Ga0123336_10004199_pt1 | contig 11824 bp, 13 predicted proteins | sample SSSSmetaG_FD_96466 | JGI IMG/M metagenome (GOLD analysis project Ga0123336, IMG submission 96466) | Glacier valley bacterial and archeal communities from Borup Fiord, Nunavut, Canada, to study Microbial Dark Matter (Phase II) - ​SSSS metaG | ecosystem: Environmental > Aquatic > Freshwater > Ice... | reverse complement strand
GCCCCCGGCGGCGATGCCCGCCAGCCCGCCTTGCTGCACGTCCCACGCGAAGGGCGATCCCAGGGTGTCCAGCACCCGCGTCACCGCCGCCACGATCTCCGGCCCGATGCCGTCGCCGGGGATCAGGGTGGCGTCGATGGGTCCTGTCGGCGTGTCCATGCGGGTGCTCCTGCGTGTGGCCTATGCTGCACCGCACATACCACGGCTACGCGGTTACGCCGACCTGCCGCAGCCAGTCCTGCAAGTTGTAGTGGTTGTCGATCCGCGCCACCCGGCCGTCCCGCAGGGTGAAGAACGCCCCGGTCGGCAGCACGTAACGCTGGCCCGTCGCCGGCAGCAGGCCCGGCGCGGTGCGCTTGTAGGTGCCGTGCACCACGAACTCCGCCGCCGCCCGGGTGCCGCCGGGTTCAGTCATCACAACCAGGTCGGCCACCTGCTCCTCATAGCACCCGCTCATGCCGTCCATGAAGCGGGCGAACGCGGCGCGGCCCACCTCCCGCGGCCCCTGGTTGATGCCGTGCACGACATCGTCGGTCAGCAGCGCCAGGAAAGCGTCGGTGTCCCCGGCGTTGAAGGCGGCATAGTAGGCGCGCACCACCGTTTCGGCATCGGTCATGGCAGGTCCTCCGGCTGTGCGAAGGGGATAAGCCCGGCCACCGGCCCGCGCCAGCCCGGCGGCCAGTCCTGGTGATTCCGCACCGCGCCGTCCCGCCGCACGGCGTCCAGCCGCGCCGGGTCGAGGTCGGCGAACACCCAGGCCTCCCCATCCTGGATGCCCTCCGCGACCACGCCATCCTCCGGGAAGCCGCGGTCCACCGGGCCATAGACCCCGGCCCGGCCGACGTTCATGTCCAGCGTCGCCAGCCACGGCGCCGCCCCCACCGTGGGGGACACCGCGACGAAGCACTGGTTCTCGATGGCGCGCGCCCGGCTGGACAGGCGGACGCGGTTGTAGCCGTGGGTGGTGTCGGTGCAGGTCGGCACCAGGATCAGCCAGGCCCCGGCCTCCGTCATTGTGCGGACGACGCCGGGGAACTCGGAATCGTAGCAGACGGCGGTGCCGACCCGGCCCCATGGCGTCTCGAACACCCCGGCCGGGGCGCCGGCGGCGATGCCCCATTGCTCCGCCTCGAACCGGGTCATCACCTGCTTGTCCTGGAACGCCACGGCGCCATCCGGGCGGATCAGCGGGGCGCGGTTCACCACCCGGCCCGCCACGGCCTGCGGCAGGGTGCCGGGCAGCAGCCAGACGCCGTGCCGCATGGCCGCCGCCCGCATGATGGCCAGCAGGTCTGCCGCCACGGCGCACACCGTGTCACGCTCCGCCGCCGGGCCGGTGCCGGGGAAGGCGGCGGCCACCTCCATGCAGGCGTATTCCGGCATCAGCAGCAGCCCGGCCCCGCCCGCAGCGCCGGCGGCCACCAGGCGGTCCAGCTTGGCCGCGTAGGCGTCCAGGCCCGCGATCCGCCCGACCGGGTATTGCAGCACGCCCAGCCGCAGCATCATGCCAGGCTGTCCAGGTCCTTGGTCCAGAACTGCATGGTGTGCGCGCTCTCCTCCGTGTCCCCCAGGTCGAGCCACCGCATCGTGCACGTCAAGCCCGGCCGCAGCGCGAAGCCGCGGTGCTGCCAGAACCCCTCCAGCCCCACCGCATCCGCCGGGCGCGCGGGATGGTCCGCCGGGCGCTGCACGGCGCAGAACGCGGCGTGGCGGTAGCCGCCGGCGCGGGCCTGCGCCTCCCGCGCCTGGAAGAACGCCACCCCGACGCCCTGCCCGCGGTAGGGCCGCAGCAACACGCTTTCACCGAAATAGAACCAATCCGCGGGGTCCAGCCCGGCGGCACGGAAGGGGGCGACGACGTTAGGCGTCTCGTCCAGCAAGGGCAGGCAGGTCGCCAGCCCGACCGGCGCCGCCCCATCCCAGGCGATCACCAATGCGGCGCGCGGGCAGTCGGCGTAGGTGGCCAGGTATTCGGCCTCATACGCCGCCGTGCCGTCATACAAATAGGGCCAGTCCCGGAACACGGTCTGGCGCAGCCGCGCGAGCGCCGGGATGTGCGGGCGGAGCGCGTCGCCGCTGGCGGTCTCGATCCGCAGCACGGCGCCGGGTCAGACTTGCTTCAGGCTGCCCAGGTCCACGGTGCCGTGCTGGCTGGTGAAGGCGACATCCTGGCTGCCGCCTTGCTGCTGGGACACGCCGCCGATGCGGTGGTCCGCGCTGTCATATACGGTCGTCTTGCCGTCCCGCTGGATGGCCAGGCGGTGCTTGTCCGGGAAGAACGCGTAATGCAGGCTGTTCTGCGACCCGGCGGTGGCTGGGGAGCCGAGGTCGGCGGGCCACCAGGCCTTCATGGGTTCCATCGGCTTCATCGGTTCCATGGGCTTCATCGGCGCCATCGGCTTCATGGGGTCCATCGGTGTCTCCTTCATGGCCCTTAACGCCCAGCACCCCGTGCGTTGCCGCCAGCGCCTGCAAGGCCGCGCGCACCTCCGCAACCACCCCGTCCCAATCCCCCGGCTGCGCCTGCCGGAACACGCGGAGGCCGGGATACCACGGGCTGTCCGCCCGCCCATGCCCCCAGCGCCAGCAGCCGCGGAAGCGCGACAGCAGCCAGGTCGGCACGCCCATCGTCGCCGCCAGGTGCGCGACCGCGGTATCGACGGCGACCACCAGGTCCAGCCCTGCCATCCGCTCCGCCGTGTCCATGAAGTCCTGTATCCCGCCCATCAGGTCCTGCACCGCCAGCCCCGGCGGCATCGCGCCGGCCCCCATTTGCAGCCCGAAGAACCGCGCCCCGGGGATGCCGCCCAGCGCACCGAGCGCAGCAGCCGGCATCGACCGCTTGCGGTCGTCCACGAACCCGGCCCCGCCAGCCCAGGCCAGCCCCACCCGCAGCTCCCCCGGCGCCCGCACCCCCTGGCGTATTCCATAGGACAATTGCGGCGGCACGCTGTCCCAGGTCGTGCCGAACAGGCCGGGCAGGCTCAGCAGCGGCGCGAACACGTCGAAGGGCGGCAGCGCCGCACCAGACGGCACCACCTGGCCCACCCCCGGCGTGCCTTGCAGCAGCCGCACGAGCGCCGGCTGCACCGCCAGCACCACGCGCCCGCCCCGGGCCGCGGCGAGCGGCGCGTAGCGCACGAACTGCAAGGTGTCGCCCAATCCCTGCTCGGCATGCAGCAGCAGCGTCCGCCCCTGCAGCGGCCCGCCGTCCCACCGCTGCATCCCCGCCGGCCAGCGCCGGACGCCGTGCAGGTCGTGCCGGGATTCGTACAATGCCCAGGCCTCCGCGGTCAGGGTGCCGGCTGCCAAAAGGGTTGCGGCCACGTGGTGCCGTATGGCCGGCGCGTCCGGCGCCGCGGCCAGTGCCGCCCGCGCCGCGGCGAGCGCCTCCCCATGCCGCCCCAACCCCTCCAGCGCGATGGACCGGTTGACCAGGACCTCGGCCTGGCCCGGGCAGGCCAGCAGCCCTTCATCCGCCGCCGCCAAGGCATCCTCATGGCGCCCAAGGTCGATCAGCACGCAGCTTGGCATCGCGGCATGGCTGGCGGTGGGCAGCAGGCGGAGCGCGGCCAGGCTGTGCGGCAACGCCGCCCCGGGCTGGCCGGCGTTGAACAGCGCCATCGCCAGCTCGGCATGCACGCCGGCCTCCCCGGGTTGCAGCTCCAGCGCCAGGTGCAGCGCGCCGATGGCCGGGCCGGGCAGGCCCAGGGCCAGCAGCGCCCGCGCGTTCAGCCGCAGCAGGCGCGCATCGGCGGGGTGGCGGCCGCAGGCGGCGCTGAGCTGCACCAGCGCCGCATCGGGCCGCCCGTCCGCCAGCAGCGCCTGCCCCAAGCCTACGGCGGCATCCGCCTGCGCCCTGCCGCATTCCTGCACCGCTAGCCGCGCCATATGCATCCCCGCCCACCGTGCCGGACGCTACCGCCGTGGGGATGAACAAGCGGCAAACAGGCCGGCTTCATCGTTCCTTCATCCTTCCAAACGATCCTCCCTCAGCCGCTGAAGGAGCAGCCAAAATGGCCAGCAACGTCGTCGCCATCGTCGGGGAGAACGCCAACGGCATCCTGGACGTGCAGAGCCAGCGCTTCCTGGACCTGCTGCCCGCCGGGCTGACCGGGCACCTGCTGCGCCTGTCCGACCCCCGGTTCCTGACGCGGTTGGACGCCCTGATGCAAGACGGCATCCGGTTCGCATGGGGCTATGCCGGCGTCGGCGCGCGGCTGGCGGTGGGCGGGCGCAACGTGTGGGAGGCGGCGGAGGTGCCGTTCATCTCGGTCCTGGCCGATGCGCCGTTCATCATGCCGGCCAACCACCACGTCCGCTCTGCCTGGGTGGTGAACGGCTACATCTACCGCGAGTGGCTGGACCTGCAACGGGCGCAGTTCCACGCGCCGCAAGTGTCGGCCCTGCTGCCCCTGGGCGTCATCCCCAACCCGGCCGCGCACACGACCCCCTGGTCCCGGCGGCCGCACCGCATGGTGTTCGTGAAGGGCGGCGCCGACCCGGCGCGGCAGCGCGCGCATTGGGCCGCCTGGCCCCCCGCGCTGCGCGCCGTGCTGCACGATTGCGCCGGCGTGCTCGCCACCCAAGGCACGGGACCGATCCTGCCGACGGTGCAGGCCTGCCTGTCCGCGCACAGCCTGGTGCTGGACGGGCGCAAGCAGTTGCTGTTCGGCCTGCTGCACGAGCTGGACACCTACATCCGCACCCTGCGTGCCACCACGGTCGCGCGCGCGCTGCCACCGGGGGCGACGATCATCGGGGATGGGTGGGGCCACCTGCCGCCGGGCCGCGCCCGCATCCTGCCGGCCATAGGCGCCGCCGGGCTGGATGCGCTGTATGCCGGCACGCAGATCCTGGTGAACGTGACGCCCAACCTGGGCAGCGGCGCGCATGAGCGCGTGCTGCGCGGCTTCGCCGCCCGGGCCTGCGTCGCGTCCGACAGCAACGACCATGCGCGGGCGTACCTGCACGCCCTGCCCAGCTTCCATGGCTTCGACTGGCACGGCCCGGACCTGCCGGACCGCCTGGCGGCGCTGTTCCATGATCCTACCCCGTATGACGGCCGGCTGGACGCGGCCCAGGGGTGGGTCGGGCAGCACCATAGCCCCGCGGCCTTCCTGGACGGCATGGCGGACCTGGCGGCGCTGGCGCGGATGCAGGGCGTCATGTCCGGCTATGCCCTGGATGCGGCATGACGGTGTTGCCCGTCGCGCGCCCGCGCCTGCCCCCGGCCGCGCGGGTGCTGCCCTACCTGCGGGAGATTGACGCCAACGGCTGGTACAGCAACCACGGCCCGCTGAGCCGCCGCTTCCAGGCCGGGCTGGCCGGGCATTGGGGGATCGGGGCCGGGCAGGTCACGCTGCTGGCCAACGCCACGGCGGCGCTGACGCTGTCGCTGCTGGCCGGCGGCGCGGCGCCGGGCAGCCGTTGCCTGATGCCGTCCTGGACGTTTGCCGCCAGCGCCGGGGCGGTGCGGGCCGCCGGGCTGGTGCCGCATTTCGTCGATGTCCGCCCGGACACCTGGGCGCCCGACCCGGCGGAGGTGCAGGCCCTGGCGCTGGCCGGCGGCGTGGGCGCCATCCTGGTCGTGGCCCCCTTCGGCGCCCCGCTGGACATGCCGGCGTGGGACGCGGTGCAGGCGGCAACCGGGGTGCCGGTCGTGATCGACGACGCCGCCGCCTTCGACACGCTGCGGGCGGGCGGGCCGATGGCGCTCGGCGCGTGCCCGGTGGCCGTCAGCCTGCATGCGACCAAGGTGTTCGGCATCGGCGAGGGCGGCGCCCTGCTGTCCCGTGACCCGGCGCTGCTGGAGCGGGTGCGCCGCCTGGCCAATTTCGGCTTCCTCGGCACCCGGGCGGCGGCGTTGCCCGGCGTCAACGCCAAGCTGTCCGAGTATGCCGCCGCCATCGGGCTGGCCGGGCTGGACACCTGGCCCGGCACGCGCGCCCGCTGGGCGGCCGTCACGCGCAGCTACCGCGCCGGGCTGCACGGGATCGAGCCGTCCCCGGGTTTTGGCGATGGCTGGGTGGGGTCCACGCTGAACGTCCTGCTGCCCGGCACGGCGGCGCTGCCGTCCGGCATCGGCACCCTGCGCTGGTGGGGCGGCGGCTGCCACGCGCAGGCCGCCTACCAGGACTGCCCGCGCCAGCCGCTGCCGGTGACGGAGGACCTGGCCCGGCGCTGCGTCGGCCTGCCGTTCTGGCAGGACCTGCCAGCGGCGGGCATCGCCGTCGTGTGCGCCGCCTTGCCCCGGCAGGCCGCCCCTGCCCCGCGCGCCCTGGCGCCGGCATGACCGCGGCCTGGACCGACTACGACACCCATGCCCGCACCCGCCCGTGGGGGGACTTCTGGGGCCAGGTGCGCCGCACCGTCCGGGGCCAGCCCGTGGCGCAGGCGCAGATCGACATGATCGTCGAGGCCGCCGTGGCCCACCTGGCGCTGGAACCCGGGGACCGGCTGCTGGACCTGGCGTGCGGCAACGGCGCGCTGTCCCGCCCCTTGTTCCAGCGGTGCGCCGGGGGCGTCGGGGTGGACATCTCGGACTACCTGGTCGGCGTGGCGCGGGAGCATTTCGCCGGGCCGGCGCACGGCTACGTGGTGATGGATGCCGCCGCCTATGCCGAAACGGCGGCGCCGGACGGGATCACCAAGGCCCTGTGCTACGGCAGCCTCTCCTATCTGGCGGACGACGCGGCGGCGCGGATGCTGCGGGCGCTGCACGGCCGCTTCCCCGCCCTGCGCCGCATCCTGCTCGGCAACTTGCCCGACCCGGCCCGCGCCGGGCTGTTCTACCCTGCCGGCGCAGCGGCGGAATTGCGGGAGCCGCGGTCCAGCATCGGCGCGTGGCGCTCGCCAGTGGAGGTCGCGGCGCTGGCCGGGCCGGGGTGGGATGTCTGGTGCCACACCATGCCGCCGGACTTCTTCGCCGCGCATTACCGCTATGATGCCGTGCTGGTGCGCCGATGACCGCGACGACGCGCGCCGTGCTGTCCACCTCCAACCTCGTGCAGCCCAGCCGGGCGGCGGTGATGCGCCATGCCCGGGACGCCTATGCGGGGGTGCCGGCCGTGCCGGTGCTGGAGGCGCGGCTGGCGGCGTTCCACGGCGCGGCCCATTGCGTGGCGCTGTGCAACGGCTTCTGGGCGCTGGTGCTGGCGATGCGCGCCCTGGCGGTGCCGGGCCGGTCCGATGTGCTGATGCCGTCGCTGACCTACCGCCGCATGGCGGACGTGGCGGCCTGGGCCGGGTTGCGCCCGCGGTTCTGCGAGGTCGATCCGGCCACCCTGGCGTGCAGCGCCGCCACCATGCGCGCCGCCCTGGCGCCCGGCGTCGGGCTGCTGCTGGCCGTCCACCCCATCGTCAACACCTGCGACGTAGCGGGGCTGGTGGCCTTGTCGCAGGAAGCCGGGCTGCCCCTGCTGTTCGACTCCGTGGAGTCGGCGTTCGAGGCGGTGGAGGCCGGCAAGGTCGGCAGCTTCGGCGCCGCCGAGTGCTTCTCGCTCCATGCCAGCAAGCTGCTGAACGGCTACGAGGGCGGCTACGTCACCACCCAGGACCCGGCCCTGGCCGGCCGCCTGGCCGCCCTGCGCGACGGCACCGCCGATGACGGGCTGGACCTGCGGCTGAACCGCTTCCATGCGGCGATGGCCCTGGCGGGCCTGGACGACGTGCAGGCCCAGGTCCGCCGCAACCAGGCGCGCTACGCCCTGTATCGCACCCTGCTGGCCGGCCTGCCCGGGCTGCGGCTGGTGCCATTCGACGACCGGCACGCCTGCAGCTTCAAGACCATCCTGGTGGAGCTGCTGCCCGCCTGGCCGCTGAGCCGCGGCGCGACGCTGGCGCGGCTGAACGACCAGGAAATGCTCGCCCGCGCCTATTATGACCCGCCCTTGCACAGGAAGCCCATGGCCTATCCGCACGTCCCCGCCCAATTGCCGGCCACCGATGCCCTGGCCGCCCGCTTCATGCTGCTGCCCTGCGGCCACCACGTCGGGGATGCCGACATACGCGCCGTGGTGCGCGCGCTGGCGGAGCTGGCGGCATGATGCCCGCCCCCCGGCAGGACCACCGGCCGTCCTGGCCGCGGGTGGAGGCCATGATCGACGGCATCCTGGCCCGTCGCTACTACACCAACCATGGCCCGCTGGCGCAGGCGCTGGAGGCGCGGCTGGCCGAGGCGCATGCCGTCCCGCACGCCATCGCCGTCACCAACCCGGCCATCGCGCTGATCATGGCCATCGAAGGGCTGGGCCTGCGCGGCGCCGTGGCGCTGTCCGCCCTGGCGCCGCGCCGGTGCGCCCAGGCGATTGCCTGGGCCGGGCTGGCGCCAGTGTTCTGCGAGGTGGACCGCGCCGGCTTCACGCTCACGGCGGCGACCGCCGGGGCGCGGCTGACGCCGGATGTCGGCGCCATCCTGGCCGGCCCGGCCGATGCACGGTCCGACCTGGCGGCCCTGGCGGCGGTGCGCGGCGTGGCCTTCATTGCCGAGGGCGCGCCCTGGGCCGGGCAGGGCGTGGGTGTGCTGGCGCTGCCCGGCCAGGGCGACGACGCCGGGGCGGCGTGCCTGCTGACCAGCGATGATGCGCTGGCCGCCCGGCTGCGCAGCATCCGCAGCAGCTACGGCGCCAGCAACCCGGTGCCTGTCGCGCGCACCGCAAATGGCCGCCTGTCGGAAGCGCAGGCCGCGATGGCGCTGCTGTCGCTGGAGACAGCAGGCGCCGCCGCGTCCCACGCCGCGGCGGTGCGTGCCGCCTACCGGGCCGGCCTGCCGGGCGCCCGCCTGCTCGACCTGCGCAGCGCCATCGCCATCATCCCGGACACGCTGGGCCAGGCGGAAGCGCTGGCCCGGCTGCGCGGCGCCGGTTGGCCGGCGCAGATGCCCGCACCGCCGGACCCACGCGCCACCAGCTGCCCCAATGCGGCGGCGTTCAGCAGCCGCGCCGTGCTGCTGCCGGTTGGTCCGACCATCACCACCGCGGCGGCCACGGCGATGTGCGGGGCGCTGATGGGCCGTCCGGGCGGGTGACCATGCGTTTGGTTGGGCGGCTGGGGATCATGCAGCCGTACTTCTTCCCTTACCTCGGCCACTTCGCCCTGATCGCCGCTTGCGACCGCTGGGCGGTGTTCGACACCTGCCAGTATGCGCCGCGCAGTTGGATGAACCGCAACCGGGTGCTGCACCCCGCCGGCGGTTGGGCTTGGGCGACGGCGCCGCTGCAAAACGGGTCCATCCACATCCGGGCCTGCGACGCCCTGCTGGCCGACCCGGCGGCGGCCCGCCGCTCCTTGCTCGGCAGCCTGTCGCACCTGCGCCGCAAGGCGCCCTACCACGATGCCGTGGTGGCGCTGGTCGAAGGCGTGTTCCAGGGTGCCGGGCCATCCCTGGTGGCGCTGAACGTCCGTGCCCTGGACGCCGTGTGCCGCTACATCGGCCTGCCGTTCCGGCACGCCACCCTGTCCGGCCTGGGGCTGAGCCTGCCGGACCGCATGGCCCCTGGCGGCTGGGCGCCGGCGATCTGCGCCGCGCTGTGCGCTTCATGCTACGTCAACCCGGCTGGCGGCCGCGCATTGTTCGACCCGGCGGACTTCGCCCGGCACGGCATCGCCCTGCACTTCGCCGAGGCGCTGCCCTTCACCTACGCCACCCCAGGCGCGGCCTTCGTGCCCGACCTGTCCATCCTCGACGTGCTGCTGTGGAACCCGCCCGATGCGGTGTTGGCGGCGGTGCGGACGGGCCTGCGCGTCAGCCCCGCCCGATGAACGGCATCGCCGTCGCCATCACCGTCACGAACTGCACGTTGGCGTCCAGGGACATGCCGGCCATCAGCACCAGCGTGTCTGCCACGCGCGCCACGTCCATCCGCGGCTCCACCATCATGGAGCCGTTCGGCTGCGGCACGCCCTTGGTCATGCGCTCTGTCATTTCTGTCACGGCGTTGCCGATGTCGATCTGGCCGCAGGCGATGTTGAACGCCCGGCCGTCCAGCGACAGGGACCGCGTCAGCCCCGTGATGGCGTGCTTGGTGCTGGTGTAGGCCACCGACCCCGGCCGCGGCGCATGGGCGGAGATGGAGCCGTTGTTGATGATCCGCCCGCCGCCGGGCCGCTGCCGGCGCATCAGCGCGAAGGCGGCACGGGCACATAGGAACGACCCGGTCAGGTTGACCGCCACCACCTGCATCCATTGCTCGACCTCCAGCTCATCGGGCGTCAGCGCCGGGGTGCCGCGGCCGGCGTTGTTGAACAGCAGGTCAAGCCGGCCGAACCGCGCCTCCACGGCGGCGAACACCGCGTCCACCGCCGCGGGCTGGGACACGTCGGCGGGCAGCACCATGCTCTGCGCCGGGTCCGCCAGGGCGGCCGTCGCGTGCAGCGCGTCCTCCCGCCGGCCCACCAGCGCCACCGTCCAGCCCGCCGCCATCAGCCCGGCCGCCGCGGCCCGGCCCACCCCGCTGCCGGCGCCGGTGACAAGTGCGATCTTTGGTGCATCGGCCATAGACGGCCCCCTGTTGTTGGGTGCAACCCTTCCACGATCCGGCGCCCCGCGCCAATCCTGCTTGGCGCGCCTGCCGCCGGTGGCTACACCGCAGCCCACCGCCATCAGGAAGCACACGCCATGACCGACCTGCCCGACCGCCTGTCCAACAACCCCACCAGCCCGTTGCACGACGCCGCCCTGCTGGAACGCGGCATCGGCATCCGCTTCAAGGGCGTCGAGCGGACCAACGTGGAGGAATATTGCATCAGCGAGGGCTGGATACGGGTCGCGGTCGGCAAGACCATGGACCGCGCCGGCAACCCGATGACGATGAAGCTGCAAGGCCCGGTGGAAGCCTACCTGCGGGACGCGCCGCCCGCGGCATAGACCCTGTCAGGGCGGCGGCGGCAATGCCGCCAGCACGTCCCGGATCGCATCGGGCCGGATCGGGTAGGCGCCGTCGAACGGACGTTCCCGGATCGCAAGCAGCCCCAGCGTCACCACCGCCGCGGTCGTGAACACGCACAGCGCCGCCGCCTGTGGCCGCATGCGGTCAAGCTGCACCAGGCCGATGGCGACCTGCGTCAGCACCGCCAGGGTCAGGACCGTCGCCCACTTCTCCGCGTCATAGTCGGCGCCGCTGATGGCCAGGCGGTCGTTGCGCGCCGTCCGCACCCGCAACGCCAGGTCCAGCAGGGCGGCATGCGCTGCCGCCCCGGCCTCGGCCGTGATCTCCGGCCGGGCGACCTGGCGCAGCACCTCCCCCAGCGCCTGGGCCGCCAAGGCGGACTGGCCCTGGTCCGCCATGCGCGGCCACTCGTCCCCGACCACCGCCTCCACATAGGCGCGCAACGCCGCCCGGATATCGGCCATGTCGGACACGGTGGCGATGCTCAGGGTGCCGATGGCGAGCAGCGAGTCCCGCTCCACCTGCACGGCACGGGAGGCTTGGCGCTGGCGCTCCCACACATCATTGCCCAGGAAGCCCGAGAACAACGCGAACAGGACCGAGACGGATGTGAAGAACGCCCCCTGCACGCCGACCAGGCTTGCGGCGAACCGCCGGGTCGGCCCGTGGTGGGCAAGCCAGTGCACCACGAGGGCGGTCGAGGCCAGGCCCGCCGCCAGCACGAGGAAAATCAGCCAGCTCGGCTGATCGAGCCACAGGTTGAACATCGGCTAGATGACCATCGGCTAGATGAATTGGCCGCGCAGGAAGCCCAGCGCCGGCAAGGGTTTCCAGGCGCGCGGCAGGTCCGCCGGGCGGATCGGCGCGACGCTGTATTGCGGCGCGGGCTGGCGGCAGGAGGCCAGCAGGCCGGCATAGGCCCTGATCTGCTGCTC
>Ga0123336_10004195_pt1 | contig 11830 bp, 9 predicted proteins | sample SSSSmetaG_FD_96466 | JGI IMG/M metagenome (GOLD analysis project Ga0123336, IMG submission 96466) | Glacier valley bacterial and archeal communities from Borup Fiord, Nunavut, Canada, to study Microbial Dark Matter (Phase II) - ​SSSS metaG | ecosystem: Environmental > Aquatic > Freshwater > Ice... | reverse complement strand
TATCTGCTGCAGGCGACCATGGCCGGCCAGGCGGTGCGCAGCCGACGCAGCCTGCGCGGGCGGGAGGGGGCAGAGCACCCACGGGTGTATATCTGGGGTCTTCTGGAAGCGCGGCTGCAGACGGCGGATGTCGTTGTGCTGGGCGGGCTGACAGAGTCCGTGTGGCCGCAGAGGGCCGAATCAGGTCCCTGGATGAACCGGGCCATGCGGCAGGCCGTGGCCCTGCCCTCGCCGGAGGAGCGGATCGGGCTGTCCGCGCATGATTTCGTGATGGCGTCTTGCGCGGCGCCGCGGGTGATTTTGTCCACGCCGCGGCGGCGCGAGGGCGCGCCCGCGGTGCCGGCGCGCTGGATGGTGCGGCTGGACGCGCTGCTGGGCGAGGCGAAACTCGGCATGCATGATGCGGCGGCCTGGGTGCGGCTGCTGGACCGGCCGGAGGGCGCGCCCGCGCCCGTTACTCCGCCGGCACCGGCGCCGGCGGTTGCGCGCCGGCCGCGGCGGCTGAGCGTGACGGAGGTACAGACCTGGCTGGGCGATCCCTACGCGATCTACGCAAAGCACATCCTTCGGCTGCGCAAGCTGGATCCGCTGGAGCAATCGGCCGATCACGCAGATTACGGCAAGATCGTTCATGGCGGACTGCAACGATTTTTCGATCGGATCGGGAACGGCTGGCCCCACGACGCCGTGGAACAACTGAGCGCCGACATGGATTGGGCCCTGGACGAGGAGGGCATGCGTCCCGCCTTGACCGCGTGGTGGCGGCCGCGACTGCACCGCATCGCGGCCTGGGTGGCCGAAGCCGAGCTTGAACGGTTCACCAATCATCCGGGCACTATTCGGAGATCCGAGGTGCAGGGAGATTGGATCATCGAGGCGCCAGCCGGCCCTTTCACGGTGCGCGGGCGGGCGGACCGGCTGGAGCGGCGCGCGGACGGGAGCATTGCGGTGCTGGATTACAAGACCGGTACGGCGCCCACGTCCTCGCAGGTGGAGGGTGGTCGTTTTCCGCAATTGCCGCTGGAGGCGGCCATGGCGGCGGCGGGCGCCTTTGGGCCGGAATTGCAAGGTCCACCGGCCGAGCTGGTGTTCTGGCAGATTTCCGGCGGCTACGATCCCGGGCGCGTGCTATCGGTGCATGGCAAACATCCCGAGAAAATCTTGCCCGTCGTCCAGACGGCGAAGGAGAGCCTGGCAGCGTTGGTGGCGCGTTTCGACGATGCCTCGCAGGCCTATCTGAGCCAGCCGACGCCAGGGATGGCGCCACGGTTTGCGGAATACGCGCTGCTGGCACGTGTGGCGGAGTGGGCGGCGGCGGGAGAGGAGTAGGCGGGCGTCGGGCACCGTGCAGGTTTTTCTGATTCTTGTTCTGGCTTAAAGACCCGCGCCATGGACTTTTCCCATCTGACGATCCTCTGCGCCGGCGACGCGATGCTGGACCGGTTTGTTCATGGCGACATCGACCGGATCTCGCCCGAGGCGCCAGTACCCGTGCTGCGGCTGCGCGAGACGCGCGAGATGCCGGGTGGTGCCGGGAACGTGGCCTGCAACATCGCTTCCCTGGGAGGGCGGGCGATCCTGGTCGGGCTGATCGGCGCAGACGAGGCGGGCGCACGACTGTCGCGGATACTGGAGGGCAAGGCGGGGATAGAGGCGGCGCTGGTGGTGACCGCGCGGCGGCCGACGATCTGCAAGACGCGGTTCATCGCCGGGCGCCAGCAGGTGGTGCGGGCGGATGACGAGAGCGGGGCAGCACTTTTCGAGGAAGAGGCGACGGCGCTGATGGCCGCGATCGACGCGCAAGTGACGCGCTGTCAGGCGCTGGTGCTGTCGGATTACGGCAAATCCGTGCTGAGTCAGCAGGTTGTGGCCTATGCGATCGATGCTGCGAAAGCAGCGGGGATCCCGGTTTTTGTGGATCCGAAAAGCCCTGATTTCACGCGGTATCGCGGAGCGACCTGCATCACACCGAATCTCAAGGAGTTCTCCGCCGCAGCCGGAGAAATCTGCACGACGGAGGCGCAGATCGTGGGGGCCGCGCATCGGCTTCTGGATGCGGCGGAGGCGCGCGCCATCCTTGTGACACGCTCCGAACGCGGAATGATCCTGGTTGAGGCCGGAGGCGAAGTGACCAGTGTGCCGGCGCGCGCGCGCGAAGTGTTCGATGTGTCCGGCGCAGGTGATACGGTGATCGCGGCCCTGGCGCTGGCCCATGCCGGCGGACGCAGCCTGGCGCAGGCGATGCACATCGCCAACGCGGCGGCCGGCGTGGTGGTCAGCAAGCTGGGCACGGCGACGGCCAACATCGCCGAGGTGATGCATGAGCTCTCCGCACAATCCGAACCGGCGGGCGTGGTGGCAGGCGGCCTGCAAAGCCTGGAGGCAGCTTCGGGCATGGTCTCGCTTTGGCGGGAGCAGGGCCTGCAGGTGGGCTTCACCAATGGCTGTTTCGATATCCTGCATCCCGGCCATGTGAGCCTGCTGGCGGCGGCACGGCAGAACTGCGACCGGCTGGTGGTGGCGCTGAACACGGATGAGAGCGTGGCCAGGCTGAAAGGGCCGACGCGTCCGGTGAATACGCTGGCGCAGCGGGCACAGGTGATGGCGGCGATCCGGTATGTGGACTGCGTGGTGGCATTTGAGGAGGACACGCCGCTGGCGCTGATCACCGCGCTGCTGCCGAATGTGCTGGTGAAGGGCGCGGATTATACGGTGGACAAGGTTGTTGGCGCGGACGTAGTGCAGGCGGCGGGCGGCCGGGTGGTTTTGGCTGAATTGGTGGCGGGGCAGTCTACGACCGGGATTATTGCTAGGGTTAAGGCGTAGGAAGGAAGCAGTCCTTTTTTTGGAAAAAGGACCAAAAAACTTTTGTTCCTGGCGCTGCTGGCGCAATCGGTTTGGGTTCTCAAACAGCGACGGTTTTTGGAGATTTTCATGAAACGCATTCTGCTTGCATCCTGCCTGCTGCTGGCCGGGCGTGCCTATGGGGCTGTGCCCGATTATGTAGCCAAGGCCATCAGCGCACCGGATCGGCCGGCCACGGACACGGCGCGCGACACGGCGCGGCATACGTTGGCGCTGCTTGTGTTCGCTACAGTGAAGCCAAACGACCGCGTGCTGGATTTCGTCCCCGGTGGCGGGTTTTTCACGCGCCTGTTCAGTCATGTGGCCGGGGTGAAAGGGCATGTGTTTGCAGTAACCCCCGCCGAACTGGCCCATGTGAAACCGGCACTGGCAGCGGGCATCGTCACTTTGGCGGCAGAGCCGGGGTTGTCCAATGTGAGCGCCGTAGTGGAGCCGGTGGCGCAGACGGGATCGACAGCGCTGGGACAAGGCGGGCTGCTCGATGTGGTCTGGACGGATGACAATTATCACGACGTCTATGGATTCTTTGGACCGGCAGCCGCAGCCGCGGCAGACGCTGCCATTTTCCGCGCGCTGAAGCCGGGTGGCGTCTTCGTGGTAGTCGACCATGTTGCCCTGGCCGGGACGAGCGGCAAGGCCCCGACAACGCTGCACCGGATCGATCCGGAGACGGTGAAGGCACAGGTTCTGGCAGCGGGGTTCGTGTTGGATGCCAGCACGGATGTGTTGCGCAATCCAGCCGATCCCCACGGTGCCACCGTGTTTTCGCCAGAAATCAAGGGCCACACGGACCAGTTCGCGTTCCGGTTCCGCAAGCCGGCCAAATAGGCTTGGCGATTTGGACGATCTGTATGCGTGGCTGAAGGACGCAGCCTGGCCGCTGTGGCTGGCGCGCGGTGTGGATTGGGAACGTGGTGGTTTCTACGAGGCGTTGGATCTGCAGACGCATAGATGCGCGGCGCCGTTCCGCAGATTGCGTGTAGCCGCACGGCAGATCTTCGTTTTTTCCAAGGCGCATGAAGCCGGGTTAGCTGGCGCTGCCGATGCGGTAAGGCTCGGGCTTGGCTTCCTGGAGCGGCATGCGGTGCAGACTGATGGGGGATATGCCTGGCGGTTCGATCTGGATCATCGGCCGATCAATACACGTCGCGATCTCTACGATCACGCCTTCGTGCTGTTGGCATTGTCTGCGGCCACGGCCGTGGTGGGCGAAGACGCGCTGCGCCAGACCGCAGTCTCGCTGGCCGCCTGGCTGAGGGACGCGTTTCGGCATCCGGCCCGCGGGTATGTGGAAAGTCTGCCGCCGACCCTGCCGCGGCGGCAGAACCCCCACATGCATCTGCTAGAGGCACTGCTCGCGGCCAATGCAGCGTTCGGCTGCGCGCCTTTTGCAACCATGGCGCAGGGTGTGCTCGATCTGTTTGGCGAACGGCTGTTCAATCAGGAAGCGGCCGCGCTGCCGGAATATTTCGATGATGCGCTGTTGCCGGAGACCGCACGCGGGATTTTTCGCGTGGAGCCAGGACATCATTGCGAATGGGCATGGCTGCTGCACGCGGCTGAGATGCAGGGCCTGACGGTCCCGGCGGTGACGGAGCCATTGTTGGCGTTCGTGGATTCGCACGGGCTCGGCATGCATGGTGCGTTGGTGGATGAACTCGGCAGCGACGGCCGTGTCCTGGCCGCAGGTGCCAGATTATGGCCGCAAACGGAACGCTTGAGGGCGGAGACACTGCACAAGGGTGTGGGGTCGGCCCGGGTGGCTGCATGCAGCGATGTGCTGCGCGCATATCTGCGCCCCGACGGGTTGTGGCATGAACGGCGCGGTGCGACAGGCGTCTTCTCGCAAGAGCCTGCGCCGGCAAGCAGTCTCTACCATCTGACGGGCGCCATCCTGGCTTTGCAGGCTTCAGCGCGCGTGAGATAAGCCAAGCGCCCCGTTATCGACGATAGGGAATCGTAGCCCGCATTGCGTGAGCAAATGCGGGTTGGCTCAGCGGCTGATTTGGTTGTGTGCACCCCGCGTTTGCTGCGCAATGCGGGCTATGCCGCTGTGTTCCTTACTTCGCCAAATGATCTTTCAAGAACTGGGCACGGGCCTCGTCGACACGTGCACGTAAGACAGGATCGGGCAATTGATGCGTGCCCGGCAGCAAAAGAAGACTGTAGGGCCGGCCGGCCGCGATGAGCGCTTGCGTAAGCTTGACGCTGTTCTGGAAGTAGACGTTGTCATCAGTAAGGCCATGCATGATGAGCAAAGGGCGGCTGAGACCCTTGGCGTAGGTGAGTACGTTGGTGACACGATAGGCATCGGGGCTGGCCTGCGGCAGGCCGAGATAGCGTTCGGTATAGGCCGTGTCGTAATCGGCAAAATCGACAACGGGGGCGCCGGCGACCCCGGCCTTGAAGATGTCCGGGCGCCGGATGGTGGCCATGGCGGTGAAATATCCACCGAAAGACCAGCCTGTGATGCCCGTACGGGACATGTCCATGTCCGGATTGCTTTTGGCCAACGCTTGAAGACCGGTGATCTGGTCTTGCAGCGGAAGGTCGATGAAATCGGATTTCGTGGCACGTTCCCAGTCCCGACCGCGACCGGGTGTGCCGTGGCCGTCGATACTGGCGACGATGAAACCCTGATCGGCCATACATTGATCTTCGAAATAATCGCGTGGGCTTCGCAAAACGACTTTAACTGTCGGGCCGCCATAAACGGAGAGGATGACAGGAAGTTTGGCACCAGCGGGGGTGTCGGTGGGGTGGATGAGCACTGCATCCATCCGATGTTCGCCAACCGCCGTGAATTGCACCTTGGGGATGGCGGGGGGTTGTTCGGCAACGCTACGTAAGGTGGCAAGCACCTTGCCGCCAATACCGACGACGTCGGCACGGGCGGTGCCATCTGCACCCGAGATACGATCGACGAACAGGTTGTGCTGTGAGTCGTTGAAAGTGATGTCGTGCAGGCCGGGCTGGTGATCGAGCGGCTCCGGTTTGGCAGTGTTGGAGGTAATGGACTGGCGAAAGATGTTGGCGCCGAGACGATCAGGGTTGGCGGTGAAAGTGACGGTGCCGGCGGTGGGGTTCATATCATTGACTGCCACGAAAGGCAGACTCGCCGAGGTTACCGCATGGTCCAGAGTGCCGTCCGGCCGGTGCAGCTCCAATTGCCAGACGCCCGTGCGTTCAGCGGCCCAGAGAAAGCCGGCGTTCCCAGGAAGCCAGTAGGGCAGGGGTTTTGCCCCTGTCAGGCCGAGGCCATGGCTGGCATCCAGATTCAGCCAGGCGGAATCCATGTCCTGCAACAGACGGGTAGTGCGGCCGGTCTGCGGGTCGACAGAGAGAAGGAGTTCGGATGTTTGCGCTCGGTTCAGCACCACCAGGGACAGATGACTCCCTTTCTGCCAGAGCACGCGGGCGACGTAGTGGTAGGCAGTATTGTCCCAGTCGATCCAGGTGGTTTTGCCGCCCGTGCGCGCAATCCGGCCCAGGCGGAGTTTTGCATTGGCGGTACCGGCGCGTGGATAGCGGAATTCAGTGGGCTGGATAGATGGATGTTCCGGGTCTGCAATGAAATGCCGTTCGACACCGCTGCTGTCGGCCTGTTCGTAGACAAGGTAGGAGCTGTCCGGGGACCACCAGAGGCCTTCGGCGCGGTCGAACTCCTCCGCCGCGGCGAAATCCGGCAGGCCGTGGGTGATGATGTCAGTGCCGCCGCTGGTGAGCGCCTGGTCGTGGCCGTTGGCGAGTTCTGTCACATGGACATCGTTGTCCCGAACGCCGGCAATAGCCTGGCCGTCTGGGGAAAGGCGGGGATTGATCCAGCCGATGCCGGGGATCGGTGTGGTCTTGCCTGAGGGAAGGGAGATCAATGCGAGGTGATCGGCTTGGGCGACGAGGATTCGGGAATCGTCTTCGCTGAGGGCATAATCGGTGATGCCGGTCAGCGTCATACGGGTGCGTTCGCGGAGCGCCTTTTCTTCCACACTGAGATGCTCGGGTGCTGCGGAGGGCTGCGCCAACGGCCGTTCGGTGGCGGCGGCGAGATCGTAGGCAAAGAGACCAAGCTTGGTGTCCCGCGCGGCACTGCGCAGGAACAGGATGGTCTTGCCATCCGGCGTCGGAAGCACGTGGCGCGGCTGCCCCAACGTATAATTCCGCGTCGCCGCCAAAGGTTGAAAGCAGGACTCCGCATGAGCCGAGGAAGCAATCAGAAGAAACAGGGCGATGTGGCGCATGGAGGTTCCCAAACAGACAAAAGTTTTTTGGTCCCATTTTTAAAAAAAGGACTACTCGCTTCCCTCAACCGCCAGGGATATCGGCACCACCGTCTTTCTGAACTGCCGCACATGCCACGCCTCCATCAACTGCAGCACGGTGGCCGCCGTCTCCTCGATGGAGCGGCGGGTGACGTCGACGACGGGCCAGCCACGACGCGTGCAGAGCCGGCGAGCCCAAAGCAGCTCGGATTTCACCGATTCGAGATCGACATAGTCATTGCTGCCGCCCTTCAGGTGCACGGCGCCCTGACCGGTGGCGATCAGTTTCAGCCGATGACGGCGGATTTCGATCAGGGATTGGGGGTCCAGCGTAAGGCCAATGACCGGACAATGGGGGTTTTCTAAACCGGGCGGGTCCATCGTGCCGGGGACCAGCGGCACGTTCGCCGCTTTGACGCCGCGGTTGGCCAAATAAAAGCTGGTGGGCGTCTTGGAGCTGCGTGAGACGCCAACGAGGATGACGTCGGCCTCGGCGATGCCGGCCTGAGCCTGTCCGTCATCATGGGCAAGGACAAAATGAATGGCGTCGATCCGGCGAAAGTAATCGGCATCCAGCACGTATTGACGGCCCGGACGAGCGGTGGCCTGGGCGCCGATCTGGTCTGCCAGGACGGTGAGCACAGGCTCCAGCACATTGACGACGGGCAGACCGAGCCGTTCGCAGGTGTTCTCCAGGTGGTTACGGAGTGCACGGTCGACCACCGTGGAGAGGACAGGGCCTGGTTCAGCCTCGATACCTTCCAGCACGCGATGAAGCTGGAAGCGCGTCCTGATGAGGCTCCATCGATGATAGATGATGTTGACGTGCTCGAACTGGGAGACGGTGGCGCGGGCGATGGAGTTCAGTGTCTCGCCGGTGGCATCCGAGACGAGATGGAGGTTGATCCGGTCACTGCTCATGCAACGAGCTTACCCGGGGTTCGGCTGGAGTGCGAGGATTGCGGGGATAAGTGGCATTAACCGCGCGTTAACTTTTAAGGCGAAAGAATCCTGGGGGCGGTACGGCAGTTCACGCGCGCGTGAGCTGAATGCGGCGGGTTTATACCTCTGCTGGGGGTGATTGGTATTAAACTCGTAGAATCAAGCACTTGGCAGCGCGTACGGTTGTGGGCGGATGGGCTTGCCGCAGGGAATAGCCGGGTACCCCATGATCCACAGGCCCATCTTGTACTGCACTCTATGAGTAAGACTTCTTAGAGTTTAGGAAGAGAGGACGAACGAACCGGGGCGAAGATGAACGAGAAGCCGATCCTGCGCGTGCTGGCAGGCAACGATGTGTGGCCACCGCCAGTTTGGCTGATGCGGCAGGCGGGCCGGTATTTGCCCGAGTATCGGGCGATCAAGGACAGTTCCGGCGGGTTTATTGCGCGGTGCACGAACCCGGACCTGGCCACCGAGATCACGCTGCAGCCGATCCGGCGCTTTGGCATGGATGCGGCCATCCTGTTTAGCGACATCCTTATCCTGCCCTGGGCGCTGGGTCAGGACGTGGTGTTCAAGGACGGGGTAGGACCGATCCTTGCGCCTATCCGAGACGCTGCCGGTGTGGACGCGCTGTCGGCCTCTCGTGTGCCGGAGGCGACGGCGCCGGTGCTGGAAACGATACGGCGGCTGCGCCGCGAGCTGCCAGCTGCGTGCACGCTGATCGGTTTTTGCGGCGCCCCCTTCACGGTGGCCTGTTACATGGTGGAGGGCGGGGGATCGCGCGATTTCGCGGAAACCCGGGCCATGGCGTACGGCAACCCGGAGCTGTTCGGCAGGCTCATGGACATGCTTGTCAGGACCACCACGGACTACCTCTCGGCGCAGATCGTGGCAGGTGCGGAAGCGGTGATGCTGTTCGATACCTGGGCTGGCATGCTCTCGCCCAGCCAGTTTGTGCGCCATGTGATCGGGCCTGCCGCTGCCATCGTGGAGGCATTGAACGCCCGGCATCCTGGTGTGCCGGTGATCGGATTTCCTCGGCTGGCCGGGATGTATGTCGGCCATTATGCCGAGCGGACGGGGGTGGATTGCGTGGCTTTGGACACCGGCACCGATCCGGCACGCGCCGTGGCCGGATTGCCTGACAGCGTTGCGGTGCAGGGAAATTTGGACCCCATCGCCCTGTTGGCGGGCGGAGACGCGATGCGAAGCGAAATTTCGTCCATCGTGGGTGCACTTCGCGGCCGGCCACATATCTTTAATCTCGGTCACGGCATCCTGCCGCAGACGAATCCGGATCATGTGGCGGAGCTGGTCGAATTTCTACGCAATCGCTGATCGATGAACGGAGCCGGGTGGAGATCGATGGGTTTCTAGCCCCGTTCGAGCCGCGCCGTCGTCGTCGTGTCGCTGTGGTGCTGTTCAACCTGGGTGGTCCGGACCGTCCGGAGGCGATCAAGCCCTTTCTGCTGAACCTGTTTCGTGATCCAGCCATTCTGCGCGTGCCGTTCTTCATTCGGCCCCTGCTAGCGCAGGTCATTGCGATGGCACGGGTGAAGCCGGCCACGGAAAATTACGCGATCCTTGGTGGCAAATCCCCGCTGCTAGAGCTGACACAAGAGCAGGCGCGCGCTTTGGAAGGCGCCCTGGCCGACCCGGAAATCGAGGCGCGCTGCTTCATCGCCATGCGCTACTGGCATCCGTTCAGCTTGCAGACGGCGGCGGAGGTGAAGGCCTGGGATGCCGACGAGGTGTTTTTGCTGCCGCTCTACCCCCATTTCTCCACCACCACGACCGGGAGTTCCTTGACAGCCTGGCGCGATGCGGCGTCTCGCGTGGGGCTAGCGCGGCCGGTTACCACCCTCTGCTGCTGGTTCCGCGATAGCGGGTTCGTGGCGGCCACGGCTTCGATCGTGCAGCGCAGCCTGGCCCAGGCGAGAGCGGCATCGGCGGCGCCCGTGCGGATTCTGTTCTCTGCGCACGGACTGCCGCAGACGATCGTGGATCGCGGCGATCCGTATCAGTATCAGATAGAATCGACGGTCGAGGCCGTGGTGGAGCGGATGGGCGAGGCGGGGCTAGACTGGCAGGTCTGCTACCAGTCGCGTGCGACGCCTCAGAAGTGGTTGGATCCTTCCACCGAGGAGGCGATCGAGCATGCGGCCCGCGATAAGGTGGCCGTATTGGTGGTCCCGATCGCTTTCGTATCCGAACATTCGGAGACGCTGGTGGAGCTGGACGTGGAATATCGGGAGCTGGCGGAAAAGATGGGCGTTCCCGGCTATTTCCGTGCACCGGCACAGAATAGCGATGCCGGATTTATCGGTGCGCTGGCAGAGGCCGTGCATACGGCACGTGCCCGTGGCGTGGGCACGTGCAGCTTCCAGGGCGGACGTGCCTGTCCACAGCGGCACAAGGATTGTCCGATGCGGCTGGCAGTTTGAGCACGCCGCCCGTAAGCCTCGTGATCTTCGATTGCGATGGTGTGCTAATTGATAGTGAGCCGGTTTCACGCCGTTTGCTGGCGCAGGAGGCGAATCGTTTGGGATGGGCACTTTCCCCTGACGATGCGCATCGTTTCACCGGTTTGACCTGGACGGCGATCAAGCCGGCGTTCGAGCGAGCGATCGGGCACCGGCTGCCTGATGACTGGCCGGGCAGCTTGCAGGCACGGTTGGTCGAGATGATGAAAGCGGGGGTGCCGGAAGTGGCAGGCGCGCGCGACATGCTGCTGGCCACGGCCGCTTTGGGGCTGCCTTACCGGGTTGCCTCGAACTCTTCGCATGAGGAAATGGCCCAGAAATTCGGCTTCACGGGTTTGGCGCCCCTGGTGGCCGGGCGCGTTCATAGCGCGCGCGATGTCGCCAAGGGCAAGCCAGCACCGGATGTGTTCCTGGCGGCCGCTGCGGCAGAAGGTGTTGCGCCAGAAACTTGCCTGGTTGTCGAAGATAGCGGTCCCGGGCTGACGGCAGCGTATGCGGCCGGGATGCAGGTGGTTGCCTTCGCGCCGGACGGGCTCGTCTCGGATTTGGGATTTTCGCCGCATCATGTCATCAGGTCGCTGGTTGAGCTGTCAGAGCTGTTGCGAACGGCGCAACATCGGCTTGCGGCATGATGGTGCCATTTTTCCTGCATCTCTATCCGTGGAGCTTGGCGCTGCACGTGGTCAGCTTCATCGCCTGGATGGCCGGACTGCTCTATTTGCCACGATTGTTCGTATATCACTGTAGCGTGAAGCCTGGCAGCGAAGCTTCCGAGCTCTTCAAGGTGATGGAGCGAAAGCTTTACAAGTTGATCATGACGCCAGCGATGCTGGCGACCTTCACATTTGGCATCATACTCGCTCTGACGCCGGGCCTGGTCGACTGGCATGAGGGCTGGTTTTACGTGAAGATCGTGAGCGTGCTGGGGATGGGCGGTGTGCATGGTGCCATGAACAAGTGGCGAAAAGCCTTCCTGGCCGACAGAAACAACCGGCCCCAGAAATTCTTCAGGATCGCCAACGAGGTGCCAACCATCCTGATGGTCATTGTAGTCGTGATGGTCGTCGTCCAGCCCTTCTAAGGCGCAAAAGTTTTTTGGTTCTTTTTTTCAAAAAAGAACTCTTGCCTTCCTTCCCCACCCTATGCATATGAGCACGCAGCCGCGCGCCACTCGAGCGCCCTGGGCATCCCCACCTTTTCTATCGGTTCCGGACAGCCCAGCCCTATTCTCCTTGCACCAAGGCGTCCTTAATGCATCTCGCCGAACTCAAGGCTAAG
>Ga0123336_10004194_pt1 | contig 11831 bp, 9 predicted proteins | sample SSSSmetaG_FD_96466 | JGI IMG/M metagenome (GOLD analysis project Ga0123336, IMG submission 96466) | Glacier valley bacterial and archeal communities from Borup Fiord, Nunavut, Canada, to study Microbial Dark Matter (Phase II) - ​SSSS metaG | ecosystem: Environmental > Aquatic > Freshwater > Ice... | reverse complement strand
TGCACGCTGGTGCCGCTGCGTGCGGTGCCGTTCCGTGTGGTCGCGTTGCTCGGCATGAACGATGGCGAATTTCCGCGCATCGCGACGCAGAACAGTTTTGATCTGATGCGCCAACATGTGCGTGTCGGCGATCGCAATACCCGCGACGACGATCGTTACCTTTTTCTCGAAGCACTGCTCGCCGCGCGGGATCGTGTGCACCTGAGTTATATCGACCGGCGCGCCGAAGACGGACAGCCGCGTCCCCCGTCGGCATTGATCGACGAGTTGCTGGAATTCCTCGCCGGCATTGCTGAAGCCGATCCCAGCGAAGATCGCATGCAAAAAGTGCATGCGGCCTTGTTGCGCCGGCATCCGCTGCATCCGTTTGCGCGCGAGTATTTTTCCGAATCGAGTGCCTTGCAGAGTTTTGCCGATGAGTGGCTACCAGCAGCGCGCAGTGAACCGATAGCGGCGGCGATGCCGCAGTTTGCCGATAATCGGAGACCCTATGCTGAAGCAGATGTACCAGGCACGATCACGCTCGACGAACTGCAGCGCTTTTTTTCGCACCCGGCGCGTATGCAATTGCATGATCGTCTTGGCATCGATCTTTACGACGACAGTGCGGAAATCCAGGACGAAGAAACGTTTGTACTGGATGGACTGGGTGGCTATACCGCGCGCGTCGCGATGTTCGAATTCGCGCTCAAGCACGGATCTTTGCCCGATACTTTGCCGGATAGTTTGCGCCTCGCCGGTCTGTTTCCCGCCGGACCGGTTGCAGTCAGTGCGTATACCGCGCATCGCGAATCGTTGAATCATCTCGCTCGAGAGGTTCGTCATTTCTGCGCGAATTCCGATCCGGCTGCGCAGAAAACGGAAGTGCTGGAAATCGCTGGTTTGACGCTGACGTTGAGCTGGAATTCTGCGCATGGCGCCGGTCTGTTGAGTCATCGCGTTGGCGGCTTGCGCGCGCGCGATCATCTGTCGGCGTGGCTGATGCATCTCGTTTTGAGTGCCGTCGATGCATACACCGATGACGCAAAGTCGGTTTATTTCGGTATCAAAAAAGCGCGTATCGAAACAGCGACATTTGCGCGATTGTCGATACCGCATGCAACCGAAATATTGTGCGCGCTGCTTGCTATTTACCGGCGCAGTTTTGCCGAGTTGCTGCCGTTGTTTCCGCAATCGCAATACGCGTTTGCCGTCGCGCAACGCAAAGGCAAGGATGCGCAGGCCGCGGTACTCGAAAGCTGGCATGGCAACGAACATCAACGCGGCGAATATCTCGATGCGCATATCGCCTTGCTCGCGCGCGGACGCGAGCCGCTGATCGACGCGGAATTCGAAACACTGGCGCAAACCATCTTCATGCCACTGCTCGATTGCAGCAACGAAGGCGACGACGCATGAATGCGCAGCCGCTGCAATTGCTGACCGCGCCACTGACTGGCACGACGCTGGTCGAAGCCAGCGCCGGCACCGGAAAAACCTACAGCATCGCGTGGCTTTATTTGCGCCTGTTGCTCGAGCGCCGTTTGCCGGTGCAGCAGATTCTGGTGGTCACATTTACCGAAGCGGCAGCGGACGAATTGCGTAGTCGCATTCGTGCGCGACTGGTGTGGGTGCGTGCCAGCTTGGCGAACTTGTCGACAGAGTCGAATCGTGAAGTTGCCCCTGATTCGGCCGAGCAAAAGTTGCTGAGCGGAATCATCGCCAATTGCGCCGCGCTCGATATCAGCCGCGACGAAATCGCAGTGTTGCTCGATCTGGCGGTGCCGGGTTTCGACGAAGCCGCAATCCATACGATCCATGGTTATTGCCGCCGCGTGCTTGCCGAGTTTGCGCTGGATGGCGGTGTGCCGCTGCGCCTCAACGAACCGGGTAACGAGGTCGCGTTGCGGCTGCGTTTGGTCGAGGATTTCTGGCGCCGCGAAATCCATGCCGACGATCCGATCCGTGGCCGTTGGCTGCTGCGTTGTTTCGATCGACCACAGGCATTGGCTCACGCGATTCGCGAGCTCCTTATTCTGCCTGATCGCGCACGTGCGCCACGCGGTCCTGCGCATGAGTTGTATTTGCTCGAAAGCACGACGGCGCGAGCTTTCGCACGTGCACGAGAACTGTGGTCGGCGAACGCGCCTCCCCATCTGGAAAGTCTGTTCGCTGACAAGACCTACGGCATGTCGCGTGCAAAGACCAACGGCATGGATTCCGCGACGCTGGCGATTCTTTGCAGTGAACTAGACGATTATTTTTCACGGGGCAATGCGCTTGCGTTGTTTCCCGACGCGGGCAATATTTTTCGACACGAGATGCTCGAAAAAAATCAGAATGTCTCGGCGCGCGAGAAGGGCAAACCACTGCCGCAGGATGCGCTGTTGACCACGCTGGGCGAGTTGTCGCTTTGCGCGGAATCGATACTGCAAATGCACCGCGCACAGTTGCTGGTCGATGCCAGCGACTACGTGCGCGCGGAAATGAAACGCTTCGAGGAAATCAGCGTATCGCTGGGTTTCGACAGTTTGATCGGGCGCCTGCACGACGCGCTGTCTGGCGATGATGCCGAACGTCTCGCGACACGTTTGCGCGATCGTTATCCGGTTGCGCTGGTGGATGAATTTCAGGATACCGATCAGCGCCAGTACGCAATCTTTCGCCGTATTTATGCGGAACGCGGCGTGTTGTTGATGATCGGCGATGCCAAGCAGGCGATCTACGGGTTTCGCGGCGGCGACGTTTTTGCCTACGCCGCGGCGCGCCAGGATGCGCAAGCGCAAGTGTTCACGCTGGATACCAATTACCGCTCCGAACCTGAGCTCAGCAAAGCGCTCAACCAACTATTTCGCGATCCGCATACTTTTGTAGTCGATTTCATCGCCTGGCGCGATGTGCAAGCCGGTGGTCCGAAACAAGGGCGTTGGCTCCATCCGAACATATCGCCGCTCACGTTCTGGCATGCCGAGGTGACTGACGAATTGCGCGATGCGCGCAAGAGCAAAAATGCGATTGCGACGGTCGCCAGACTGGAACAAAAAATCGCCGGCAGTGTGGCGAGCGAAATCGTGCGTCTGTTGCGCGCCGGTGCAAAGCAGCAACTTGTGCTCGATCTGCCCGGACAGGCGATGGCGCGACGTGGTCTGCGGGCGGGTGACATCGCCGTGCTCGTCGTCAGTCACAAACAGGCGTTGCTGGTCGAGACTGCGTTGCGTTCGCGCGGTGTTGCAGTATCGCGGCGTGCTCGCGAAAGTGTGTTTGCGAGTGATGAAGCGCATGAACTGATCTTGCTGTTGCGTGCATTGCTCGAACCGACTCGCGCGGCAAAACTGCGCGCAGCGCTGACCACGCTTTTGTTCGGTCTGGATGCCGCCGGCCTGCAGGCGCTGGATGCAACCGATGATGCGTGGGAAACCACGTTGCTGCAATTCGCCGCGCTCGCGGCACGCTGGCACGAACAAGGTGTGCTGAGTCTGATCCTCGAAATATTGCGCGAAGCGGCGCCGCGCCTGTTGCCGATGCACGATGGCGAAAGACGCATCGCGAATTACCTGCAACTCGGCGAACTGTTGGATGCCGCCAGCGTGAAGTGCGCCGGGCCTGCCGCGCTGCTGGTTTGGCTGCAACAGAATCGACTCGCCCCGGATAGCGAAAACAAGGCACAACTGCTGCGCCTCGACAGCGATGCGCAAGCGGTGCAGGTCGTCACCATTCATGCCAGCAAGGGGCTGGAATATCCGATCGTGTTCGCGCCGTTTTTGTGGAAGGGAAAAAGCAAAAAAAATGCGGTGAAGGTTCCAGTGATCAGTCACGATGAAAATTATCGTGTGATTGCCGATCTCGGTACAGCGCAACTGGCTGCACGAGCATATCAGCGCGAGCTGGAAAATTACGCCGAATCGATACGTCTGGCGTATGTCGCTTGCACGCGTGCGATCAATCGTTTGTATCTGTTTTGGGGAACCACCGATGCGGGAGCGTATTCGCCGTTGCTGCGCCTGCTCGATCCTGTGACTGCGGACAATCGCCATGCGGTCGCGACACCGGACGATGACATCGTCGCTGAGAGATTGGCCAGTTTGCGCGATGATGGTGATGGCGCCATCGATGTCTGTGCTTTACCGGAACCTTCCGCAGATCGCTGGCAGGCACAAGTCGATTCGACGCCGCTGCACGCGCGCCCATTCATACGTTCGTTGTTCGATGCGCGGCGTACCTCGAGTTTCACGCGCCTCGTGCAAGGCATGCATGTGACGCAGGTGGCCGATCACGATGCAGTGGTGCAAACACCGGTCGCGCTCGAAGAAACTTCCACGTCGGTATCTTCGCTGTTGCGTGGTGCCGAATTCGGCGAATGCCTGCATCAGATTCTTGAGCGCATCGACTTCAGCGGCGAGGATGTGGTGGGGTTGCGGCGTATCGTTGCCGAGCAAGTACAACGCGCCGGATTTGCCGCTGCGAGCGAGGCGCAGTTCCTCGCGCTGGTGCGGACAACGCTTGACGCGGAATTGCTGCCGCGTCTGCGCCTGCGCACATTGCCGCCGCAATCGCGAGTGGCTGAAATGGAGTTTCATTTTCGCCTCGCGAGCGGCGCGCCCGCAGCGTTGATCGATCTTGCACAACGTTTTCCGGCGTATGCCGCCGCGCTGCAGGTATTGAGTTCGTCGGGCGTTGCGCTGCAAGGTTTGATGAATGGTTTTATCGATCTCACGCTGGCGCATGAAAGGCGTTTTTACGTGCTCGACTACAAGAGCAACTGGCTCGGCCCGGATGCGCGCGACTATGCGCCGCCGCGACTTGCTTTGGCGATGGAGCAGCATCGTTACGATTTGCAGGCGCTGATTTATCAAGTGGCATTGCATCGTTATTTGCGCCTGCGACTCGGTACGCGTTATCGCACCGATTTGCTGGGCGGCGCGTTGTATGTATTCGTGCGCGGCCTGAGCACGGCAAACGCCGGTGCCGGTGTGGTGCATCAACAGCCATCGACGGATCTTGTCGAAGCGCTCGATCAGTGGCTCGACAGCGAATGAATATGCAGATCGCAACCGACCGCAATGTTCTTTCATCGATCGGTTTGCCGAGCTCGTTCGACTACGCCCTGGCCGATTCGCTGATTCAACGCGGCGCGACGCGCGAACCGTGGTTACGTGAGTTGATCGCGCAGCTTTCCGCCGCCGTGCAACAGGGCCATAGCTGCCTTCCGTTGCAGGAGTTGTGCGACGAGTTGGCGTCTTCGACGCCGAATGATCGTGGCATCGTCTGCACGACCGAACAATTGCACGAGCGTTTAAGCGCGAGTGGTCTGGTGGGCGACCCCGGCGCCGAAACACCGCTGATCTGCGATGGCAAAAATCTCTATCTGCGGCGCTATTTCGAGTACGAACGTCGTATCGCCGAAGATCTGTTGCGACGTACTTGCGCCGATCCTGTGATGCTGGAGTCTTCCCGATTGCGTAAGCAAATCGAGACGCTGTTTCCGGCCAATACGACAACGAAACCCGATTGGCAGCGCGTGGCAGCAGTGCTGGCATTGCGCCAGAACCTCACGGTGATTCTCGGTGGCCCAGGTAGCGGCAAAACCTGGACCGTGTTGCGACTGCTGGTGTTGATCGCACAACAAACTTTGCCGCCGTCGAACGTTGTGGAAGCAGAACTCGAACCACAAAAAAAATCGCTGCGCATCGCGCTCGCGGCTCCCACCGGCAAGGCAGCGCGACGCGTGAGCGACAGCCTGCAGCGCGATCTCGCCGAGCTACCGGTATCGGATGAATTGCGCGCGATTTTGCCGCGCGAAGCGACGACCTTGCATCGCCTGCTCGGCATGCGTCCGCACAGCAGCAAGCCGCGTTACGATCGTGCCAATCCGCTGCCGCTGGATGTGCTGGTGCTCGATGAAGCATCGATGATCGACTTGCCGAGCATGGCGCGTGTGCTCGATGCGTTGCCGCGTGAAGCGCGACTGATCCTGCTCGGTGATCCGGATCAACTCGCGTCGATCGAGATAGGCAATGTGTTGTCCGAACTGCGTGTATTCAATCTGCATAATCGGTATTCGCCGCTAGTGGCGGCAAACATCGCTGGGGTGACTGGCAGTGCGCCGGAAATTACCTCGGCCTCGACCGCACGATTCGGCGATGTGGTCGTGACGCTCACACACAGTCACCGTTTCAGCGCCGGGGGCAGCATCGCAAAACTGGTCGAAGCCGTACGCAATGGCGACGCGGATTGCGCCTGCGAGATCTTGCGGCAGGGCGATAGCATCGTCTGGCATGAGCACGAACAGAACGATGCATTCGCGCAGACATTAAAGATTGCCGTACAACACTACGGGCCGCTGCAAGCTGCGACCGCGCCTGAGCAGGCCTTGCATGCGCTGGCTCACTTTCGTGTGCTCGGTGCGCTGCGCGAAGGCCCATGGGGAACACGCGCGCTGAACGCCGCGATAGCGCGTGCGCAGCTCGGTTTGAAGGTATGGCAACCGTTGCCGCTGCATTATCCGTCAGCACCGCTGCTGGTCAGCGAGAACGACCATACGCTGCGTTTGTACAACGGTGACAGCGGCGTGCTGCTGGTCGATACGCAGCAGCGATTGCGCGCGTGGTTTGCCGATGCCCAGCACGGTGTGCGCGGATTGTCGGCGAATCAGCTGCCAGCGTTCGAGCTTGGTTATGCGATGACGGTGCACAAGGCGCAGGGCTCGGAATACGATACGGTGCTGGTATTGTTGCCGCCGCAGCCGCACCCGTTGCTGACGCGCGAGTGGCTGTATACCGCGTTGAGTCGTGCCCGCAACGAACTGATTTTGATGGGCAACGAGACGGTATTGCGCGCGGCGATCGCTAGTCCGGCGCAGCGCTGGTCCGGATTGGCCGCGCAGATCACGGGCTTGCTCGGTGGTACTGACAGATCGGCCGTAAGCTCGTCATAATTCGCTCGATTCGAGCACATGGTTTTTTGGTTTTACTTTGGAGTTTCGATGAGTTTGCAGCCACCGTTTCCCAGCGACGACAATCTGATCTGGATCGATCTGGAGATGACCGGGCTGAATACCGATACCGACTCGATTCTCGAAATCGCCACGGTCGTCACCGACAAGAACCTCAACATCATCGCTGAAGGGCCGGAGTTTGCGATCCGCCACGATCTCGCGCGGCTCGAAGCGATGGACGACTGGAATCGCAACCAGCACGGCAAGTCCGGGTTATGGCAACGCGTGCTCGATTCGACGATCGATCTCGCCACCGCCGAAGCGTTGACGGTGGAATTCCTTGTCCGTTTCGCCGGTCGCGGCAAGTCGCCGATGTGCGGCAATTCGATCTGCCAGGACCGACGTTTCATGCACCGCCTGATGCCGCGACTCGAGCGGTTTTTCATGTACCGCAATCTCGATGTGTCGACGATCAAGGAACTCGCGCGGCGCTGGGCGCCGGAAATCGGCAAGGGTTTCACCAAGGAATCCAGTCACACCGCGCTCTCCGATGTGCGCGATTCGATTGACGAGCTGCGTTATTACCGCCAGTTCATGGGGCGCCTTGCCGGCTTACCTGAGGCCGGGCAATAGCGCGGCGGTTCGGGAATCCACGACGACATCGCTCAGCAGTGCCTCAATCTTGGCGGCACAGATGAAATCGTTGATCGACAAGCCGCCGACATCGTGCGTGTTCAAACGCACCCGGCAGTGGCCATAACCGACTTCGAGGTCGGGATGATGATCTTCGCGATGCGCGATCCAAGCGAGCGCATTGACGAAGGCCATGCAGTGATGAAAATCGGCGAAGCGATAATCCTTGCTGATCGCGCTCTGATCTGCGGCCAGCGTCCATTCCGGCAACAGCTCGAGAAAAGTTTCGCAGGCATTGATCGACAGCTGCGCGTCCGCGCCTTTCAACGGCGTACAGCGCATCGATAGCAGGTGGTTGATGGTCATGGTGGGAGCGAGCATGCTTGATTTTCCTCTGAGAAATACGAGCGCATTGATACAGCTTGGCGCCAATCAGTACCATTTTGGTCTAGAATCTCTCCGGACCGCCACCATATGACCAACATGATCAGCATTTCCGAAACCGCACAACATCATTTCAGCAAACTGCTGATGCAGCAGGGCATCGCCGGCATGGGCATTCGCGTGAAAGTCACCAACGCAGGTCTGCCGACTGCCGATTGTAATCTCGAATTCTGTGAATTGTCCGATCTGCAGGGCGACGAGTGGAGTATCGAGTGCAGCGATTTCATCCTCTACGTCGACGCCGGCAGTACCAGCTATCTCGACAACGCATCGATCGATTACCAGAACAATTCAACCGGTGGCCAGCTCACGATCAAGGCGCCGAAGATCCGCGGTACACCGCCGGATGCGCAGGCCAGCCTGGTCGAGCGTGTGCGTTATCTGCTGGTCAGCGAAATCAATCCGCAGATCGCGTCACACGGTGGCCGCGTGAGTCTGGTCGAGATCGATGCTGAAGGCGTGGTTTATCTGCAATTCGGCGGCGGCTGTCACGGCTGCGGCATGGCCGATGTCACGCTGAAGCAGGGCATCGAAAAGACCTTGCGCGAACGCCTTCCGGAAATCACCGCGGTGCGCGACGCGACCGATCACGCCAAGGGCGCCAATCCGTATTATCAGGGCCGCAACGGCGCTACTGCCGTCGTCTAGTTAAAAGGAGTCCAGATAAAAAAAGGCCCGACATAATCGGGCCCTCAGCATTGCGCTGGCTGCCGATCCGCTACGTTCGGCAGCAGCGCATGCGCTTACTCGCGATGATTCAGATCGTCGAGCTTGCCCGGCAGGTTCGAAAAATATTCGGCCAATCCGTTCACTTCGTCTTCGCTCAGCGTGGTCGCGAAACCCTTCATAATCGCGTTATCGCGTTCGCCCGATTGGTATTCATGCAACGCCTTGGCGATGTAATCCTTGTACTGACCGGCCAGCCGCGGATATTGCGCATCGGTCGTGGCATTGCCATCGGCGCCATGACAGGCCGCACAGGTCTTGGCTTTTTCCTCGATTTTCGCTTGCGGCAGATCAGCCGCGAATACATGCGACGCGAAAGACGCGGCAACAACAAACAGGGGAATGGTGAAAGCGGGCTTCATGCGAAAATCCTTGCAGGTTCGAGCTGGCGAACTGTTTGAGTTTTGGTGGTTTTGCCTGGGCGCGCTTAGTGCGCGGCGTCGTTGAGGCTGGCGAGATAGGCCGACAGATTGCGGATATCCGCATCCGACAGACTCTCGCCCTGCGCGCGCATGGTCGGATGGGCGCGTTCGCCTTTTTTGTATTCGGTCAGCGCGTTGACCAGATAATCGTAATTCTGCCCGGTGATGCGCGGCACGTGGTAGTTCGGATAGGCGTTTTTATATCCGGTTACGCCGTGGCAGCCATGGCAGGTGTAGGCGAGTTCGTGTCCCGCAGCGATATCGCCCTTGGCAGCATCGGCGGCGAACAATGGCGTGGATAGCAGCAGGCAGGCGGCTATCGGGGCAAGCGACAAAAATCTCGACATGAGCGGGCTTCCGGCGTTCTCTAAGGGGCAGGGCAGGATGTTACACAATGCGAAAGTATAGCCGGTAAGCTGCATCTGCCACTAGAGGCCGTTGTCGGGGAAGTCGCTCGTGCTGCATCAGCGCCGAGCCTCAACGGGCGAAATTCTGCCTCGGTCGCCGCCATGGCGGATGTCATCAGGATCGTCCGCTCGTATATCGAGCATGGTCATTTGCAACCTTTTGCACTCTCGATGCATCTCTTCACCTGCCTTTTCGTCTGCACTTAAAGATGCATGACTTCCGTCACGTATGACTATCGACTCTAGCGGGCATGGGGCAAGAACACGCACAGTGCGCACCATAAGACTTGCGCTAATGTGGTGTTGTAGTTTAGTATAACACCAAGTCATCATCTTCTTCGGGCCTCACGCTATGCAATCCAACTCCTTGAAACTCCAGAAACTCATCCACGGTGGCATCCTGCTGGCCGCGCTCGGCGCGCTGTCTGGTTGTGGTGGCGGCCAGGCTGCACCTGCGGCGGATGCCAAAAAGGATGCCGTCAACGCGGTTCCGGTCGAAGTCGCCGAAGCCGGTCGTAATGCGATCAGCGCGAGCTATAGCGGCACGGCGTCATTGGTAGCGGATCACGAAGCCCAGGTCGTGGCGAAAACCAGCGGGGTGATGCTCAAGCTGTTTGTCGAAGAAGGCATGTTGGTCAAGGAGGGCCAGTTGCTGGCTAAGCTCGACGATGCCAATGCGCGCAGCAGCGCGGCGCAGACCGAGGCGCAGATGCACAAAGCCGAGGCAGTCTTCGCGCGCGCCGAGCAATCGATCAAGAAAGAACTGATTCCGAAGGCCGAATACGATACCGACAAGTTCGACATGCTGAGCCAGCGCGCGGCGTTCGAAGTCGCCAAGCTGCAGCTTGCGTATACACAGATTCTGGCGCCAGTCAGCGGCGTGATCGCCGAACGTTCAGTCAAGATCGGCAACTATGTTCAGACCAATGCGACGATGTTCCGCATCGTCGGCATGGATCCGCTGCAAGCCGTGCTGAACGTGCCGGAACGTCAGCTCGGCATCCTGAAGGCCGGGCAGACCGTGCGGCTCGATGCCGATGCCTTGAGCGGCAAGAAATTCACCGGCGAAATCAAGCGCATCGCGCCGGTAGTCGATCCGGCCAGCGGCACGTTCCGCGTCACTTGCGAATTCCACGATACGACCGGCATCTTGCGCCCAGGCATGTTCGGACGTATCGAAATCGTTTACGACCATCGCGAAAGTGCGTTGACCGTACCGCGCTCGGCGGTGGTGGAAGAAGATGGCGAGACGTCCGTATTTGTCGTCGAGCCAGCGCCCCCGGTGACGGCGAAAACCGATCCCGCAAAGACCAACAAGCCTGCTGACAAAACGACAGCCGCCATTCCTGTATTGCCGGGTTTCGTCGCACATCGACGCCTGGTCAAGCTCGGTTATCTCGATACCGATCGCGCCGAAATCCGCGAGGGCATCGAGGATGGCGCGCGGGTGATCACGGTCGGCCGCAACGCCGTGCGTGATGGCACCGCGGTACAGGTATTGCCGAGCCAGGTGGTCGAGAAGCAGGTTGCGGATAAAAAGGCATGAGCATCGTCGCCTTCGCCACGCGCCGCCGCGTGACCATCGGCATGGTCACGTTGACCCTGGTGTTGTTCGGCTTCATCGCGCTCGGCAATCTCAAGGTCAACCTGCTGCCGGATTTGAGCTATCCGACCTTGACCGTGCGTACCGAATACGAAGGCGCGGCGCCGCTGGAAATCGAAAGCCTGATCTCGCAACCGGTCGAAGAAGCGATCGGTGTAGTGAAGAACGTGCGCAAGATCCATTCGGTGTCGCGCACCGGTCAATCCGACGTGATCCTCGAATTTTCGTGGGGCACGAACATGGAACTGGCCAGCCTCGAAGTGCGCGACAAACTCGAGGTGTTGAGCCTGCCGCTCGAATCCAAAAAACCCGTGCTGTTGCGCTTCAATCCGTCGACCGATCCGATCATTCGCCTCGGTCTGACCGGCGACAGTAAAAAGCCGGCATTGAACGAAGCCGAGCTCAAGCAATTGCGTCGTTTTGCCGATGACGAGTTGAAAAAACGGCTCGAACCCACCGTCGGCGTGGCCGCGATCAAGGTCGGCGGCGGTCTCGAAGACGAGATCGATATCGATATCGACCAGCAGCGTCTGCAGCAGGTCAATCTCACCGTCACCGATGTCGCCAATCGCCTGCGCGATGAAAACGTCAATGTGTCTGGTGGCCGTATCGACGAAGGTACGCAACGTTATCTCGTGCGCACCGTCAATCAGTTCACCAAGCTCGATGAGATGCGCGACTTG
>Ga0123336_10004193_pt1 | contig 11837 bp, 10 predicted proteins | sample SSSSmetaG_FD_96466 | JGI IMG/M metagenome (GOLD analysis project Ga0123336, IMG submission 96466) | Glacier valley bacterial and archeal communities from Borup Fiord, Nunavut, Canada, to study Microbial Dark Matter (Phase II) - ​SSSS metaG | ecosystem: Environmental > Aquatic > Freshwater > Ice... | reverse complement strand
TGCGATGACAGGCCGCTGGTTTGCCACGCACCCGTCGCTGACTGAACGCATTCGCCGCATTTACGGCAGGCCGATGTCTGCTTTGTCCAGCGACGATTTGCTGCCAACGCGGCCAGATGCCATGTTTTAGCTTTCTCATTTTTGAATAAGCACATTGCAAATGGATAGAAAAGCAGGCGTTGTGAGATGGTTCAACTACTGGATACTCCCAATACTTTGCGCATCACAGCACGTTAAATTCTGACTTGAACCAACCCCACGGAATCACCATGAAACTCAGATGTCTCGCTCTACTGGCCACCCCGCTGTTTTGCCTTGCCAACGCAGCCTACGCACAAGCCGATGCAGGCAAAGATGCGCTGTACGTCAAAAGCCTGGCCGCCACTTGCGCCAACTGCCACGGCACCAACGGCAAGGCCACCGATGGCTCCGCTGTGGTGTCATTGGCAGGCCTGGACAAGGCCTACACGATTGCGCAAATGAAAGCCTTTAAAACTGGCACACGCCCCGCCACCGTGATGCACCAGCTCAGCAAGGGCTACAGCGACGCGCAGATTGAGGTGCTGGCCACTTATTTTGCTGCGCAAAAGAAATAAGAAAGCCCATCATGACAAAAACCCAATCCGCCCATCTTCCATCCAGCCGCCGCACATTTTTGCAATCATCCGCCGCTCTGAGTTTGCTAGGCGTTGCAGGCCTGTCAGGCTGCGCCAGCATGAGCGGCGTGCCGTCCAAAGCCAAAGTGGTGGTAATTGGCGGTGGCTACGGCGGCGCTACGGCGGCCAAATATGTTCGCCTGCTATCTGACTACAAAATTGACGTGGTGCTGATCGAGCCGCAAGACGCATTTGTGTCCTGCCCGATGTCAAATTTGGTGGTCAGCGGTGCGAAGCAAATGAATTTTTTAACCACGTCATATGCGGGTTTGAGCAAGAACCACGGCATCGCAGTCGTCAAAGATTTTGCCGACAGCATTGACATCACCCAAAAAACCGTGACCCTGCGCGGTGGCAGCGTGATTAGCTACGATAAGCTGGTCGTGTCGCCAGGTGTTGACTTGATGTTTGGCGGCATTGAAGGCCTGCAGGCCGCCAATGCCAGCGGCCAAATTGTGCAAGCGTGGAAAGCTGGGGCTGAGACTGTCGCCCTGCGCAAACAACTTGAAGCCATGCCCGATGGCGGCGTGTTTGCCATCACCATTCCTGAAGCGCCCTACCGCTGCCCACCCGGCCCGTACGAGCGGGCATCGGTGGTGGCGGGTTACTTCAAGGCCAACAAGCCCAAGTCAAAAGTGCTGATTCTGGATGCCAACCCGGATGTGACCTCCAAGCCCGCACTGTTCAAAAAGGTTTGGGCCGAGCAGTACCCCGGCATGGTCGAATACCGTGGCCAGCACAAAGCAGTGGCGGTCGATGCAAAGACCAACACGGTGAAGTTTGACGTGCAAGACGATGTGAAAGCCAGCGTATTAAACGTGTTGCCGCCCATGCGCGCAGGCGCAATTGCCATCAAAACCGGGCTGAACAACCAGGCCAACAACCGCTGGTGCGGCGTGAATTACCTGACCTTTGAATCGACCGCCGCCAAAGACGTGCATGTGCTGGGCGACTCGATTCAAATTGCCCCTGCCATGCCCAAAAGCGGCCACATGGCCAACAGCCATGGCAAGGTGGCAGCCAGCGCCATCGTGGCCCAGCTCTCAGGCTGGGACGTGAACCCCGCGCCCATGCTGACCAACACGTGCTACAGCTTTGTTGACACGAAAAACGTGATTCACGTTGCCAGCGTGCACGAGTATGTGACGCTTGAGAAGACCTTCAAGGCGGTGGCGGGCTCAGGCGGCGTCAGCAGCGCGCCCAATGAGCTGGAAGGCATTTACGCACTGAACTGGGCCAGCAACATCTGGGCCGACACGCTGACGTGACCGGGCAGGGGCGTCGTAGCGCTTGAAGACGCGGAACAAAGGGGCGGGAAAGTCCCGATGCACTGTCTCAGTGCATTGAATAACATATTGTCATTGCTGCAGTGCAACCAAAGTGCTGCATGCGAGAAGTCGAGGAGACACCAAAATCGAGCAACCACTCAACCTGCACCCACAAATTGCAGAAAAGTGAACCAAACAAGAGCGCTGGCAACCCCAGCGCTCTTTTTTTGCCAGAAAACAGGCCAAAACAGATGCCAAATCAAGCTGTAGCCCAATAAATCTGTGCGTAAGCAGCTCCTGAATATGTAGCATTTAATGAACTCGACTTGATGCGACAATTAGCTCGATGGAATTAGTCATCGTCACGCTGGCCTCGCTGCTGGCTGGTTTTGTGGATTCGATTGTGGGTGGCGGCGGGCTGGTTTTGGTACCGGCGCTGTTTGCCGTCTTCCCCACCACGCACCCGGCCACGCTGTTTGGGGTGAACAAAGGCGCATCGGTGTGGGGAACGGCGGTAGCCACTGTGCAGTACGCGCGCCGGGTCGACATGCGGTGGTCAGCGCTGCTGCCGGCGGCGGCTGCGGGCTTTGCCGGCTCACTCGCAGGTGCTTGGCTGGTCACCATCATCGACGGCGGTTTTTTGCGCAGGCTGCTGCCGTTTGTGCTGCTGGCGGTGCTGGCCTACACGCTGGTTAAAAAAGACCTGGGCCGCACCCACGCGCCGCGATTCAAGGGTACGGCAGAGACGCTGGCCGCTTGCAGCATTGGCGTGGTGCTGGGGTTTTATGATGGGTTTTTTGGCCCCGGCACCGGCAGCTTTTTTGTCTTTTTATTTGTCCGCTGGCTGGGCTACGACTTTTTAAACGCATCAGCGTCGGCCAAGCTGCTGAACACTGCGACCAACCTGGCCGCGCTGCTGCTGTTTGCTTACAAAGGCCATGTGTGGTGGCACTTTGCGCTCACCATGGCGGTGGCTAATGTGGTGGGCAGTCTGCTGGGCACGCGGCTGGCGCTCAAGCATGGCTCGGGCTTTGTGCGCGTGGTGTTTATTGTGGTGGTCAGTGCGCTGATTTTAAAAACTGGGTTTGATGCGTTTTTAAAGTGACGTCGAGTGCGGTCACGGATTTGATTTTGCTGCCACCTTAAGAGCTTTTGGCTCGGGCAGAGCGACAACCATCGGCACTGCAGCTGGATTAATTGGCGTTGCTACAGCCACTGACTTGCCGACAGGCACCAGAGTCGCCACACTCGCCCCGCCGGGCAACAAATTCGTCATCTCAGACGCTTTGCGCGGCTTGCCAATCGGTGCGCCAGCCTGACCCAGCTTCACAGCGGCCATGTCTTCTTCGCTGGGGTACTGGCCCAACAACATGTAGTCAAACGCACGGCGTGCCAGCGGAGCGGCGGCAGCGGCACCCCAACCTGCGTTTTCAACAATCACGGCTATCGCAATTTTTGGATCTTCGGCGGGTGCCATGGCGACGTACAGTGAATGGTCACGCTGGGATTCTTCCATCTTGGCGCTGTTGTATTTGGTGTTGGCGGCCAACGCAACGGCCTGTGCTGTACCGGTTTTGCCGCCGCTCAGGTAGCCTGCCCCGGCAAACACCTTGGCCGATGTGCCGCCCTGCGTGACGCCGACCAGCGCCTTGCGAATAATGGCCACGTGCTCGGGGTTGTAGCCCAGGTCAACAGCCGGAGCTAACGCCAAAGGCTTCATGCTGCGGGTCACCGAGTCTTGCGTGCCAATGACAAGACGCGGCCTGTGCTGGATGCCATTGTTGACCAGCGTGGCTGTGGCCTGCGCCATTTGCAGCATGGTGAAGCTGTTGTAGCCCTGGCCAATACCGAGCGAAATCGTCTCTCCGGCAAACCACTTTTGCGCTTCAGCTTTTTTGAAGTATTGCTTCTTCCAGGCCTGGCTGGGCAAAATGCCTTTGACCTCGCCATTGATGTCAATACCGGTGATTTGGCCAAAACCAAGCGGCTTCATGAAGTCGTGAATGGTGTCCACACCCATCTCATTGGCCAGCGAGTAAAAGTACACATTGCTCGACTCGACAATCGCGCGGTTCATGTCCATGATGCCGCCCTTTTCATTTTCAGGGCTGCCAAAGCGCCTGCCGCCAAACATGAAAAAACCCGGGTCGTTGATGAGCGTGGTGGCTGCGCGCTTGCCGGTATGCAGTGCCGCCATGGCCATGAACGGCTTGTAGGTTGAACCGGGTGGGTAAGTGCCGCGCAGCGCGCGGTTCAGCAGCGGCTTGTCAGTCGACTCGTTAAGCTCTTGCCAGCTCTCGGCGTCAATGCCGTCCACAAACAGGTTGGGGTCAAACGTGGGCTTGCTCACAAAGGCCAGCACGTCGCCGGTTTTGGGATCAATGGCAACGAGTGCGCCGCGCCGGTCGCCAAACATTTCTTCAACCAGGTGCTGCAGTTTGATGTCAATCGATAGCATGACGGTGTCGCCCGGCGTGGCCGGGTTGGTGGCCAACTTACGCACCGCGCGGCCACCGGCTGATGTCTCGACCTGGTCTACACCGGTCGTTCCGTGCAGTTGCTGCTCAAAGCTTTGCTCGACACCCAGCTTGCCAATGTAGTCGGTGCCCCGGTAATTGCCTTCGTCGTCGCTGCCGTCGATGGCTTCTTTCTCCGCCTGGTTGATGCGGCCAATGTAGCCCACCACATGGCTGCCCAGCGGGCCATAGGGGTAGCTGCGAAACAGCCGCGCCTTGATGTCGACACCGGGAAAGCGAAAACGCTGCGCAGAAAAGCGCGCCACTTCTTCGTCGGTCAGGCGCGTGCGAATCGGCAACGATTCAAAGTTTTTAGACTCTTCACGCAAGCGCTTGAAGCGGCGCTTGTCGCGCAGCTGGATGTCTATGACTGTGCCCAGCGCGGCAATGGTTTCTTCAAGGTTGCCCGCTTTGGATGGCGTAATTTCCAGCGTATAGGCCGAGTAATTGGTAGCCAGCACCACGCCATTGCGGTCCAGTATCAAACCCCGGTTCGGCACGATGGGCACGACGGCGGTGCGGTTGTTTTCAGCCTGCTCGTTCAGGTCGGTATGGCGGTACACCTGCAAGTAAACCAGCCGCGCAGTGAGCAGCGTAAAAGCCCCCAGCACCACCAGGCTGGCCACCAGCACACGCGCACGAAAGCGCGACAGGTCTGCTTCAACGTTTCTTAATTCAGTCAAAGTGGTCTATTTTCGTCTGGGTTGGGCGCGCGTCTTTGCGGAGCCAGTAGCAAAATACTCACCACGGGCCATAGCAGCGACTCTAGCAGCGGTGCCAGCAAAATGACCCAACCTGGGAAAGTGCCCCCGCCAATCAGTCGAATAATGAGTTCCACGCCATGTGCGGCAGCAAACAGAGGCAGCACCTGTAGCGCCTGCGACGGCACTGAAAACCACAGCAGGCGGCGGTGAATCATGGTGGCAAAAAAGCTCAGCGCTGTGTAGCTGAGCGCATGCTGGCCCAGCAGCGACGACTGGTGCACGTCCATGCCCAGGCCGAACATAAAGGCCAGACCAATGCCCACCCGCAGCGGCTGATGCACGTTCCAGAATACCAGCACCAGTGCCATGAAGTCGGGCATCCACGGTACGCGGCCTAGCGGCACCATGTTCAGCAGCAGTGCCGCTATCAGGCTGGTCCAAATGAACAGTGGGTTGGCTGGCAGCAGAAGTTGCTGGCCTGATCGCATGATCATGGTGTCACTCCTTGCACGATCATTTGCTCGCTCCTTTTTTGGGAGCAATTGCCGGCTCTGTCGTCACGGGTCGGGGCGGTATTTGTGCTGACACCGGTTTGACCACCATCACATGCCGCGCGCCCGTGACGAGCGCTTGCGGGGTGCAATAAATTTTGGCAAAAGCAGATTCAGCACGACGTTCAATCTTGCTGATTTTGGCCACGGGCAGGCCTGCTGGGTACACACCGTCAACACCGCTGGTGGTCAGCAAGTCGCCTTCTTTGACATCTGAGTTGCTGCCCATAAAGCGCAGCTCCAGACCGCTGCCCGACAAGGCAGCGTCGCCATACGCCACGCTGCGTGCGCCGGTACGCACATTCAGCACAGGTATGGCCAGCTCGCGGTCAATCACCAGTGTTACTTCACTCACCAGAGGATGTACGCGAGTGACCTGCCCCAGCACGCCGGACTCATCGAGCACTGGCGAGCCCAATGCCACGTCTTGCAGCAAGCCCTTGTCGATGATGATTTTTCGGGTGTAGGGGTCGGCTGCGTCATACAGCACCTCAGCCGCCATAACGGATGTGGCCAGTTGCTCGCGCAGACCCAAAATTTTGCGCAGGCGGCTGTTTTCTTGCAGCAGTTGCTCAACCTGCCCCGCACGCAGTGATTGCAAAGCCAGCTTTTTGGCCGCCAGCTCGCTGCTCGAATTAGCTTGGTCCAGCCCCGTCAAATACGTACTGCTACCGCGCACGATGCGCACAGGTTGCAAGGCCAGCCACTGCACCGGGTACAGCGCGGTAGCCAACACAGCACGCACCGGCTGGGTGATACGAAAACGCACATCAGCGACCATTAAAAACAGTGACAGCGCACTGAAAAACATCAGCTTTGAAAGCGCCGACGGCCCTTGCTTAAAGAAGGGCGGAGGAGATCGATCCAGAGTTCCTAAAGGCATGTGCGCCCATGTTTTGCCAACTCAGAACCAATTATTCCGATGTGAAGATCGAACCCAGGCGGTCCATGCGCTCCAGCGCCATGCCGCAACCGCGCACCACGCAGGTCAGCGGCTCTTCAGCCACCAGCACGGGCAGGCCGGTTTCTTCGGCCAGCAACCTGTCCAGGTCACGCAGCAGTGCGCCGCCGCCGGTCAGCATCATGCCGCGGTCGGCAATGTCTGCGCCGAGTTCGGGCGGGGTTTGCTCGAGTGCGTTTTTAACGGCGCTGACAATGTTGTTCAACGGGTCGGTCAGCGCTTCCAGAATTTCGTTGCTGGAGATAGTAAAGCTGCGCGGCACGCCTTCGCTCAGGTTACGGCCTTTGACTTCCATCTCTTTGACTTCAGAGCCGGGGAAGGCCGAACCAATATTTTTCTTGATGGCCTCAGCTGTCGGCTCGCCAATCAGCATGCCGTAATTGCGGCGAATGTAGTTGATGATGGCCTCGTCAAACCGGTCACCACCCACGCGCACACTGCCCTTGTAGACCATGCCGCCCAATGAAATCACGCCGACTTCCGTGGTGCCGCCGCCAATGTCGACCACCATCGAACCGCTGGCCTCAGACACAGGCAGACCAGCGCCAATGGCTGCGGCCATGGGTTCTTCAATCAAAAACACGTCGCGTGCGCCTGCGCCCAAGGCGCTTTCACGGATCGCGCGGCGCTCGACCTGGGTAGAACCACACGGCACGCAAATGATGATGCGCGGGCTGGGCTTGAAAAAGCTGCGCGGGTGCACCATTTTGATGAACTGCTTGAGCATTTGCTCAGTCACGGTAAAGTCGGCAATCACGCCATCTTTCATTGGGCGAATAGCCTCAATGTTGCCGGGCACTTTGCCGAGCATGGCCTTGGCTTCATGGCCGACTGCCTGAATGGTTTTACGGCCTTGCGGGCCGCCTTCGTGGCGAATGGCAACGACGGATGGTTCGTCAAGCACGATACCGCGATCGCGGACATAAATCAGGGTGTTGGCGGTGCCAAGGTCAATGGCCAGGTCGGTCGAAACGTACCGACGGAAAGCTTCAAACATGGTCAAAAGTCCGGTTAGGGCCTGCGCACATCAGTGTTGCGCAAGCGCCTTTGTAATGAATCTGCGGGCACGAAATCAAAGCCAGACTTATCAGAAACCCCGTTTCAAGCGTGTAAAAAGCGCCTAAAGGGTGCAACCAGCTTCGATTTCACACCAAAGGCAGGATAATAACGCATCCCCCCTAGTGCAAACCCGCCTTCACGGGCAGATTCGCCGCTGGTTACACCTGATTTCAGCTGTTTTTTATTTGACCCATGCTACTTTCACCCCACGACATTGCGCGAGTCGCCAATCTGGCGCGGCTTGAATTGCGACCTGACGAAACCGAGCGCATCCTGAGCCAGCTAAACGGCTTTTTTACCCTGGTGGCGCAAATGGAAGCCGTCAACACCGATGGCGTGGAGCCGCTGGCGCACCCAGCCGCCATTTTGGGCGATGTGGCGCTGCGTTTGCGTGACGACATTGCAGATGAGCCAAACCAGCGCGACATCAGCCAGAGGAGCGCTCCCGCAGTGGAGCGAGGCCTGTTTTTAGTGCCGAAGGTGATCGAATGAGCACGAACCTTTCCAACGTCGATCTGCATGATTTAAGCGTTTTTGACCTGGCCGCGAAGCTGGCCGCACGGGACGTGTCCAGCGTAGAAGTGACGCAGCATTTTTTAAAACGTATTCAAGCCGAACAGTTGGGCACGTTTTTGGCCGTTGATGCCGATGTGTCAATTGCGCAGGCTAGCGCCGCAGACCTGCGGCTGGCCGCTGGCGAGCGCACACCGCTGCTGGGCGTGCCGCTGGCGCACAAAGACGTGTTTGTCACGCGTGACTTCCCGACCACGGCCGGGTCAAAAATGCTGGAGAACTACCGCAGCCCGTTTGATGCCACGGTGGTCAGCAAACTCGGGACTGGACCTGGTGGGGCAGGCATGGTCACACTGGGCAAGCTCAATTGCGACGAGTTCGCCATGGGCTCGGGTAACGAAAACAGCGCTTACTTTGCAGCTAAAAACCCATGGGACACCAGCCGCATACCGGGCGGCTCGTCCGGCGGCTCGGCGGCAGCAGTGGCTGCACGTTTGATTCCGGCGGCCACGGGCACAGACACGGGCGGCTCGATTCGCCAGCCTGCGTCACTGACGGGCATCACTGGCATCAAGCCGACCTACGGCCGCTGCTCGCGCTACGGCATGGTAGCCTTTGCAAGTAGCCTGGACCAGGCCGGGCCCATGGCACGCAGCGCACTCGACTGCGCCCTGCTGCTCAGCGCCATGGCCGGGCCGGACCTGGACAGAGACTCCACATCCCTGGACATGCCAGCAGCTGACTACGCTACTGATTTAATAGCTACTCGCGCATATAAAAATGGGGCTGCAGACCTAAAATACCCACTAAAAGGCCTCAAAATTGGCCTCCCCAAGCAATTTTTTGGTGCCGGATGCGCGCCAGACGTGCTGGCAGTCGTTCGCAGCGCGCTGGCTGAGTATGAAAAGCTGGGCGCGACATTGGTCGACGTGGATTTGCCGCTCACCGAGCTGTCGATTCCGGTCTACTACGTCATCGCCCCGGCAGAGGCCAGCAGCAACCTGAGCCGCTTTGACGGCGTGCGCTATGGGCATCGTGCAGCGCACTACACCGACCTGAACGACATGTACAAAAAGTCGCGCTCAGAAGGTTTTGGCGATGAAGCCACGCGCCGCATCATGATCGGTACCTACGTGCTGTCGCACGGCTACTACGACGCGTACTACCTGAAGGCTCAAAAAATTCGCCGCCTGATCGCCCAAGACTTTCAAAAAGCCTTTACCCAGTGCGACATCATCGCCGGGCCGGTGTCACCCACCGTGGCCTGGAAAATCGGCGACAACAAAGCCGACCCGGTGGCCAACTATTTGGCAGATATTTACACCTTGTCCAGCAGCCTGGCGGGCCTGCCAGGCATGAGCGTGCCCGCAGGTTTTGGCGAGGGCGGCATGCCGGTGGGTTTGCAGTTGATTGGCAATTACTTCAGGGAAGCGCAATTGCTGGGCGCGGCGCATGAATTTCAAATGGTGACGGATTGGCATATGCGTAAACCAAGATTTGGATGAGCCGTAATGGATGATTTGACTTTACTTTTTGAGCGGCTTCAAGTTCTGATTGAGCAAGAACGCTTTGAAGAACTTGAAAGTGACACCATCGAATTTAAGCCTTGCCCCTCTACTGGGCAAAGTTGGGCGGAGCGCTTCAAATCTGTAAACGCCTTTTTAAACACCCGAGGCGGGCTACTTGTCTTGGGCATCAAAGAAGAAGGTCAAGGCAAACACCGGAAATACGTCGTCCCCGGATATGACCAATCCGCAGAGAATAAGCTGAGCGAAATGCGAAGTGTATTTGCTGATGTCGAAAAACATCCGCTCGATTTGACAGAGTATTTACCCCCAACAGAGCTTCGCTTGTTCATGGGTCACCGCATCGCGATTCAGCGCGTTGATGCACTACCGGCACAAAAACGCTTTGTTTTCTACGATGGTCAAGCTTACAAGCGGCAACTTACGGGTGACCTGAAAGTCAAGCAGCCCGAGTTGGATCGGCAAGTCGAACTAATCGAAGAGTTTGCACAGGCGCGCGAACTCGAAAGGCTCGGAGCGGAAGGGCTTGAGAGCATCGACCTGGATAAGCTAAACGAATATATCGTGCAGCTAAATCGACTCCAAAAAATCGAAACACTCAAACCCAGCCTTCAGGAAGCCGCTGCTTTTTTAGAACGGAAGAAGTTTCTGGTAGACGGCCGACTAACCTTGCTCGGAGGCTTGGTATGTGGCGCGCATCCAGGTGATCTGCTTGGTTTTAGAGCACATGTACATGGCTATGTAAGCGCCCTTGATCAAGATGCACTGGTTGCGCGTGACAAGCAAGACATGATCGCCAATGTGTTGCCGCTACTTGAGCAGGCTAACGCCTATGTGCTTCGCAATATTCAGGCGGGCGTTAGCACCGTTCGCGGCGGCACAGTCACTCCGCAGTATCCCGAGGCAGTACTCCGGGAAACCATCAATAACGCGCTGGCACATCGTGACTACTCGATTAACAAGCAAGTGGTCATTTCGATCACACCAGGGCGACAAATTGAAATTACTAACCCGGGAAAATTCAGAGATCAACTCCTCCTAAACCATTCTTCTGCCCATCAAGGTCATTCACCTATTCTCCGTGTAGTACCTGAAACCAAGCCACGCAATCCCCGTTTGGCTGATGTCTTACGCGTCTACAGCAAGAGGGAAGGGCGAGGAATAGGCATGTCGACATTGGTGAGTCTAAGTCTTAAGAATCGTTTGAATTTGCCATACTTTAAATTCAAATCTGATGAGGTGACGCTTGTGTTGCAGGCCGGGCAGTTGATTGACCCTCGAATAACTGAACTCTTTGGCTCTCGTGACGCTTACATCGCGAAAAAATTAGGTCAATTGGACGAATTTTCGTTTGAAAAGCAAGCGGTGTTGGCCTACTTTATCAAGAGCGAATGGGCAAACCTGGAGGGAAAATACTGTGTTTTGTTGACGCCTGATAACAATCACGCACAAGCTATTAAGGCGCTGGAAGCAGCAGGGTTAATTTCTCGTGATGCCAGAAGCGCTGACCTTTATCCGGTTTATACAGCCGACCGAAATCTGCTGTCTGACAATTTTGAGATCGATTTGCAGCAGCAATTTGGCAACGCACTTGATGAGCTGACTTTATTAGGCAGAAAAATTCTTAGCGTAGCCTATCGTTACACCAATTTCAGCTCAAAAAGAATGATCAATGCAAATCAGGCTAGCTTTGCTCTTTGGGCATCTGAAGGTAAAGATCAAACGGATATTCGAGAATTTGACCGCTTTAACCGCGGTGTTCGAAAGATATTCAATCTTCTCGAAAAACAAAACTTTATTCAAAAAGCGCCTGCAGGCAATGGCAAAAGTAAAGGTTATATCCTCTCTTCGAGTTTGAGGGGAATACAAAGAGGACTTTTTTAGGCATGTCGAAACTTGTAAATGGCTATGAAGTCGTCATCGGCTTTGAAACCCACACCCAACTGACCACGCAGTCCAAGCTGTTCAGCCGCGCATCCACATCCTTCGGTGCAGAGCCCAACACCAACGCATCGGCTGTTGACTTTGCACTGCCCGGCGCGCTGCCGGTGATGAACAAAGGCGCAGTGCAGCGGGCGATTGA
>Ga0123336_10004192_pt1 | contig 11837 bp, 8 predicted proteins | sample SSSSmetaG_FD_96466 | JGI IMG/M metagenome (GOLD analysis project Ga0123336, IMG submission 96466) | Glacier valley bacterial and archeal communities from Borup Fiord, Nunavut, Canada, to study Microbial Dark Matter (Phase II) - ​SSSS metaG | ecosystem: Environmental > Aquatic > Freshwater > Ice... | reverse complement strand
TATATAGGAGATACTCAGGATTACCATTATAAAGATACTGATGGTTTTGAATTCTGGAAAGAATACGATGAAAGAAGTAACCTTGTGCATTACAAGCGTTCAGATGGGGATGAAGTCTCAAATAAATACGATGAGCAGAATAATAAAATTTATTCTAAAGATAGTAATGGAGTTGAATGTTGGACGAAATATGATAATAATGGCAATGAGCTTTCTTCTAAATATAGTAATGGCTTAGAATCTTGGAATGTATACAATAAAGCAAACAAGATAACTCATGCTAAAGATGTTTTAGGTACAGAGTACTGGTACCTCTATGATGAAAGAGATAATCATATTTATTATAAAGATTCTAGCGGATATGAATCATGGATAGAGTATGACTCTAACAATAATCGTATTCATCATAAAGATTCCTTTGGTTTCGAGGATTGGAACGAATACGACAAAGATAATAATAGAATTCACTTTAAGACTTCAAATGGTCTCGAATGTTGGTATACTTATACGAAAAACGGAAGAGTAATACATTTTGCTGGTGTTGGAGAATCTGAAAGTTGGGATACTTACAACAAAGATGGCAAGATAGTTAATTATAAAGATGGTACTGGGTTTGAAGAATCTTGCGAATATGATAAACACAACAATATGAATCATTATAAAAATTCTAATGGGGATGAATTTTTCAAAGACTTAGAAGGTAATGATATAGTAGGAAAATAAACATTATTAAGATATAGCAGGGAACTTTCCTGCTATTTTTTTGTGATGGAATAGAAAGAAATAACATTCATTTGTTTTATTTTAAAATTATAGTCAATTTTTTCAAGGGTTAATGTTCTACTTTCTAATTTATATATTTCTTATAAATATTCAATATTTTATATATCATATATAATAGACCAAAAATTTTTGGAGGTATTTGAATGTATTGTACAAATTGCAAAAAAGAATTAGGTAATGAATATGTGTTATGTCCAGATTGTGGCACTACTTTGAAAGTTATCATAGAAAAAACAAAGATTCAAGAAGAACAAACAAAACAAGAAGAAACTAATAATGATGTAAATAAACAATATCAAGCGTCGCTAAGACAAGAAGTTTTACAAACTAAAATAGAGAACAAATGGTCAACTTACTTGGCTTTCTCAATTTTTTCATTATTATGTTGTAATCAGATATCAGGTATAATTGGAATAATTTTTGCTACTTTAGCAAATGGCGATTATAATACTGGTAATTATATTGAGTATAACAAAAAAATAAAGATTGCAAAATGGACACTTATTGGTGGTGCAATATTTACATTTTTAATGATAATTGTTATAGGAATTGTAAATTTAATAGGAATTGGGGCTGCAATAACATCACAACCTAACACCTATTAAAACATAGAATTGTGAAATGAAAATGAGCCTTATGGCTCATTTTTTTATGTATGTTAATAATTATAATAGAAAAACAAACTATTTTTTCTGTTGAAAAAACTTAAAAAATATGTTATTATTAATAGTATGGAATTATTTTTTAGTTTATTTAAATTAATTTAAATATAAAATTATTATATAGCACTAATCTTTATATAATATAAAATATTATAAATACAAAATGGGAGGAATGGAAAATGTTAAAAATTAGAAATTTTTCAAGTGATGCTGAGAGTTTGGTGAATATTGCAGTTAATATGGCGGAGGAATTAAGGTTTAATTATGTTGGTACTGAACATTTATTACTTGCTGTTACAGCAACTAATCACCCTATTGTTGAGGAGCTTAAAGCTAAGGGGATAACTGCTCAATCGTTAAGAAGTGTTCTTCAAGACATGGTTGATAATGATGAATCTATCAGATATAACGGACTATCAGAAGGTGAATATATCACAGGAGAGATGTTTTCTGCGGAGCTTGAATCAATAATTGCATCAGTACTTAGTGATGTTGTTATGTCAGGAAGAATTGTAAATGGTTTTGTTTTAATTAATAAAATAATTTCAGAAAAAGATTGTAATGCCATGAAACTTATTCTTGGTTTTACAAATAAGGTTAAACCAGAAGGTAACATTCCAGGAGCTCTTTTAAAATATGGTAAAGATTTAACTGCTCTTGCAAGAAAAGGGAAGTTAGAACCTATTATTGGAAGAGAATTTGAAATTGACAGAATGATTAATGTACTTATGAGAAAGAACAAATGTAATCCTTGTCTTGTTGGTGAAGCTGGTACAGGTAAAACTGCTCTTGTTGAAGGATTAGCTCAAAGGATTGTAAATAAAGAGGTTCCTTTAAAATTACAAAATAAAATTATTTTCACTGTGAATATGTCTGAAATAATTGCTGGAACGAAATTCCGCGGTGAATTTGAAGACAGATTTCAAAAGATTATCAAAGCTGCTATGGATAGTAAGAATATTATTTTATTCTTTGACGAAATACATACAATCATGGGAGCTGGTGCAGGAAGTGAAGGTTCTTTGGATGCAGCAAATATTTTAAAACCTGCTCTTGCTAGAGGTGGAATTCAAATGATTGGTGCTACTACTACTTCTGAATATAAAAAGACTATTGAAAAAGATTCTGCATTTGAGAGAAGACTTCAGTCTATTATTGTGAATGAACCTAGCGTAGACGAAACAATTGATATCCTTAATGGTATTAAAGATGTTTATCAAAACTTCCATGGAGTAACAATTGAAGATGATTCATTGGTTGCATGTGCAAAATTATCAAGCAGATACATTACTGATAAGTTCTTACCAGATAAGGCAATTACAGTACTTGATGAGACTGCGGCAAGAGTTGCTACAAATGGAAAAACTAAGGTTACAAAATATGATGTTGCAGTAACTATTAAATTAACTACTGGTATCAATGTTGATGAGCTTACTAAAAACGAGAATAAAAGATTAATGAATCTCGAAAATGAACTCAACAAAACTGTTATTGGGCAAGAAGAGGCTGTTTCCGTAGTTGCTAAGGCTTTAAAAAGAAGTCGTTCTGGACTTAAGAATCCAGATAGACCAATTGGTTCTTTTTTCTTTGTTGGACCTACTGGTGTTGGCAAAACAGAACTTGGCAAAAATACTGCTAAGTATTTAAATGGTACTGAGAGAAGTTTAATTAAGCTTGACATGTCAGAATATATGGAGAAACATAGTGTAGCTAAATTAATTGGTGCTCCTCCAGGATATGTAGGATATGACGAAGGTGGACAACTTACAGACAGAATTAAGAGAAATCCATATTCAGTAGTGCTTTTTGATGAAATTGAAAAAGCTCATCCAGAAGTATCTGATATACTTCTTCAGATTCTTGATGAAGGTGTTTTGACAGATTCTCATGGAAATAAAGTTAGTTTTAAGGATGCAGTAATAATTATAACTTCTAATGTTGGTTCAAATTTAGTTTCTAATAAGAAAAATAGTATTGGATTTGGAACAACAGCAGATAAAACTGTTATTCAAGATAATAAATCGATTATTATGAGTGCTCTTAAAGAAAACTTCCGTCCTGAATTCCTTAACAGACTTGATAGTGTCGTTGTATTTAATCCATTAGGTGTTGATAGTTGCAAGATTATCGCTTCAAAAATGCTAAATGAATTAAAAATCAGAGTATCGGACCTTGGCATTAAGGTGAATTTTGCGGAAAGCGTTGTAGATGCAGTTGTTGCTAACGGATTCGACGCAAAAATGGGTGCACGGAACATTAAACGTGAAATCCAGACACTCTTAGATGATAGTATAGCTGATGAGATTGTTAATGGAAAACTCTCTGAGGGAGATTCTGTTACGATTTCTGTTAAAAATGGTATTACTTCTTTTAGGAAAGCGAAGGCTGTAAAAGAAACTGTTGCTTAACAATAAAAAAATTACAAAAATTTAAATAACATAAAAATCACTCACTAATTAACAATGTTAATCGTGAGTGATTTTTTATTTTCAATTTAGTTATTATTAAATCCATTAATAATTAAAAATAAACCAATAAAACATAATGTCATAGTAATAGTAATGAACTGCTCCCACCTACGCTAACGCTAAGAGGTGGGAGTTTCCACATCTCTGGTTGTTAGGTGGTTTGGGAACTTGTGTACTTGACAGAATTAAAGCTTTCGCTCCTTATGGTCTATGCTTAAAGCTCTAAACTATATAAGGTCTGTTGTACAAAGCCTGCTCACTGAGGCTTACTATCCATTGCTGGACTACTTTTAAAGGTTTTTATAAGCTATAACCTTTGGATTTAACAAATAATCATAATTTGTTATTAATTTAAAAGCATTAATAAATGCTTTCTTTATTATATTACTAGCTCCATTTATATCTGCATTTATTATTGTATTGTCTTTACTTTTATAAAGCCCTCTTTTAATACGATTTCCACTAAATGTTGGTACTACTTTTGTTTTACCATAAGTAGGGATGTCATCGTTGTCTAAAAAACTAGCTTTGCTGGTATAGCTTTCTTCTGTTTCTATTACGTTTATGTTGTTTTTATATGCTTTGTATTTAATCATAAATATAAAAGTACTATGAGCTATATTAACAAAGTTCTGATTGTTAACCTTACCTATGTTAATAGCAGTTTTCCATTGTTTGTTTTTACCTATTACAATGGTATCTATATTGTTTAGTACACAATAGTTCACTATATATCCACTTACCTTGTGGTAATAGTCACTATTAAATAGGTCTCTGTTTTTAAACATTTTCTCTATTTTTTTAGAACTGAATACATTTAGAGGTAGTTCACTTTTGAATTGTGCTAAATTCTTATTGAAGAGTTGGTTCTTAGATTTAATAACAGTGCCCTTAATAAGTATAGGACTTAGTCCTATATTATTTGAAATGGTTGCAAAGTTGTTAATACCTGGGTCAATTCCTACTATTCGTTTGGAATCTCTTTTGATAAATGTAAACTCTTTACTAAATATAAGCTGTATTTTAAACGTATCATAATAAGGGACAACTTTAACTTCTTTTAGTTTACCTTCTGGAAGAGTTGTTCCTAAATTAATTGAGATTTTAGTTTTAGGTAGTTTTAATTCATATTGTTTTATGCCTTCTGCATTGATTGTTTCTTTAATTACAGCGTCTTGGTTTGTAATAGTGAAAGTTATTTTTTCTTTTTCTATATAATAAGGCATTTTAGGTTTACCTTTATATTTAGAAGGATTGATTTTGTAGTCTTTGGAACCTTTAAACCAAGATTTAAAATCTTTATAAGCATTCTTTACAATCTGTTGAGCAGTTTGAACTGGAAGTTCATAATAAAGGTCATCTTTGAATAGTTTAAATAGGGCTTCCATATGTTCATAGCTTGGAAAATAATAAGTTGAACCTATTTTTTTCACTAATTGTTTTTTATTTTTAGCTCTTATTGAATTAATGTCGTCCATAATTAGTTCAAAATTGCTTAATACATCTAATTGATTTTGTTGTAAATCAACAAATCCTTTATGGGAAGCACTTATAATTTGTCGATAATTAAAAATAACTTTATTTTTTAGGTTTTTTGCACAACGAGAAGACATGTTTAAATAATTAAACAATTCAATGTTGGATTTGTCTGCAATAATTGAATGTGAATTGTATATTTTGTCTTTCATATGTTAAACCTCCTTAAATAAAGTATACTAATATTATATAATTATTCATGGCAAAACGTTATGAATAAAGGTCTTAGCAACCAAATATTTTAGTGACGCAATTCACCACCCACCTACACTTCGTTTAGAGGTGTGCGTGCTCTTGCTAGACCCGATAGATTGGATAGTAGCATTAGTTTGTGTATTAACTAGTGAACAAAAAAATATACTAAAAATTATAGAAAAACATGTTAAGCTTAATGAATTTGGATTTATTATTAGCCATATAACTGATATAAATATTAAAATTAGTAAATAAGGTATGATACCGTAACTTCCAAATAATTTTATGTTTAAAATTTGTGTATATATATTTAGAAATATAAGCCATATTCCAATAGCTAAAATTGTAAATCCAGTTGTAATTTTAAATGTTGAGTTCATAAATATCGCTCCCTTTATCAAAAAATATTTTATTATTCTTATAATATCAAAAAATATATTATTATTATATGTTTTTCACTTAATAAAAACAGTTAAACCATGATTTAATATGATTTTTTTTGTTATAAATCATATTTTATTCTTGTTGTGCTCATATTTGTTTTAAATAGTACTATCTAATTTATATAATGAATTATATCTTTAGATAACTAATCAATATAATTATAACAAGGCTAAGATATTAATTCGTATAAAAAATAAAAATAAAAAAAGAAAAAGAAAGAAGAGGTTTTTTATGGACTTATTTGTAGGCACGCTAGTATTTATTTATGGAATGATTTTAGGAAGTTTTTTCAACAATCTTGCTTTACGTTGGGTTGAAGATAAGACAATAACGGGAAGAAGTATATGCCCACATTGTGGTGCTACTTTACATGCTAAAAATTTAGTTCCTGTTTTAAGTTTTCTCTTTCAAGGTGGTAAATGTCATAATTGCAAAGCGAAAATTGGATGGATATATCCTACAATGGAGTTATTAACAGCTGTTACATATTTGATTGTTTATTTAGTATATGGATTAAGTATAAATTTTGCAATTGGAATAATATTTATGACTGTTTTGTTAATTTCAGCGGTTACTGATTTTACAGAAGGATTAGTATTAGATAAAATTGTTATTCCACCAACTATTGTTATTTTAATATTAACAGTAGTATTCGAACGAACAAGCATAGTAACTCATCTAGTACCAGCTATAATAATATTTCTTTTATTATTAATTGCAGTAAAGATGGAAAAGCTTGGTAGTGGAGATGTAACTATAATAGCAGGTACATATTTAGTGCAAGGATTTTTGTTTGGTTCCTTCGCAATGTTGTTCTCGTCTACAATTACATTAGCCTATATGTTGATTACAAAAAAGAAAAAAGTACCGTTCATCCCATTTTGGGTAATTGGTAATATATTAACATATGTTATTATATATTTTGTTAATAATGCCTCGATTGGGTTATTAATTCCTTAGAACTATTAAATACCTATGACTGAAAAGTGTCTATTTCTTTTAATTTATTAAAAGGCAAAAATAACTTTTGTTTTCATTTAAGATATAAAAAAATTTAAAAGAAACAGCTCTCAAAATAGGTTTGACTATTACTAGGTAATGGTCAGTTAATTAAGCCACTAAACCATCAGTCATGGGTTAGTGGCTACAACTATATCTATGACTTATTTATAACCGAATGAGTAGACAGAATATTGTGTTATTGACACGGGCTTAAAAATAATTTTTAACGGTTTCAAAGCAAATGTTTAATATAGCATTTGTAATTTTAAAGGAGGTGAATTAATATGAAAATTAAAAAAGTAATAAGTGCCCTACTAGTAGGTTTGATGTTAATACCAGCAAACAATATTTCAATCGATGCAGCCACAAATTATCCTATAACAAGTATAACAAGTGCTGAGGCTCGAACATTTTTTTTAACTAGTGATGGACATGTATTAGTTTCTGGTTCAAACAAATATGGAATTTCGGGTTTAGGAAATACTGCACTTTATTCAGATGTTGTTACTCAAATCCCTTATTTAGCTTCGGTAAAGAATATAGCAGCTGGTACAAATGAATCATATTTTGTCCTTAATAATGGAGAGGTGTATACAACTGGCGTAGGTATTGAATATTCTACAACTGTTGTTAAAGTTCGAGATATCTCTGATGTTAAAAAAGTTGCAGTTAATGGTGATTCAGTTATGTTTTTAAAAAATAATGGTGAGCTGTATGTATATGGTAACAATAAATATGGTCAATTAGGTGCAGGTTCAGCAGAAAGAATTTATCAGATAACAAAATTGTCTGGTGTAGCTGGTGTTAAGGATATAGATATGGGTGATAATTTTACTGTAATATTATTCGATGATGGCACAGTGAAAGTAACTGGCTATGATGCCAATGGTAGATTAGGGTTAGGAAACACTGCATCGCAAACCATAACAACATTAACAAGTTTAGTTAATAACTCAAATATTATTTCAAAAATATCAGCAGGAAAATCTCATATTTTGTATGTAAGTAATAGTGGTGGGTTATATGGAACCGCAGATAGTGGAGTTGCTATTGGAACAGCTAACACAAATAGAGTAAACGTTATAACAAAACTTAGTAGTTTCACTTCTCCTATTAGGAAAATAGATACAGACGCTGGCTCATTTGTTCTACTAGAAGATGGTTCAGTTTGGAGTTGTGGATATAATTCATATGGTGCTGATTTTTCCAAAACAACGTCTGACAATACTTCAATTTTTAAAATGGTAGATTCGTCAGTAATGGATATGTCTACTGGTGGAGACCATGCATTTTTAATGAAAAGTGATACTAACATATTCTCAGCAGGTAAAAATTCAAACGGTGAATTAGGGATTGGTACGATTGGAAATAATGTGGTAAATCCTACCGTTTCAAAATTTATATATAATTTTTATGGGAATAAAACTACAACCATTACGAACTCGGTAATTAAGAATGGCGTATTGACTTTTAAATATGCAGTATCGGTTAATAATAGTGTAATGCTTGATGGTAGTTCTAAAATTCAAGGTGACGTTTCTTCAAATAATGGTAATGTAACCGCAGATTGGTCTACTAAAATTACGGGAAATATTTATATGGGTACAAAAGGAGTTTACACTTCACCAGATGGGGCAGCTCTTGGTGGAAATACGTTTATATTAAATCCTACATATATTTTTGATATGCCTGAATTTAAACAACCACCTATAAACTTAAATAATAAGGGTGTATTGAATGTTGATTGGCAAAACACAGGAATGACAATAGCTGAAGATGGATATTATGATTCAATTATATTGAACAGTGGATATAGTATAAACATTGATGTCGGGACTGGAACTAGAATACTTCATGTTAAGAATTTTAATTTAAATCAAGGGTTTGTAAATATAAAAGGTACTGGTAAATTGTATCTATATATAGATAATCCATTTTACTTAAAAGGTTCGAGTACATTTAATGCTGCAAACGTAAATAATTCTAATATAAATGTTATCGTTGCAAATGCAGGAACAATTAGTTTATCAGGGTCCACAATATTTAAAGGTCAACTGTTTGCTACTAGTGCGAACTTATCAATTGGTAATGGTTCAAGTATGATTGGGAACGCAGTGATAGGTGGGACCATAGTATCAATGTCTGGTTCTACACCTTTAACGGGGGTACTTTATGCCCCACGTTCAGATGTTTCATTAACTGGAAGTTCTCTTATTAAGGGTGCTTTAATAGCTAACTCTTATTCTGGAATAGGTAGCACACAAGTTGTTTTTGCACCAGGTTCAATAAATCTACCAGTTGAAACAGTAGTTACCCCAGAACCAGAACCATCAACTGACCCAGTTATTGTTCCAGATTCAACAAATCCAGGGACTACATTGCCACCAGAAATTATAGATAAACTAAAAGATGTAGACCTAGTTATTAATGTAGCAAAAGATGGAGACAAAAAGCTTGGAGCTTCATTAAGTGCTTATAAAGTAATGTTAGCTCATGTTGACAGCACTGACGATAATAATTCTTTAAAAAGAGTAACAAATCTTGTTGAAATATTTGGGGACACGTTTAAATACCATTTTCAATATGGAACCTATAATTTTTATCAAGAATAGTAAACTGAATGTTTACATTTATAATAGGGGAGTGTTCTCCCCATTATGAATTACAAAGGAAATATCTAGTTATTGACGTTGTTACTAAACATAAGAGGTTAACCTAATTTATAAAATTATTATTTAAAAAGGTGGTGTTATATGTGAGAAAAAAAAGAAGAGGATATACGTTAATGGAAATAGTCCTCGTCATGGTGCTTATTAGTATATTAGCAACAGGTACAGTAATTGGATATATGAAGTTTGTAGATAAAGCAAAAGATGCTGGGGTTGATGTTGACATAAAATCTATAAATGTAACTATTGACTATATGAAAGAAAAAAGAAGTAGATTGCCAAATATAGCAGAAATTCAAGCAGAAATGGGACAACATGGGTTTACTTTTAAATTAACAGATGCAATTGTATCTGAAATGGATAGCGAATATTTTATAACAATAAGAGCAGAGTCTTCTCAATTAAGTAAATATTATATACCGTATGCCATAAATGTAATTGCAGAATATAATGAGGAATTCGGGTCCAAATTAGATGGTGAAACTGTCGATGTGGAACTTAACACAAAAGAATTGTTAAATTTTAACCCCGATAATATAACCATGATAGCTATAGATAATATAAAATCAGGAGTATCTGAGGCTTATTGGTTAAATTAATTAAAAGAATTTTCAGTTAAATCAAAATAAAGGAATATATTAGCAACTATCTTATATATCATGATATATGTAAAAATAATACAAGCATCTTCTTTTGTCCTGTTCCTAAAAATAAGCGTTTCATGTACTTATAAATTGATAAATCACTTACTGTTAGTGATTGTTCACCACAAAATCTTTAGGCATTACATAAGTTTGGAAAACTCTTATTATTAACTTTAAATATATATATCGCTGACAACTTTCAAGAAAGATGGGTGTAATATTTTTAAAAATAAAAGGAGGAATAATTATGTTACAAACAAAAAGAAAAGGTTTTACTCTTATGGAAATAGTACTTGTTATGGTACTTATCGCCATACTAGCAACGGGTGTTGCAATCGGATTTACAAGTTATATTAATAAAGGACATGAAACAGGAATCACTACTGATTATAATGCAACATTCAAAAATCCAATAAGGATGGCAGCTATTGAAAAAGGAAAACTTCCTAAAATGTCAGTTTTAAAAGCTACCGTAATTGCAGATGGTTTCGTTGCAAATACTGGTGCCAATTGGCAGAATGCAGTAACAGATAGTGTAGATGCTGATTTGTTAGCAAATGTAACTGCTTCAACTTTTGGTGTTGAGAAGGGAAATAAGAGATATAGTGTTACATATAAAGCAGCTTATGACCCAGATGGTGCAGGAACAGTATATACAGCTTCGGATTCAATAATAGTAACCGCAGACCATTCAAGTAAAATAACAACAGCAGTTTATGCTTTAAATTCAGCTAAAAATGATGTTGTAACAATACTTGGTACTAGTGATGATGCTGGCGTATTTACTCCTGACGCTCAATAATTGATTATAAAAAAACAAGGCAGTTAACTGCCTTGTTTTTTTTATATAATTATTAGGCATTTGGGAATATAATAAAAAAATATAATTAAGGAGGTACTATCCTTTGAATAATAATAAAAAATTCAGTGAAATATTGGTAGAAAAAGGACTTTTAAAAATAGGAGACATTAATAGCCAAGTATTCGAACAACAAGCGTCAAATGAACAATTAGAAGATATCTTGATAGCTAAGAATGAATTAACATATGAAGATATATTATTAATTTTCCAGGAATATGGTTGGAAACGAATAAATGTTTTGACTACTGATATAGATTCAAATATCTTTTCAGAAAATACGAATATTGAAAAGTTAATAAAAAATTCAGTATTGCCCATAGGAAAATATAAGAATGTCCTAGATATCGTAATATACAATCCATATAACAACCATTTAATAAATGAATTAAAGACTGAATATTGCGTCGATGAAATATCTATAAATATTGATAATAAAAATTATATAGATAAGAAATTATTAGAACTTTTCCCCTCATATATATTAAGCAGTCCAAATGATACTCCAGATTTTACGAAATATCAATTATCAGAAATAAAACCAATGATAGAATCCCAATATTTCAATATAAAAG
>Ga0123336_10004184_pt1 | contig 11847 bp, 11 predicted proteins | sample SSSSmetaG_FD_96466 | JGI IMG/M metagenome (GOLD analysis project Ga0123336, IMG submission 96466) | Glacier valley bacterial and archeal communities from Borup Fiord, Nunavut, Canada, to study Microbial Dark Matter (Phase II) - ​SSSS metaG | ecosystem: Environmental > Aquatic > Freshwater > Ice... | reverse complement strand
GACGCGATCTTTGCCCCCGATCCAGCAATAGCCAAGCCGGATCACGGCCAGACCTTCGACTATGTCCGCCCGCTCGCCACCATCGAACCCGCCGCGATCGCCTATGGGCGTCCTGTGGATGCAAGCCTGGGCTATGCCGACATCAAGGGCCTGCAAGCGAGGCTGTCGTCGCCCGCCCTGCGGAACGCGACCGTCCTCGTGGCCTGGGAGCACACCGAAGCCACCGCTTTGGCCCGCGCGCTGGTGGGCAACGCGGCCGTAGTGCCAGCCTGGGATAGCGCGGATTTCGACACGATCTACGTCGTCCGTATTAGCCATGGGGAGAAGCCGGGCGTGACGTTCGAGCGGCAGAAGGAAGCGCTTGACGGGCTCAGCGCCAACTGTCCCTAGAGTGCTCAGGCAAGCTTGCGGGACAGGTGGATGCTGGGCCGTTCGACGAAGCGCCAGACCAGCCATGCGATGGCGAAGGACAGGACGACGCCAAGCAGCGTTCCAGGCACGCCGAGCGTCCGTGTGGTGGCGCGCAACACCAGCCAGTGGGTGAGATAGAGGCTGTAGGAGACCCGCCCGAGCCACTGCGGAATTGATGATTCCAGCACCCGGCTGCGCAGATCGGCGCCAGACAGCGCCGCACCGGCCACGAAGCAGACCAGATACGAGACGAAGGCCCGCATCGCCAGATTCTCCGGCCGCCAGAGGAACGCCAACGCCAGGCAAGCCATAACCGACACCAAGCTGCGCCAGGCGCCACCGCGGCCGGACCAGGCAATGGCCGGCATCGCCAGCGCCGCCCACGCCTCGATGAACAACGACCACATCGGCGGACATAGCTCGTTCGCATCGTAGCGCGGATACGGAATCCACACGAATTCCAGCGCCGCCGGCCAGCGCCAGGCCAACAGCCCGGAAGCGGCCAGCGACAGCGCGAAGACCGGCCAGAGACGGATGAAGCGCCTCGCCAGGAACACGCCGAAACGTCCATCCCAGGCGCGGGTGAGGACCAGGCCGGACAGCAGAAAGAAGACCGCGACCGCGATATCGGCTTCCAATCCGAGTGCCTTGCTGCCCAGTTCGGTCAGGGCGTGGTCGGCGACGACGGTCGCGGCTAGCACCCCGCGCAGGCCGTCCAAGGCGGGGAGGCGGACGGCCAGGGGCTCTGCCCCTGGACCCCGCTGGGGCGAGGCGCCCCAGACCGCCATCTTTTAGATCAACCCTTCGCGGCCCATTGCGAGGAATTTGTCGCGTCGCTGCAGCCGCAGGGCGGCGGGCTCCAGCGCCAGAAGCGGGGCCAGCTGTTCGGCGATGGCGGTGCCCACGGCGGCGATCGCCGCCTCCGGGTCGCGATGCGCGCCGCCCAGCGGCTCCGCCACCACCAGGTCGATCAGCTTGAGCGATTTCAGATCCGATGCGGTCAGCTTCAGCGCCTCGGCCGCAACCGAGGCCTGCGCCGCGTCGCGCCACAGGATGCTGGCACAGCCCTCCGGCGAGATCACCGAATACACCGCATGTTCCATCATCAACACCCGGTCGCCGGTGGCCAGCGCAATCGCCCCGCCGGACCCGCCCTCCCCGATGATGGTCGCCACGATCGGTACCGACGCCTCCAGGCACGCCTGCGTGGACCGCGCGATCGCCTCCGCCTGCCCCCTCGCCTCCGCCTCGATCCCGGGAAACGCGCCGGACGTATCGACGAAGGTCAGCAGCGGCAGCCCGAACCGGCCGGCCATCTCGATCAGCCGGCGCGCCTTGCGATAGCCCTCCGGCCGTGCCGACCCGAAATTATGCTTCACCCGCGAATCCGTCTCGGTGCCCTTTTCGGTGCCAAGCACCATTACCGGCCGGCCCTGGAACCGCCCCAGCCCGCCGACGATGGCGGCATCCTCGGCAAAGGCGCGGTCGCCGGCGAGCGGGACAAAATCGGTAATCAGCCGCGCGATGTAGGCAAGGGCGCGCGGCCGGTCCTCATGCCGCGCCACCTGCGTCTTCTGCCAGGGCGTCAGCTTGGCGTAGGTGGCCTTCAACTGCCGGTCCGCCTTGTCGGTCAGGCGGGCCACTTCCTCGGCTATGTTGATGCTCTCGGGCGCCGACATCGCCCGCAGCTCCTCGATCTTGCCTTCGAGCTCGGCAACCGGTTTTTCGAAATCCAGGAAATGACGCATGATCCACGGCGTTCAAACACACGCGCCGCCGTTTAGAAAGCCGCGCCGACAGAACAAAAGTTTTTTGGTCCTTTTTTTCAAAAAAGGACTGCTTCCTTACCCTTCTAGGGTCCCGTAAACCCGCGCCAATGTTACGACTCCGAACCGCCCCCTGGCTCACCGCCCATCGCGCAAGTGTCTACGCAACCCTGGTCGGCGCGTTCATGGCCGCCTTCCTGGCCTGGATCCTGGCCGTCACCCTGTCCCACCCAGGCAATAAGCCGATCGGCCTGGATTTCGACGCCTTCTGGGCCGCCGCCCACCTCGCTGCCGCCGGCCACCCCGCCAGCGCCTACGACAATGTGGTGATCGAGGCGACCGAGCGCGCGGCCACCGCCCTGCCCCCCGGCTACCTGGCGTTCTACTACCCCCCCACCTTCCTCTTGCTGCTGCTGCCCCTCGGCCTGCTTGGCTATAGCGCGGCGCTGGCGGCGTTCCTGGTGGCGGAGAACTTTCTGGTGCTGGCCTTGCTGCGCCGCCTGGTGCCCTCCTGGCTGGCGCTGCTCACCTTCCCCGGCTTCCTGATGAACGCGCTGTCCGGCCAGAATGCGGCCCTGTCGGCCAGCTGCTTCGCCGCCGCAGCGCTGTGGCTGGAGCGACGGCCGGTCCTGGCGGGCGCCGCGCTCGGCGGCCTGGCCTGCAAGCCGCAACTGGCCGTCTGCGTGCCCCTCGCCCTGCTGGCCGCCCGCCGCTGGGCCGCCCTTCTCGCCTGCGCCGCCTCCGCCTGCGGTCTGGCGGCACTCTCCTGGCTGGTGCTGGGCACCGGCCCTTGGCGCGGCTTCCTCGGCAATGCCGGCAATGCGCGCGCCGATATCGAGACGATCGCCATCAAATGGCCGAAGATGCAGAGCGTCTTCGGTCTGCTGCGCCTGGCCGGCGCCGGCAACGCGCCCGCCTATGCGGCGCAGGCGCTCTGCTCGGCCGCGGCCGTCGCCTGCCTGCTCGCCATTGCCTGGCGCCGACCAGGCGCCCGGCTGGAGGCCGCCGCCATGGCCACCGCTGCGCTGCTCTTCACCCCGTTCCTCTACGATTACGACTTGGCGCTGCTGTCTGTCCCGCTCGCCTGTCTGTTCAGCCTGGCGCTGACCGATGGCTGGCGCCCCTGGGAGAAGCTGCTCCTGGCCCTGCTGTTCCTGTGCCCCCTGCTCGCGCGGCCGTTCGGGCTGGGCCTCGGCGTCGCGATCGGCCCCCCGCTGGTCGCAGCACTCATGGCCAACCTGGTGCGCCGCGCGTGAGCCGTTTCTGGCAGGCGGATTGGCTGTCGGCCGACCGGGCGCGCGCCTATGGCAATCTGCTGTCGGCCGCCGTGCTGCTGTTCGGTGCGGCCGCACTTGCCTACATCCTCTGGGCCGCGCCCGGTGACGGGCCGCCCCGCCCGCTCGGCAATGATTTCGTGGCGTTCTGGTCCGGCGCCCGGATGGCGCTGCTGGGCCATCCAGAAGCTGCCTACGATTTCGGCGCCTTGCTGCCGCTGGAACATGCGGCGGCCAGGATCGATTCCGGCGGCTTCCCCTATCTCTACCCGCCGGTCTGGATGATGCTCTGCCTGCCCTTCGCCGCCCTGCCCTACACGGTGGCGCTACTTGCATTCCAGGCGGTCTTTGCCGGCCTGTTCCTCTCCTGCCTCCACCGGCTGTTGCCGGCAGGCTGGCCGCTGCTGCCGCAGATCGCGTTGCCGGCGGCCATGCTAAACGCGGTGATCGGACAGAATGGCTGCGTCACCGCCCTGTGTTTCGCCGCCGCCGCGCTGTTGCTGGAGCGTCGGCCCTGGATGGCGGGCGCCTGCCTCGGCGCCCTGGTCTGCAAGCCGCAACTGGCCCTGTGCGTGCCGGTGGCCTTGCTGGCCGCTGGCCGCTGGCGCGCGCTGGCCGCCACGGCAGGGACGGCGGGCATGCTCATCGGTGCCTCCTGGGCGCTGCTCGGCGGCGGTGCATGGCGCGCCTTCGCGGCCGCTACGCCCGCGATCGGCGCGGTGCTCCGCAATCCCGAAGTCTGGCCGAAAACGGTCAGCGTCTTCGCGGCCCTCCGGCATCTGGGCGCGGGGTTCGGCGCCTCGATGGCGGTGCAAGGCGCCGCTGCGTTCCTCGCGCTGGCCTGCGTGGCCGCAATCTGCCTGCGCCAGCCGGGCGCGCGAACGGAAATCGCCGCCGCTGCCGCCGGCGCCATGCTGTGCACGCCGTATCTGATGGATTATGACCTTGCCTGCCTCGCCGTGCCCTTGGCGGTGCTGGCTTGCACAGGGGCGGCCACAGTCTTCCTCGGGGGCGAGAAGATGGTGCTTGCCACAGGCTATCTGGCCCCCCTCTGCGCGCGCGGCCTGACCCTGGCGGCCGGCGTGCCGCTGGTGCCCTTGCTGGCCGGTGCCCTGCTGACCTTTCTGGCGCTGCGAACCGCCCGGCGCCAAGCCGCATGAGCCTGGATCGCTGGATACTGACCCATGCGCGGCGGCTGGTCCGCCTGCTGCTGATCGTGCAGATCGCCGGTTTCGCCTTCTTCGTGGCCGGCACCCACGGCGCCTTCGTGCCCCTGCCGGATCCGCCGACGACCACCGACTTCGCCAGCTTCTATGCCGCCGGCCGCCTCGCCGATGCCGGCCGCCCAGAGGCTGCCTACGATCCGGCCGCCCATCGCGCCGCCGAGGAGGCGGCGATCGCCCCCGGCGTGGAAGAAAAACGCTTCCTCAACCCACCGCCTTTCCTGCTCGTCTGCGCCCCGCTGGCGCGCTTGCCCTATCTGCCGGCTTTCCTGCTGTTCGAGCTGGCGACCGCAACATTGTGGCTGGTGCTAACCACGCGGATCGCCGGCGGCGGCGTGTTCGCCACAAGCTGCCTGGCCGCCATTCCGGCCGTGTGGTGGGCACTAGGCTGGGGCCAGAACTCGTTTCTCTCCGGCAGCCTGATGGCCGCCGGCACCCTGCTGCTGCGCCGCAGGCCGTGGCTTGCCGGCGCTGCCTTCGGTGCCCTGTGCTTCAAGCCGCATTTCGGCCTGTTGATCCCCCTGGCGCTGCTCGCCGGCCGTCACTGGCGGGCCATCGGTGGCGCGGCCCTTTCGGCAGTCGGCCTCTGCGCGCTGTCCGCCCTCTGTTTCGGTGCGGCCACCTGGCGCGCCTTCATCGACATGGCGCTGCATGCCCGCCAGACGGTGGAGACCGGCATTCAGCTCGCCGGCCACGTCGACGCGGGTGGCGCCGCACGGCTGGCCGGGCTGGCCGCAAATCCCAGTTGGGCGTTGCAGGCTTGCATCACCCTGGCTGCGGCCGCCTGCGTCGTCTGGGCCTTCGCCAAAACCCGCCGCCAAACGGGCGCCCCGGCCGATGCCGCCTGCGCCGTGCTGGTGTCGGCCACCCTGGCAGCCATGCCGTTCGTCCTGTTCTACGATCTGGTCATGGCCGGAGTTGCCGCCGCCTGGTTGACACGCGCCGCGCTGCGGACCGGCTGGAGGCCGGGCGAGCCAACCTGCCTCGCCGCATGCCTGCTGCTGAGCCTTGTGGCCTTCGCGCTGGCCGCCACCCTACATCTGGCGGTCGGCGTGCTGGTCGCCCCCCTTCTGTTGGGGTGCACCGTTGCTCGCCTCGCGAGCCGCCACCCAGCCGACTGACCTACCGCATTTTTGGCCGTCGCAAAAAAGCACCGGGCATCGTGATAATTTTGCCTATGACACCGAGCCGCGCCGATTTTTGGATCGGGCGGCTGTTGTCCAAGCGCCACGGTCGGCAATGGTTTCGAATCAACCCCGTAAATACAACTTCTCACGTGGCTGTGATGGGTTTACGCATAGTTTACCGCCCGAAAAACAACTTCGGGTTGCCAAGTCGGCGGCTTTTTTGCTCCTTGGCAGAAATTTAGACGATTTGTTCAAGTTTAGGCGCGATTTTTAGATTGACGTGCCAATTAGGGATCGTTACGAGTATGGCACGCCATCCTGATGAAGGCGTCTCGGCCACAGACGAAGCGGCTGGTGTGAAATCGCAAAGCGGGCGCCGGTGCGCTTCGCAGACATGGAGACTACACAATGGACAAGCTCATCGTTCGCGCTCTCTCCCTCAAGTCCGACAAGAAGGCCGTGACTGCCCTCGAATACGGCATCATCGCCAGCATCCTCGGCCTGGTTCTGGTCGGCATCTTCAGCAACTTCGGCACCACGCTGAGCCAGCTGTTCAGCAAGGTCGGCGCTTCCATCTGATTTCGATACGGGCCCGGGCGGGCGATACCCTGCCCCGGGCCCAGCTTCGGCCGCTGTGTCGGCCCGGGCGTTTTGCAATTCCAACCAGAATACTGTTACGTTTTCGGGTGCTTTATGTCACCCACCCTTTCCGTGCAGCCGGCCAATGATGGTCAGAGGGTTCATCGTGCCCCACTCCGTCCCAATGGCGATCCTTCTGCTTGCCGGCGCGGCCTTGCTCGGCCTGGCCGCCCTGCACGATCTCGGCTTTCGCACCGTCCCCAATCGCGTCTCCGTTGCCCTGCTGGCCATCGGTTTGATCTTGCGCGTGGTGCATCACGATGTGCCCTGGGGCTTGGGCTGCGGCGCCATCGTCTTCATCTGCACCGTTGCCTGCTGGCGCTTCGGTTGGATGGGGGGCGCGGATGTGAAGCTGCTCACCGCGGCGGCCGTGTTCGTGCCGCCCGGCATGGTGCCCACCCTGGTGATCGGCACCTCTCTCGCGGGCGGCGTGCTCGCTCTCGTCTACATCATCGGCAGCAAGCTCGCTCCGCGCCCCCGGCCGGTGGCCACCCCTGCCGACCTCACGCGCCTCGGCCTGTTGCATCGCGCGGGGCGCTGCGAATTGCGACGCCTGCGCCAGCGCGGCCCGCTTCCTTACGCCGCCGCCATCGCAGCCGGCGGCTGGCTGGCGATGACCGGCTCATGAGCTTCTTCCGTGCAACGCCTTGCCTTCCTGACCCAAATTCATTTCGCGCCGCATTCGAGGTTTCATCATGCTGAGAACCCTGCTTCTGCTTCTGATGGCCGCCGGCGTGCTGGGCTTCTCTGCCGTCGCCTGGGTCAGCATGCATCCGGCCGCCCCCGTCGTGGTGCAGGTGCAGAAGGTGCAGGTGCTGGCGGCCGCCAACACGCTGCGCGCCGGCCAATTGCTGAAGCCCGACGATCTGGAAATCCGTGAGGTCACCGACGGCGAGGTGCCGACCGGCGCGCGCCGCGACACGCCGCAGGCCCGCAGCGAGCTGTTCGGCGCCATGGTGCGCCAGACGCTGCTGCCGCATCAGATCGTGCTGCCGGCCGACGTCATGCGCCCCGGCGACCACGGCTTCCTCGCGGCAGTGCTGACCCCCGGCAAGCGCGCCACCTCGGTTGGCGTGGACGCCGTCTCCGGCACCGCCGGCCTGATCTGGCCGGGCGACCATGTGGATCTGATCCTGACCCAGCAGATCGACGACGTGAACGTTCCTATCGGCTGCCGTTTTGCCGGCGAGACGGTGCTGAAGGATGTCCGCGTGATCGCTATCGATCAACAACTGGTGCAGGGCGCCGGCGGCGGCGGGGCGGACACCGCCTCGCAATCACGCACCGTCACGTTGGAAGTCTCGCCGGAGGATGTGGAGAAGGTGGCCGTCGCCACACGTCTCGGGCGCCTCGGCCTCGCCGTGCGCCCCGTGGATGCCGGCATGCCAATGGACATGAAGGACCATGCCGTCACCTGCTCGCGCGATGTCTCCAGCGCCATCGGCAACATGCGCCGCCCCTCGGAAGTGCAGGTGGCGCCGAGCATGCACGTCTACGAAGGCCCAACCGACAAGGAATATCATTTCTGATGCCGTTCGTTCCTCACTTGCGTTGCGCGACGCGCCTGCTCGCGACCACCGCCCTTGTCGTCTCGCAAGCCGGCTTCGCGCCGGCAGCCGGCGCCCAGGGCTATGCGCCGGACGCGCAAGGGCCTGCCCAGGAAGGCGTGCAGCCCGGGGCCGCCGCACTGACAAAGCCGCAGCCGCCGGCCTTTCGCCCCATCCGGGCCAGCCTTTCCATGCAGGCGGGCAGCGGCCAGGTGATCAAGCTGCAGGCGCCGGCCGCCAACGTGTTCACTGCTGATCCCAAGGTGGCCGAGGTTCGCCCGGCCAGCGCCAACAGCCTGTTCGTGTTCGGCGTGGCCCCTGGCATCACGACGGTCGCGGCACTCAGCAGCAGCGGCGAGGCGATCGCGCAATATCAGGTGTCGGTCACGCAATCCGGCTTCGATGCCGGCCAGGCCCGTGGCGCAATCGCCCGCGGTGCCAGCGCCATCGTCACCCGCCCGACGGAGACGGGCGTGACCCTTTCGGGCCATGTGGCAACCCCGGCTGACGCCGAACGCGCCGTCTCTGCCGGCAAGAACGCCCTACCGCCGGACGGCAAGGTCGACAACCACATGGTGGTCAACCAGTCCATCCAGGTCGGACTACATGTGAAGATTGCTGAAATGACGCGGTCATTGACCCGCGAGCTGGGCGTGAACTGGTCGTCGTTCGCCAGGCTGGGCGAGGAGGCGATGATCGGGGCATCGACCCAGAACGCGCTGGCTGCCGCAACCGGCGTTGCACCTTCTGCAGCCAGATTTGGCTTGGGCCGATCGGGCCAGAAGGGGCGTTACAACCTCGATGCCACCATCGATGCGCTGAGCCAGGACCAGTTGGTGCATGTGCTGGCCGAGCCGAACCTGACCACCATGAGCGGCCAGCCCGCCAGCTTCCTGGTCGGCGGTGAGTTCCCTATCCCGGTTGCCACCAGCAACAACACGATCTCCATCGAGTTCAAGCAATACGGCATCAGCCTCGCCTTCGTCCCCACGGTAATATCCGGCGACCGGATCAGCCTTCATGTCCGGCCCGAGGTCAGCCAGCTGGACAAGGCCAACGGCGTCACATCCGTGCTGAACTCCAACGTGTCCATTTCCATCCCCGCGCTGACAGTGCGTCGCGCTGATACGACTGTGGAGCTCGGGTCTGGCCAAAGCTTTGCAATCGCTGGCTTGCTATCCGATCAAACGACGCAGATCACCCAGGCAACGCCCGGGCTAGGCGACATTCCGATCCTGGGCACGCTGTTCCGTTCGGACAGCTTCCAGCGTCAGGAAACCGAGCTGGTGATCGTGGTGACCCCCTACATCGTCAAGCCGGTAAGCGACCCGAACGCTATCCGCACGTCGGCGGATAATTACCACGCCCCTAACGATTTGGAGCGTATCCTGGAGCAGCGTCAGCTCGGGCGCGGCTTCTATCAGGGCACTGGCCATCTCCCGGCCGATGCCGGCTTCATTGTTGAGTAGGACGATTGCGATGCACATGACCCTCAATCGCTCCGCCGCCCTGGCCCTGCTCGGCGGCCTTGTCGCCCTTTCGGCCTGCGGCCCGGAATACGACCCACTCACGCGGGAGGGGTTGTGGCACCCCACGCACGTGAACCGGTCCAACCTCGTCTCCATGGTCGCCAACCCGGCCGATCTGGTCCGTGGCCAGGCTGCCGCTGGCAGCGACGGCCAGCTCGCCTCCGCGGCCGTTGAGCGTCTGCGGACCGACAAGGTCAAGAAGCTGCCGTCCAACGACATCGCCCAGAGCGTCGGCTCGGGCGCCAACGATGCCGGCTCGAGCGGAGCGCCGTAACAATGGCCCAGAACTCCCTGACCCAGACGCCGGAGGCCGGTCAGAAGACCGTCGAACGCTCGGCGGTCATGGGGTTCGTGACCGATTCCGACAGCGAAGTGGCGCTGCGCGAGGGCATGTCGGAGCTGGTCCCCTCCATCCTGATCAAGCGCAACTCCATCCGCCAGGCGACCGCCCTGCTGCGACGCATGCCCAGCCCGGAAGTTCTGGTGGTCGATATCACCGGCGAGGATGCGCCGCTCGCCGCCCTGCACGACCTTTCCGAAGTTGTTGAACCCAACACGCGCGTGCTGGTCATTGGCGACCGCGCCGACATGAATTTCTACCGCTCCCTCACCCGCGATCTGGGTGTGGCGGAGTATTTGTACAAGCCGCTGGCCAAGGAGATGGTGGCCCGCATGTTCGGGCCGGCTTGCCTGCAGCGCCCGGTGGTCAGCGGCGCCCTGCAAGGCGGCCGTATCGTCGCCGTCAGCGGCGCCTGCGGCGGCGTGGGCACCACCACGGTCGCCGCCAACCTCGCCTGGTATCTGGGCGAGGAACTGAAGCGCCACACGTTGCTGTTCGATCCGGACATCTACACTGGGAATGCCGCGATGATGCTGGGCGGCCGCACCGGCACCGGCTTGCGTCTGGCGCTGGAAACCCCGTCGCGTATCGACGAGCTGTTCGTCGAACGCGCCGCCCAGCCCGTCACCGAACGCCTGTCCGTGCTCGCCGGCGACGAGAAGGTGACGGAAGCCGCCGAGATCGCCGAGGGTGCCGGCCGCGCCTTGTTGGCCGCCCTGCGCCGGCGCTACAATTTCGTCGTTGCCGACGTGCCGAGCGCGCCGGTTCCGGTCTACCGCGAACTGCTCATGCTGGCCCACCAGCGGGTGCTGGTGATGGACCCGACGCTTGCCTCCATGCGCAACGTGTTGCGTCTGCTGGCGCTACCGAACGGTCCGGACCAGGTGCGTCGCGCAGTCATCGTGCTGAACCGGCTGGGCCAGCCCGGCGGGCTGACCCGTCCGCAGATCGAGGAGGCTTTGGAAATGTCGATCGACGTAGCCATTCCCTACCAGCCGCGCCAGGTCGGCTCGGCCGCCACCATGGGCACCCCGGCCTGCGTCGCCGGCGGCGGCTTCCGCAACGGCATCCTGTCGCTGGCACGCGAAGTGGCCTTCGTGTCCGAGGGCGCCATGCCAGGGACCAAGACTTCGACGCCCTCCGGCGGGCCGTTCGGAATCGGCAAGCTGATCGACCGCCTGTCGGGCCGCGCCGAATGAACGCCACCCCGATGTTCGGCCGCCGCAGGACCGAGGACGGCCCCGGCCTGCCCCCCCCGCCGCCGATCCCCAAGGCGCCGGTGTCGCAGGTGCTGCAAAGCCAGTCCACCTCCGATCAGCTGGCCGACCTTCGCACGCTCGCTTTGTCCCAGCTCGATCCCGCCGCCGCGGCCGCCCTGCCGCAGGATCGCCTGGCGCCCGAGATTGAAAAGCTGGTGGGCGACATCGCCACCGAGCGCCGCATCCAGCTCAATGCCCGCGAGCAGCGCCAGCTGGCCGCCGAGCTGGTCAACGACATGCTCGGCATGGGGCCGCTGCAGCCTTTGCTCGACGATGACGGCATCGCCGACATCATGGTGAACGGCCCGGATCGGGTGTTCATTGAAAAACAGGGCCGCGTCACCCTGTCCAACGTGCGCTTCCGCGATGCCGCGCATGTGGCCAATATCTGCCAGCGCATCGCCGCCGCCATCGGCCGCCGCATCGACGAGAGCTCGCCGATGGTCGACGCCCGTCTGATGGACGGCTCCCGCGTCAACATCGTGTTCCCCCCGCTGGCCTTGGACGGCCCATACATTTCGATTCGTAAGTTCACGAAACGAAAAATGGATTTCGCCCGTCTGGTGGCGCACGGATCCTGCACGCCGCAGGTGGCGCGCATTCTGGAAGTGGCCGGCCGCTCGCGCCTGAACGTCATCATCTCCGGCGGCACCGGCTCGGGCAAGACGACGCTGATGAACGCCATGAGCCGGATGATCGACCCGGCCGAGCGCGTGATCACCATCGAGGACG
>Ga0123336_10004182_pt1 | contig 11849 bp, 7 predicted proteins | sample SSSSmetaG_FD_96466 | JGI IMG/M metagenome (GOLD analysis project Ga0123336, IMG submission 96466) | Glacier valley bacterial and archeal communities from Borup Fiord, Nunavut, Canada, to study Microbial Dark Matter (Phase II) - ​SSSS metaG | ecosystem: Environmental > Aquatic > Freshwater > Ice... | reverse complement strand
TGCAGGTAGCCGCGCTGCGCGTCGTCGGCGGCCAGCCCGAGCGCCCCGAACACCGCGCCGAAGACGGGCGCGTGATGGGCCGGGCCCCGGACGCCGTGCGCGCCGATGCGCTGCACCTTCGGCTCGTCCCAGATCCGCGCGCAGCTGCTGGCGAAGGCGCGCCCCTGGGCGCGGCTGGCGCGGTTCGCGACGTGGCTCGTGCACGAGGCGTCGAACAGTTGGTCGAGGCTCTCCAGCGACCGACGTGTGCCCTCCCACGCCTTGCACGCCTCGCGCACGAAGGGCAGGGAGGTGCGCCCGGCCTGCCAGAGCGCTTCGTCGAGGAAGCTCTCCACCTGCTCCACCCCGCGGAGATGGAGCGTCGCCTCGAGCCCGTGCGAGTGCGCGAAGCCGCCCGACGGAAAGGCGCCGTCCACGAGCTGGAGGAGGAGCCAGGCGGTCATGTCAGAACAGGGAGTAGAGCCGGGAGAGCGCGACGCGCGTGGCGGGCACCGAGCGCAGGAGCGTGCCGTCGGCGAAGACCTCGTACGACTCGGGGTCGATCTTCATGACCGGCAGCGCGTCGTTCAGCTTCATCTCTGCCTTGCCGATCCCGCGGCAGCGCCGCACGTGGTTCAGGCGCTTCGCGATGCCAAGGCTCGCGATGTGACCCTCGGCGATCGATCGCTGCGAGACGAACGCGATGCTCGTGGCGCCGACAGCGCGGCCCATCGCGCCGAACATCGGTCGCATGTACGAGGGCTGCGGCGTGGGGATCGACGCGTTGGGATCGCCCATCTGCGCCCAGGCGATGAACCCGCCCTTGAGCACGAGCTCCGGCTTGAGACCGAAGAACGCGGGTCGCCACAGCACGAGGTCGGCCCATTTGCCGACCTCGACCGAGCCGATTTCGTGCGACATGCCGTGCGCGATAGCGGGGTTGATCGTGTACTTCGCGATGTAGCGGCGCACCCGGAAGTTGTCGTTCGCGCCGGTCTCCTCCGCGAGACGCCCGCGCTCGTCCTTCATCTTCGCCGCGGTCTGCCAGGTCCGGCAGATCACCTCGCCCACGCGCCCCATGGCCTGGCTGTCCGAGGCCATCATGCTGATGGCGCCGAGATCGTGGAGCACGTCCTCGGCAGCGATGGTCTCGCCGCGGATGCGGCTCTCGGCGAACGCGACGTCCGACGGGATGGTGCGGTTCAGGTGGTGACACACCATGAGCATGTCGAGGTGCTCGTCGAGCGTGTTCACCGTGAAGGGGCGCGTCGGGTTCGTGGAGCTGGGGAGCACGTTCGGCTCGCCCACCACGCGCATGATGTCCGGCGCGTGGCCGCCGCCCGCGCCCTCGGAGTGGTACGTGTGGATGGTCCGCCCCTTGAACGCGGCGATCGAGTCGTCGACGTAGCCCGACTCGTTCAGCGTGTCGGTGTGGACCGTGACCTGGACGTCCTCATCCTCCGCGATGCCGAGGCAGGTGTCGATGGCGCGCGGCGTCGTGCCCCAGTCCTCGTGCAGCTTGAGGCCCACGGCGCCGGCGCGGATCTGGTCGACGAGGCCGTCGCTCGCGGACGAGTTGCCCTTGCCGGTGAGGCCGATGTTGAGGGGGATGACGTCGGTGGCGAGGAGCATCAGCTCGATGTGGCGCGCCCCCGGCGTGCACGTCGTGGCCTTCGTGCCGGTCGCGGGACCGGTGCCGCCGCCGACGAACGTGGTGATCCCGCTCGCGAGCGCCTCGTCGGCCTGCTGCGGGCAGATGAAATGGATGTGCGTGTCGATCCCGCCTGCGGTGAGGATCATGCCTTCGCCGGCGATGGCCTCGGTGGTGACGCCCACCACCATCGCCTGGCTCACGTCAGACATGACGAGCGGATTGCCCGACTTGCCGATGCCCACGACGCGGCCGCCCTTGATGCCGACGTCCGCCTTGTAGACGCCGGTCCAGTCGACGACGAGCGCGTTCGTGATCACCACATCGAGCGCGCGGTCGTCGGAGGCGCCGGGCATCTGGCCCATCTGATCGCGCAGCACCTTGCCGCCGCCGAAGACGCACTCGTCGCCGTAGCTCGTGAGATCGCGCTCGACCTCGACGACCAGGCCGGTGTCGCCGAGCGCGACGCGGTCGCCGGTGGTCGGACCGTAGAGCGCGGCGTAGGTGCGGCGGTCGAGGCGGCTCATTGTTCGTCGTCGTAGTCGGGAAGGAGGCCTGAAGCGCGGTCGAAGGTGCGGGCGATGATCGCCGGCGAGCGCTGCGATCCCGGCAGGGTCTCGGGCGGTGCGTTCGCGACGAGCGTAATGGAGCGCGTCTCGCCGGGCTCGAAGCGGACGGCGGTGCCGGCCGGGATGTCGAGGTGCTTGCCCTCGGCCACGGCGCGGTCGAACTCGAGGGCGGCGTTCACCTGCGCGAACGGGAAGTGGCTGCCCACCTGGATGGGGCGGTCGCCGCGGCTCGTGACCTCGAGGATGGTGCGCGCGCGCCCGGCGTAGAGCTCGATGTGTCCGGGGAGCACCTCGATGTGGCCGCTCGGGATCGCGGGCAGCGTGCGCCCGAACACCGCGAGGTCGGGCACCGGGAGGAAGCTGCCGTGCAGGGCGAGCGCGAGATCGCCGTCGTCGAGCGCGATGGGGTCGTGCACGGTGACGAGCTTCGTGCCGTCCTCGAACGTGCCCTCGACCTGCACCTCGTGCACGAGCTCGGGCACGCCCGGCAGCACCTGGCGGCGGCCGAGGATGCGGCGACCGACGTCCATCAGCTCGGCGACCCGCCGGCCGTCACGGATCAGCTCGAGGAGCTGCGTGGCGATGAGCGCGACGGTCTCCGGGTACGAGAGGCGCAGGCCCCGCGCGAGCCGCTTCTGCGCGAGGAAGCCCGCGCCGTGGAGCATCAGCTTGTCGAGATCACGGGGAGAGAGGTGCATGAGGGAGGGCTCGCGAACGCTCAGTGACGGGCAACGAAGGGATCCACGACATCGATTTCGGGAAGGTTTCGCAGGCGTGCGCGGGCCTCGGCGAGCGCGAGGGCAGGGCTCGTGCCCGCGATGCGGACGAGGGCGCCGTGGGCGAGCGGGCTCGGCGCCGCGACGAGGTCGCGCGTCACGACGCTCGGCGCGAGGATCGACGCGGTGATCGGCTGCACGCGCGGGCCGATCGCGAGCACCGACGCGAGCGCCTCGAAGCGATCGAGACGCGGCGCGATCGGTCCGTCCGCGGCGGCGAGGCGCGTGGCATCGCGCACGAGCATCACGCCGTCACGCTGCACGGTGGTCGCGAGATCGAGGCACGCGAACGCCCAGCGGTCGCCGTAGGCGGCGCGCCCCGAGGTGAACCCGTCGAGCACCACCGCCGAGCCCTGGTCGTGGAGCGTTATGTCAACTCGCTGCCGGTAGTCGGCCCCGGCAAAGCAGGCGACGGGATCGGGGAGGAGGACGAGCGTGCCGTGCACCTCGGCGCGGACGTTCTGCCGGGTGCGGCCCTTGAAGGCCTTCGTGGTGGCCTGCGTGAACAGGACGAGCGTGGCGCCGGGCTCGACGACGAGGTCGACGTCGATGACGTCGCCGTCGATGAGGCCGCCGCCAAACGTGAGCAAGCATGCGCAGGCCGCGCGCGTGCCCGGGAACGTCGGCTGGAGAAACCGCAGCGGGCTCGTGGCGTGAATGCGCGCGAGCACCGAGCGTTCGCCCTGGACGCGCGCCACCAGCGCGCCTCGTCCGTGGCCGTGCTGGCCGCGGGTCGCTTCAAAGGCGCGCTCGTCGACGACCTGCAGCACGACGCGGACTGTAACCGGTCCGCTCGCTCCGCACCACGCACGCCGCTGCGCGGTTCGTCCGGATCCATCCATGAAGCCACGCGCGAGCACCGGCATCGACCTGGCATTGGCCGAAAGGTCAGTCGTCGCCGGGGACCTCGAAGACCCCGTCGTAGAGACCGTCGACCACGAGCTCCGCCCCGCTTGCGAGGACGAACCGCCCGCCTGCGCCGAACACCCGGTACCGCCAGGAGCCATCCTGCTCGCGAGCGAAGTGCTCGAGGCGTGCGAGACGCTGGGACACCAGCACGTAGTCCGCGAGGGACGCGAGACCGCGGTACCCTTCCCACTTCTCGCCCCGGTCGTGCTGCTCGGTGCTCTTCGAGAGGATCTCGACGACGACGCACGGGTTGTCGATCACGTCGCGCGTGTCACCGTGGAGGTGGACCGGCCCGCAGATCACGATCCCGTCGGCGTAGACGTAGTCGCCCGTGGCAGGGACGTGGATCTTCTGGTCGGAGCTGAAAGGGCGGCAGGGGCCGCCGCGGAGCGCGGTGCCGAGCTGCTCGAGGAGCCTAGCTCCCAGGAGATTGTGGCGCGGGCTTCCGCCGGCCATCGCGTAGACCGCGCCGCCCAACCGCTGATGGCGACCCGGCTGCGCTCGCTCCCATTCCAGGTACTCCGCAGGACTCATTGCCGAGCCCGGAGCGGTCGTCAACGTCATGCGCGCAGGATACCACGGCCCAGATTTCCGCAGCCGGCGCAGCGTGGGGTCGACGGCGACCTCGAGCCCCCGGCGAGCGCACGTGGCCCGTGAAGGCGTGCCGCGGGTCGATCGACGACGCGGCGTCGCTCCTCGACCCCCCTCCGCCACCCCGCACCGCGAGTTGACATAATGCATCTTATGCGAAATTCGCACAGCGAGGTTTCGCCGCAAAAATAGGCCTCCCGGCACATCCCGCCCCGTTGCGGCGCGTGCGAGATGCAAGGGAGCCTTGGAGGCCCGGAGCGTTTTCGAAGCACGTCGCGCCGAGCTGGCAGGCCCGCCCGACGTGTCAGGCCGCGCTCCAAAAAGGCTCCGAGCCTCCCGTGATTCTTGTGCTCGCGAACCGACCGAGGCCGCGCGGGTCAGCGCGCGGCGGTCGTGCGCTTCGCCGGCAGCGGCGGCGCGATCGAGACGCCCAGGAACGTGCCAGCGTTCGTCATCGCGTAGGCTCGCGCGCCGTACGCGCCTGGCGTCTGCGCGAAGCCCGTGCCGAGGTCCATCCCGTCGATGACCTTGCCGTTGCGCGGCGACAGCAGGAACAGCCCGTAGCGGCTCGTCCCGATCATGATGGCGCCGGCCACCGGCACGGGCGCGGTCACGCCGCCCTCCGGGAGCTTGTTCCGCCACACCACGCGCCCCGTGTACGGGTCGAGACCGGAGAGCCCGAACGTCGCGCTCGAGACCACCAGGAGCTTGCGCTCCGGCACCATCGGGCCGTCGTTATCGGGGCCGTTCGGGTTCGGCGTGTGGGCGCCCTCGCGCCAGAGCGCCATGTCCGTCACGCCGACCGCCTTGTCGTTCGACCAGACGCGCGCGCCCGTCGCCCCGTCGAGCGCGTAGACGCCGCCCGCATAGCTCGACACGTAGACCACGCGGCCCTGCGGATGATCGTCGAGCACGGGCGTGCTGTCGGCATCGAGGTAGCGCGGCGCCTCGCCGGCGGACTGCTCGGCCTCGGCCGAGAGGTCGACGGGCGTCCACTTCTCGGCGCCGTCCTGCGCGCCGTACGCGATGATGTGGCCGTCCGAGTACGCCATGTAGACGAGCCCGGCGCGCGCATCGAGCGCGGCCCCGGAGTGCCCGCTGATCTCCATGCCGAGCGCGGGCGTCCGGTGGACCTGCCAGCGCGGCTTGCCCGACCGGCGGTCGATCGAGAACAGGAAGTCGGCCGCATTCGAGAAGAACAGGTTCTCTCCCATGCGCACGGGCTTCCGGGAGACCTCGGCGCCGGTGTCGAACCGGTAGACCATCTTCCCCGTCTGCGCGCTCACGCAGTACAGCGCGCCGTCGTTGGACCCGAAGTAGACATAATCCATCTCGGGGTCGTACAGCGGCTCGCTCTGGACGACGTTCAAGGTCTCGAACCGCCAGATCGTCGAGCCGTCACCCGCGCGTAGCGCGTAGAGCCCGTGATCGGACGAGCCGACGAACACGCGGTCGCGCACGGCGTCGATCTCGGGCCGCCCGCGCTCCCAGTCCTCCCCGTTGGCGCGCCCCGGCGCGGTGAGCGTGCGGTGCACGAACAGGCTCATCGAGCCGCTCGGTCGGTGGTACCAGGTCGGCACCTCCGGGTTCACGCGGTCGCCCTTGAAGACCTCGGCGAGGCCACACGAAGGCAGGAGCATGAGGCCGAGGAACGCGAGCGGTGCGAGGGCGCGGGGCTTCAGCATCAGCGGCCGCCGTGCGGATTGCCGCCGGACTTCTGCTTCTTCTGCATCTCTTCCATCATCTTCTTGATCTGCGCCGGCGTGAGCTGGCTCGCGCCGCCGCCGCCGCCGGGGCCCGGGGGCGCGACCTTGGGGGCCGCGCTGGGGTCGATCTCGCGGAGCCGGTCGCCCGCGACCTCCTTGAGGTACGGAAACGCGGGGCCCATCGGGATGTTCGACGGGTTGTCGTCAGGCTTGCTGATGCGCTCGCGCACGGCGACGAGCAGCTCCTTGGCCTTGTCCTTCTCACCCTTGTTCTGGCTGACGCGCGCCTGGTGGTACTGCGCGCTCTCCTTGAAGCCGCGGACGTCGACGGTGGTCTCGAGCTCCTTGTAGATCTTGAGCGCCTCGTCGAGGTTCTTCGTCGCGTCCGCCGGGGTGGCCGCGGCCTTCAGCTCGTAAGCGAAGCCCATGCCCTCGAGCGCGCGGCCCTTCACTTCCTGTTCGGCGGCGGCGAGCGCGGAGCCCTTCACGTCGGTGAAGGCGGCGAGCGCGGCATCGGCCTCGTGCTTGTCGAGGAGCAGCGAGCCCTCGGCGAGGCGCGAGAGGATCGCCGCGCCCGTCTTCGGGTACTTCGACTGCACGTCGCGGAACTTCTTCAGCGCCGACTCGCGGCGCTCCTCGTAGGTCTTGAACATGAGCGGCGGCTCGACCGGGTTCTCCGGATCTTCCTTCGGCGGCTCGCCGACGCGCGCGCGCCCGTCCTCGACCGCCTTGGTCAGCAACGTCGAGGCCTCGGTCTCGTTCTTGTGCTCGATGTAGAGGAAACCGGCGACGCCTAGCAGTGCCACGGCGATGAGCGCGCCCACGATCTGGACGGTCTTCTGGTTCTGCTTCGCCCACGCGCTCAGCTTCGCGGTCTTCTCGATGAGCGGATCGGCGTCGGCCGCGACCGCGATCTGGCGCTTCGGCTCGGCGCGCGTGCCGAGCTTGGCGAGCTTCTTGGAAGCCGCGACCTCGAGGCCGCCCTTCTTGCTCCCCTTCCTCTTGCCGGCCTTGCGCTCGGCGAGCTTGCGCTCTTCCTCGCGCGCGGCAACCTCGGTGGCGTCGTCCTCGCCGAGCGCCGCGACGCGGCGCAGGATGGCCTCCGGCCCGGCGCTGTCCTCGACGGCCTCTTCGGCTTCCTCGCTCGGCGTGCTCGCGGCGGCTTCGGCGGTCTCGACGACGGGCTTCTTCGGCTCCTCGGCCGTCTCGCTCGCGTCGTCCTTCTTCTCGGTCTCGCTCGGCTTTTCGTCGCTCACGGGTGCACCTTGGGCGCGACTCTAGTACCGATGCCGAAGGCGCGTCAAAGGCCGCCTTCGGGGCTCCACTGCCGGGGCGGCGGCGGCGGGAGCTCGGGGGCCCGGCGGACGATCCAGAACGCGGCGACGTCCTCGAGCTCGACGTGCGCCCGCGCGCCCAGCGCCGGCAGCTCCACGGTCCACACGGTGCCGTGCGGCACGAGCGTGACGGCCTGACCGTCGACCTGGCCCGAGGGCCCTTTGCCGAGGCCGATCGCGAGCAGACGGGCGGGCCCGGTGCCCGGGACCGTCACCTCGGCATCGACGTGCGAGGACGAGGGCAGCGTCGCGGCGCCGAGCTTCCAGCCGCCCGTGGCGGCCTCGAGGAGCCCGGCATCGCGCGCGATGGCCACCGCCTCGAGCATCGGATCGGGGACCCCCGCGAACCGCCGCAGCGGTGCGGCCATTCCTTCGCGCACCCCCAGGCTCAGGAGCGCGCGCGCCTCCTTCGGTCGGATGTCCACGTAGCGCTCCTCGGCGAACGTCGTGAGGAGGATGCCCGAGGCCTGGGGATCGCCGATGGCGCCGAGCGTCTCGGCGACGTAGGGCCGTAGCCGTACGTCCTCGAGCGAGATGGCAAGCGGCAGCGAACGGCCACGCGGCTTCAGCTTCGCGATGGCGTTCAGGAGCTCGCGCGCCTCCTCGAGATCGCCGGGCGTCTTCGCGCCCGGGACAAAGGCGGCGTTCCAGCGGGCGAAGAGCTCCTCGTCGCCGCGCCCATCGCCCTGCTCCGCGAACGCGACGGCGGCCGCGAGCCGGAGCCGCGGATTCGTTCCGTGGAGCGCCGGCTCGGCGGCGGCGCGCGCGTCGAGCACGCCGAGGCGCATGAGCCCGAGCGCGCTCCAGCGCTTCACCTGCTCGTCCTCGTCGCTCGCGAGCGCGCGCTGGAGCTGCGGCTTCATCGACGGCGCGCGCAGCCGGAACGCGCAGCGCGCCGCCTCGCGTCGGATGTCGACCCGCGCGTCGCCGAAGAGCGTCGCCACGTCCTCCGCGGCATCCTGATCGCCCTGGAGGCCGCGCCGCAGCGCCTCGGGGAGCGCGGGCGCCTCGAGCTTGCCGTTCTCGCGCTCGATGGCCGCGGTGAGCTTCCGGAGCTCGAGGACGCGCTCCGGGCGATCGCCGATCGGGCTCTTCTGCCGGGGATCCTTGGCGATATCGAACAGCGTGCAGGATGCAATCTTTCGCATGCAAACGAGCCGGTCGGCGCCGCGCGCGAGCAGCGTGTAGTCGTCGGTCTCGGCGAACGCGAGGCCCTCCTCGTTCGCCGGCGCTCGTCCGGCGAGGAGCTCGCCGAGGTCGCGACCGCGGATGCGGGCGGGCTGCGGGACGTCGAGCGCGGCGAGCGTGGTGGGGAGCAGATCGATGGTCTGCACGGGCGCCGACACCACCGACGGCGCGACGCCCGGCGCCACCACCACCAGCGGCACGCGCACCTGCTCCTCGTAGACGGTGGTGCCGTGGTAGCGGCCACCGTGATCGCCGAACTCCTCGCCGTGGTCGGCGCTGACCACGAACACCGCGCCGGGCCGGCGCTTCTCCACGACGTCGACGATCGAGCCCAGCTCCGCGTCGGCGGTGGCGATCTCGCTGTCGTAGGCGTCCATGCTGTCGCCACTGCCGAACGAATGCTCGGGGTGCTGCACGTAGGGCTCGTGCGGTTCGAAGAGGTGCACCCAGAGAAACAGCTGCTTGTCCTTCGGTGCCTCGGCGACGTACGTGGCGATCTGCTGGCGCCGCAGCTCCGGCGCCGCGAACTCCTCCTTGCGGTACTCGAAGCCGAGACCCTGCTCCTTCATGTGCCGGAAGCGGTGCTCGTCGATGAAGAAGACCGCGGGCGGATAGAAGGCCGCGGTGCGAAAGTCGTAGCGGCGCAGGTAGCCGGCCCACGTCTCGGAGTCGGCGCCTGCGTCGAGCGCGAGCAGCGGGCGCATGTACTTGCCCGTCATCATCGACGTCACCGAGTAGGACGTGTGCGGGGTCGGGCAGTACGCGTGCTCGAAGCGCGCGCCGCGGGCCGCGAGCTTGTCGATGTTCGGGGTGGTCGCGCGGCCGTAGCCGTAGGCGGAGACGTGGTCGGCACGCAGCGCGTCGATGGTGACCACCACGAGGTCGTGCCCGGTCCAGTCGAGCGCGCGGCGAGCGCTCGTGGGGTGCACGAGCGCCGCGGTGAGGCTGGTCTCGGCGTCGTCCTCGATGGGCGGCGGCGGGGCGATCAGCGACGCGAAGCGCACCGCGCGGCCGAGGAGCGGCGCGTGCTCGACGAGGACCCGGCGCAGGTTGTCGTCCCCCGTGATGGCGCGCGCCGAGCGCGGCACGAGGAAGGCGCACGCGGCGGCGAGGACGAAGGCGCCGATGGCGAGCGGCCGCCAGCCGCGCTGCCTGCGCAGCGCCAGCGTGGTGAGCGCGGAGCCCGCGAGGAGCAGCGCCAGCAGCGCGGCGTGGAACGCGGGATAGAGCCTCGGCAGCACGATCGCGTCGGCGAGCCACGCGGCGGTCGCGAGCGCGGCGCCGGCGGCGGCGAGGATGCGCGGACGGTCGAGGGGCGCGCGCCGGGCGGCGATCGCTACCAGGGCGCCCGCAGCCACCGCCACCACCACCACGAACGGCACCCGCAGCGCGAGGCTCGCGAGGTGCCGCCCCGACGAGACGCCCCACCCCGCGACCGCGCCGCCCGCGGCGCCGAGGAGCCCGAGCGCGCGCACCTGCCGCGCCGCGAAGAGGTGCCCGAGGCCCACCGCGCCGAGCGCGAGCGGCAGGCCCAGCCCGACCGCGATGGGCGAGACGTGGTAGCGCGCGTGCGCCATCTCCCACGAGCCCACGAACTGCTCGCGGAACCCGAGCCCCACCACCAGGGTCTCGAGGCCCACCAGCACGATCCACGCGAGCAAGACGAGCCCGACGTCGGTGACGACCGTGGGGCGAAGCGCGCGCGGATGCTCGGCGCTCATCCCGCCTCCTCACGCACCGCGATGACGTGACCGAGCCGCGCGACGAGCGAGCCGAGGACCCGGTGGTCCGCGTGCGCGAGCTCGGGGTCGGTCTGCTTGATGGCGCGCGCATCGCCCTCGATGCGCGCGAGCCACGGGTAGATGGCGTCGGACGCGAGGTAGAGCAGCTCGTCCTCCGCGCCGTGCTGACGGGTGCCGCCGAGGTCCCCTGCCCCGCGCAGCGCGAGGTCGGCACGGGCCACCTCCTCGCCGGTGGCGAGCGAGACGAGCGCCTCGAGGCGCGCCTTCGCGTAGCCTTCGAGCGGCTCGCCGTGGAGCAGGATGCAGTGGCCAGGCCGCGCGCCGCGGCCCACGCGGCCGCGCAGCTGGTGGAGCTGCGCGAGGCCGAAGCGTTGCGCGTTCTCCACGATCATCAGCGTGGCCTCGGGCACGTCGACCCCGACCTCGACCACCGTGGTGCCGACGAGCACCTGCGCCTCGCCCCGGCGGAACGCCTGCATCGCCTCGCGCTTCTCCACCGCCGAGAGGCCGCCGTGCAGGAGCACGACGCGGCGGCCGTTCGGCGCGAGGGCGCGCTCGAGCACCACGAGGCGCTCCACGGCGGTCGCGAGGGGATCGTCGTCCTCCTCGTCGTCGGGGTGCGGCTCGATGCGCGGCACGATCCAGAACACGCGCTCGCCGCGCGCGCAGGCCTCCTCGACCCGGTCGATGATCGCCGCCGCCGCCTCGGAGGAGCCGGCGAGCGCGGTGGTCACGGGCAGGCGGCCCGCGGGGCGCTCGCTGAGCGTCGAGGTCGCGAGCTCGCCGCGCAACGCGAGGGCGAGCGTGCGCGGGATGGGCGTCGCGGTGAGCGTCAGGAGATGCGGGCGCGTGCCCTTGCGCACCAGCGAGAGCCGCTGCGCGACGCCGAGGCGCTGCTGCTCGTCGACCACGACGAGCCCGAGCTTCGGGATGGTGACGTTCTCCCCGAGCAGCGCGTGCGTGCCGATCGCGACATGCGCGGCACCGCTGCGGATCGCCTCCACCGCCTTCCGGCGCGTCGCCGCGGGCAGGCCTGCCGCCACGAACGCCACGGTGAGGCCGAGCGCGCGTGCAAGCGGCTGCACCGCGTCGACGTATTGCTCGGCGAGCACGCTCGTGGGCGCGAGGATCGCCACCTGGAAGCCGGCCGCCACGCACTGCGCCGCGGCGGCGAGCGCCACCGCCGTCTTGCCGGTGCCGACGTCCCCGAGGAGCAGCCGGCGCATCGGCCGCGGCTTCGCGAGGTCCTTCGCCACCACGTCGATCGCTGCCTGCTGGCCCTTCGTGAACGTGAAGCCGAGCTCTTTCTCCAGCGCGCGTACGAGGTCCGCCCGGCGCGGCAGCTCCGGCGCGCCGGCGGTCCACTGCCGATCCTCGGCCGCGATGCGCTCCCACGCGCGCGTG
>Ga0123336_10004179_pt1 | contig 11850 bp, 3 predicted proteins | sample SSSSmetaG_FD_96466 | JGI IMG/M metagenome (GOLD analysis project Ga0123336, IMG submission 96466) | Glacier valley bacterial and archeal communities from Borup Fiord, Nunavut, Canada, to study Microbial Dark Matter (Phase II) - ​SSSS metaG | ecosystem: Environmental > Aquatic > Freshwater > Ice... | reverse complement strand
TCCTCAGCGAACCCCGCAACGTTCTCCTCGCCAAAGCCCTCCAGGCCCTCAAACTGTCCGTCTCCGTCCAGTCCACGCAGCGCCCCTTCTGGCAGGCCCGCTACTACGACTTCAACGTCTTCACCAACCGCAAGTTCGACGAGAAGCTCGTCTACATGCACCGTAACCCCGTCAAACGCAGCCTCACCGCAAAACCCGAAGACTGGCCCTGGTCCAGCTTCCTTCACTACGCCGACGGCATCCGCGGAATCATAGAAATCGAATCCCACTGGACCGCCACCCAAAGACAACGTCTAACCCCACCCCAACAGCCCCCACTACTCTTCCCACCCTCCACCTGAAAAAACGGCGCGACACCCACATCCGACCACCCACCACAAACTCGGGTGCCCCACATCTCGCTTCTGAGATGTGGGTTCCTCCTCCGCTGCGCATAAACCTGGCTCCAGCACCGCCTTCGTCCTAGACGTTTTAGCCCTTCACTGACCACCCAAAGATAAATTCCTCTAAAAACTTCAGCAAAATCACGTGTCAAGCCCCCCAGCCCCACCAAATCCCCGTAACACCCTCACCTGAAACGAGATAAGACTTTTCAGACTTTGGCTTAGTAGTTAGGGTCAATCTGATATTCATATAAGACTGAATATAAAAAGCCCCGGCCCAAAGCCGGGGCTTCGCATTTAACCCATCAGCAAAGACAATAACCCCTTTGCTGCCAAATATTTAGCTGTAACTCTTTTGCCTGGACATATTTAGCGCCACAAGCCCACGCCAACCCAAACAAACAAAATAACTTACACACAGGCAATAGGGGGGAGGGGGAGGGGGGTACTTCAGCCTAAGGAGGCAAACGCAGTGAGTCACCGCATCGATCAACTACCGACCAAAGCATAACTAGATGGAGTGCGGGGGTAAAAGAAAGTTGGTCGGGACGACTAGATTCGAACTAGCGACCTCACCCACCCCAAGGGTGCGCTCTACCAGGCTGAGCCACGTCCCGACTGTCTTACATCCGTCCACCCGGCAGGGCGACGGTGGGGTATACCGCAGCTATCAGTGTACACGAGCAAACCGCCCACGCACGCCCAACCCGGCTAGTGCGTCGGAGCCACAAACTCTTTCGGCAGTGCGCCGCCGTCCCCGAAGAAGAACTCGTTCATCTGTTCCACTAGAAACTCCTGCGCTTCCCGCGTCCACGGCTGCAGCCTGTACTCATTCAGCAGCATCTTCTGCCGCTCCACCCACTCGCCCCACGCCTTCTTCGAGACGTTCTTGTAGATCTTCTGGCCAAAATCAGAATCAAACGGAGCCTCGTCCAGACCCTCCATCTCGGCCTTGTACTTCGTGCAGAAAACCATGTGCGCCATCGTCCGGAACTCCTTTATCTCGCTCCATTCTACGATGCCGCACACCGTTTCGCCTTCTGCTTTGCAAACCCGCTAATTCACCGTCACCACCAGTTGCTGTGTCACCGGTTGTGAGGGCGTCGTAAACCCGGCTGGCTGGCTCACAATGTCGATATCCACCGACCCCGCCGCAACCGGATGGAACGCCGTTGTCTGCGACGTATCCCCTGCGTTGAAGATCACCGGACTCGTCGTAATCGTGCCGATAAACAAGTTCGTACTCCCCACCGGCACCGACACCGCACCAATCCCCGGATTCAAATTCGCATACCCAAGCACCGTCAGGATCCCAGGACTCAGCACCGCCGGCCGGATCGTCACCGTCGTATTCGCAGCCCCAACCGTCGTCGAGAAGTTCCCCGGATTAGAGAGCACGAAGCCCGCCGGATCCACCGTCACATTGATCGTCTGGTTCGCATACCCCGGCGCCGTCACTGTCAGCGTAGTCGAACCCGTCGTCAGCCCTTGCACGAAGAAGTTCAGCGTCGTCGTACTCCCAATACCCGTAAAGCTGATCGCCGACCCGCCCGCAGCCGTCATCGACTTCGACACCACAGCCACGGCCGGATTGTTACTTGTCACCGTAACCGTTACCGCGCTCGGCGGTGTCACCGAAAGATAAACGTATTCCGATAGCTGCAGGTTTGCACCCGTCGTCACATCGCCGCCCGAGACAATCGGCGGAGCCGTCACCGTCGCCGTAATCTGCTGCGTCGCAGCCGCTGAAGGCGTACTGAACCCAGCCACCGCGCCCAGCGTCAGCGTCGTCGTACCCGCCGCCACCGGCTGGAACGATACCGTCTGCGTCAGGTCACCCCCGTTGAAGACTGCCGGACTCGTAACCGTCCCCGTCCCCGGAGTTCCGCTCGCAATAGGCACATTCACCGCACCAAGCCCAGGGTTCAGAGACGCATACCCAATCACGGTCAGGATACCGGGGCTCAAAACCGCCGGCCGCACCGTGATGGACGTCGCAGTGGAGAACGTGGTCGTCGAAAAGTTCCCCAGGTTATAGATCACAAAACCCGAAGGATCAACCGCCACATTGATCGTTGCGTTGCTATACCCAGGCGCGGAGATCGTCAGCGTCGTCGTCCCTGTCGCCAGACCCTGCACGTAGAAGTTCAACGCGTTGCCAGTGGTCATGCCTGCATACGTCAGCGTCGCGGACCCAGTTGTAGTCCCCGACTTCGACAGCACCGCAATCGCAGGATTGTTGCTCGTCACCGTGACATTCACTGCGCTTGGCGGAGCCACCGAGAGGTACACGTAATTCGTCACCTCCAGATTCAACCCCGTAGCCACGTCGCCACCCGTGGCAATCGGCGGTGCCGTCACCGTCGCCGTAATCTGCTGCGTTGCCGCCGAAGAAGGCATACTGAACCCAGCCACGCTACCCAGCGTCAACATCGTCGTACCCGCCCCTACCGGCTGGAAGTTTGCAGATACCAGGCTGTCTCCAGCATTAAACAAGACAGGACTCGCAATCGTACCTGTCCCAGGCGTCCCGCTTGCAAACGGCACGCTCACCGAGCCAATTCCCGGATTGATAGCCCCGTACGCAATCACCGTCAGCACGCCCGGGCTCAATACCGCGGGGCGCACCCCGATAGAAGTCGGCGGGGAGAACGTAGTCGTGGAGAAGCTCTGCGGCGAATAGATGACGAAGCCCGCAGGATCCACCGTCACGTTGATCGTCGAATTGCTGTACCCCGGCGCCGACACCGTCAACGTAGTCGTCCCCAGCGCCAGCCCTTGCACAGAGAGGCTCAGCGTATTGCCGTTCGTCACGCCCGCATACGTCAACGTAGTCGTCCCCACCACCGTCGCTGATTTTGAAATCGTCGCAATCGCAGGATTATTACTGGTCACCGTCACCGTCACGGCACTCGGCGGAGCCACGGATAAATACACATAGTTGGACTGCTGCATGTTCACGCCCGTCGTCACGTCGCCCCCCGTCGCGATCGGCGGAGCGGTCACCGTCACCGTAATCTGCTGCGAACTCGCGGTGGAAGGCGTGCTGAAGCCGCTCACGCTACCCAGCGTCAGCGTCGTCGTACCCGCCGCAATCGGCTGGAAGTTCGTCGAAAGCAGATAGTCCCCACCGTTGAAGGCCACCGGACTCGTCACCACGGAACCAACCGTCGGCGTCCCGCTCGTCAACGGCACATTCACCGTGCTGATGCCAGGATTCAACAGCCCATACCCGATGACGGCCAACGTCGAAGGGTTCAGCACCGCGGCTCGAATCGAAATGCCCGTCGCCGCGGAGAACGTAGTCGTCGAGAAGCTACCAGGGCTGTAGATCACGAAGCCCGCCGGGTCCACCGTCACATTCAGCGTCGTAGTCGCATAACCTGGCGCGCTGATCGTCAGCACGGAAGTACCCACCGTCTGCCCCTGCACGTATAGGGACATGGCGGACTGGTTCACCACGTTCGGGAACGTCGTGCTCGGGCTGCCCGCAACGGTCGCGCTCGTCGAAATCGTCGCTACCGCCGGAACGCTGCTCGTTACCGTAATGGTTGTCGCCACCGTTGGCGTCTGGCTCAGATACACATACGTCGTGCCTTGCATGTTCACGCCGGTTACCACATCACCGCCCGTGGCGATCGGCGGTGCCGTCACGGTCACGGTAATCTGCTGCGACCCTGCGAGTGTCGGCACGCTGAAGCCCGAGGGCTGCGTCACAGAAAGCACCGTAGTCCCAGCGCCCACCGGATGGAAGCTGCTCGACACCAGGCTGTCTCCACCGCTGAACACCACGGGGCTCGTCAACGTCCCCACCGTCGTTGTCCCGCTTGTAAACGTCACGTTCAGAGGTGCCACCGCCGGGCTGGTCTGGGCGTACCCAATCACCGCAAGCGTCCCCGGATTCAGGATCGCGCCCCGCAGCGCAATCGCAGTATTTGGCGAAAGACTCGTCGTCGTAAAGCTGCCAGGGTTGTAGATCACAAAGCCCGCCGGATTGATCGTTACATTCACCGTCGAATTACTGTAGCCAGGTGCCGAATACGTCAGCGTAGTTGTCCCCACACTCACCCCCTGAACATAAAAATTCAGAGCCCCGGTCGAAGTAACATTCGTAAACGTCGTCGTCGTACCACCCACGACCGTCGCACTGGTCGACACCAGAGCAACCGCCGGATTGCTACTCGTAATCGTCACCAGCGTCGGCGTAGGCGGAGTCTGGCTCAGGTAAAGGTACGAAGACTGCTCCAGCCCCACTCCGCTCACCACATCACCCGCCGTGTTAATCGGCGGTGCCGTCACCGTCGCCGTAATCGACTGCGTCGTAGAAGGTGTCGGCGTCGTAAAGCCTCCCGGCGTCGTCAGCCCCAGCACCGAGGTACCAGGCCCCACCGGATGGAACGCGCTCGATTGAAATCCATCACCGCCGTTGAAGATGACCGGACTCGTCAGCGTTCCCACCGTCGTCGTCGCGCTTGTAAACGTCACGTTCAGCGGTGCCACCGCCGGGCTCACCAACCCATAGCCCAGCACCGTCAGCGTCCCCGGATTCAGAATCGCAGCCCGCAGCGAGATCGAAGTGTCAGCCGAAAACGAAGTCGTCGTGAAGTTCCCCGGACTATAAATCACAAAGCCCGCGGGATCCACCGTCACCTTCAATGTCGCGTCGTTGTACCCAGGTGAAGAGATCGTCACCGTAGTCGAGCCCGTAGTCACACCTTGCACATAGAACGAGAGCGCCCCCGTCGACGTCACATTCGTGAACGTCGTGGTCCCGGCACCCACTGCGGTCGCGCTCTGCGTCACCTTCGCTACGGCCGTGTTGTTACTGGTCACCGTCACCGTCGTCGGGTTCGAAGGCGTCAGCGGCAGATACACGTAGGGCGATACTTCCACGCCCGCGCCTGTAACTACGTCTCCGCTCGTCGTAATACCACTCACCACCGTCACCGCCGAAGTCGTCTCCGTGATGCCTGTCGAATTCGCCCGCAGCGTCGTCGTTCCCACCGCCACACCCGTCACCGGGATCTGCGCCGTCGTCGTGCCGGCCGCCACCGTAATCGTCGTCGGTACCGTCGCAATCGCCGTATTGTCCGTCGTCAAGGTAAACGTAATCCCAGCCACTGGAGCAGGCGCGGAGATGGTCAGCGTCGCATTCGTCGGCAGAGCCACCGGCGTTCCAACCGTCGTCGGCAACGAAGCCGTCACGCTCACCACGGCCGCCCGCGTTCCCGGCGCATACCCAGCCGCCGAAGCATTGATCGCCGTCGTCCCCACCGTCACGCCCGTCACCTGCGGATTCGCCGTAGGCACCTTCAAGCCCGCCGCGATAAACACGTTCGCTGGCGAGATCGTCGCAATCCCCGTATTCCCGCTGGTAAAGTTCACCGTCACGCCGCCCACAGGCGCAGCAACGCCCAGGCTCAACGGCAAGCTGACACTCTGCCCCGGAGCCACCACGGGAATCGCTCCCAGGCTGATCAGCGAGTCCGTCGCCGTCACCAGTTCCGTGTCCGTGATGTATCCCGTCGCGCTCGCAATCAGGTTCGCAGGTCCATTCGCCAAACCGCTGTAGCTGAACGCACCACTGCTCGCGCCCGCCGCCACGTTCACCGTCGCCGGTGATACCGTCACAAAGCCTGTCGCCGAGCTCGATAGACTCACCGCCAGCCCACCCGCGGGCGCAGCCTGTCCCAGCGTAAACGTCGTTGCCTGTGTGCTTCCCGTCCCCACCAGCGAGCTCGGCAGTTGCAGCATAATCTTCGGCAGAATCTTCAACGTCCAATCAGCCGGAACAGCAGGCAGCGTCGGCTGGAACGGCACCGAAGCGGAGCTCAGGTTGTACAGCCCCGCCACATTCTGAAACGGATTCTTCGAAATGTTCAACGCCGCATCCACGATGTTCGTCGGTGCAATGCCTCCACCTGGAGTCGCCAGCGCAAACAGGTTCCCGCACGCAGACCCATCCGCCGCAACACCCCCCGGAGAGTTCGCGCAGCTCGCCAGAATATTCGCCATCGAGTACAGCGCATTCACCGGCGCGCCAAATCCAGCAGGCAGCGTCGGTCCAGGCGAAGCCCCGCCATCCGTATTGATGAACTTGTTGATCTCCAGAAAGTCCGCCGAAAGCGTCTGAGCATTCGCCACGCTCGAACCCACCGCCAGGTAGGAGTTCATAAACGGAGTCAAAGGCCACACAGAGCCAACCGTAGTCGCCTCGTTGATGATGATGTGCGTCGCAGAAGTCAGGTTCCCGCACGGCCCCAGCGCAGCCATCAACGCCAGCGCTGTATTATTCGTCCCCGCGGCCAACCCCGGATTCCCACCCTTCGCAATCAGGTAAACCTCCGACGTAATCGACGGGCACGTATAGTCCCCGGTGATCGAAAATTCACCCGCCGCCCCCGTCACTACCGTCGTCGTCAGCAGCGGCGTCGAAGCCGTGCCGTCTCCCGTCGTCCCCACCGCATACAACTGGATCGTCGACCCGCTGATCGGCTGCTGCCCACCCTTTACCTTGCCTTGCAGCGTAACCTTATCGTCATTCCCAGGTAGCACCGGCGATCCACCCGCACCGCAACCCGTCAAAACACCCAGGGCCAGGCCGGATAAAGCTGCGCCAGCCAGAAAACGGCGCCCAGCGGACGTTACAAAACCAGAAAAGCCCATAACAACAGAGGAGAACGGGGAGAAAGACATGGGGAACCCTCACTGAATCTAAAATCTTCAAGCGCAACGTAAGATCCGCCACGCAGCCTCACGCGGCATCGCTCACACCAACAGCTTTTTGGAAATTATGGAATTTACAGGGCCCGGGGAATCTAATGCATCTGCTCGAAACGGCTGCCGAACACGAAAACGCGGCGCTCTCATTCGCAACAGCGGGGGATAGAAGGCGCACACCAAATGAGGACCTCATACTATGACCGTCCTACGTAATAACTCAAGTCATTTTTTGATGGAATACCGAAATATTCGGTCAGACCACTTACCCGCAACTCGCCAACTGCCCCCACTTCGCCGCCTTGGCCCGACCTACTGCGCCTTCCCCAATCGCCTGTAGTACTCCGCCACCGCATCCTGATAACCCGCTGGAACCGCAGGTGTTTTGCTTGTCCTCACCTGCCCCGGCTGCACCTCATCCCCACTCCGCCGCAGCCGCAACTCCAGCTTGTCCACGTCATGCAGCACCTGTGCATGAAGCTCCTCTACCATCGCCGGATTCCCCGGAAACCGCGACGGATCCAACTTCTGCATCTCCTTCACCAGGTCCTGAATCTCCTTCAGCGCCGCCGGATCGCCCTTCGCCAGCGACCGCAACTGGTTCAACTCCTCCATACTCTGCCGAATCGTCTGCTGCGTATCCCCCGGATTCGCCCCACTCTGCGGTTCACCCGGACGCCGCCCACTCCCGCCAAACGTATTGTTCCCCGTATTAACGTTGTAACCGGCCACGCCCCCGGAACCACCGCCGCCCCGCGTCACGTTACCCCCCACATCCCCATCCCGCGCACCGCCCTGACCACCGCGTTGTCCACCACCTTGTGCATTCTGCCCTTGACCTTGCTGTTGACCCTGACCACGCCCACCACCTTGAGCCTGCCCACCTTGCTGCCCTTGCCCTTGTCCCTGCTGACCTTGTCCTTGCTGCCCCTGCCCTGGCTGCGAACCCTGTCCCTGCCGTCCCTGTCCCTGCTCGCCCTGATCCTTCGAACGCTGCCCTTGTTGGCCTTGCCGCTGCCCTTGTCCTTGCCCCCCGCCCAGCCGCTCGATCTGGCTCCGCAACCGCTCCACATGGTCTAGCGCCGCCGTCTGCGTCCCCGGCGTTCTCCCTTGCGAACCCTTACCGCCCGCCCCTTCACTCCCCGAACCCTGCTGCGCCTGCCGCACCGAATCGTTCAGCTTCTTCAACCCATCCGCGATCCCCGCCTCCGTCCCATTCGAGTTCGGATTCACTCCACGCCGTAGCCAGTCCGCCGTCCGCTGCACTCGATTCCCCAAATCTGCCTGATCCATCTCCCCCAGCGCATCCCGCAGCTTACCCGAAGTCCCCGGCTGCGTCGGAGCCATCGACCGCGCCGTATCCCGCAACCCCTTCTCCAGCTTGCCCAGGTCATCCGAAAGCTGCTGCCGATCATCCGCCAGCTTGTTCCGCTCCTTCGCCCGCGCCGCTGCCGCCTCCGGGCTGAAGTCCGTATTCGCCCCCGGCTGGCCCGCCAGTTGCTGAATCCGCTGCGCCTGCGCGCTCTCCTCCCGCGCCAAACGCCCAGCCTCCTTCGCCAGCGAGTCCAGCTTCCCCGTCGACTGCTGCCGTTGCGCCCCACCCAGCAAATCCGTAGCCGCCCTCAACTCCTCCGCTGCACGCCGCGCCTGCTCCGCACTCTGCGCACCACCACCCTCCGCCTGCCCAGCCTTACCCTGTCCAGACTGCTGCCCACTCTGCGACTGCCCGTTCTGTCCCTGCCCACCCTGCGGCTGCCCACCCGCCCGCTTCATCTCCTCGTTCGCCGCACGCAGCCGATTCAAAGCCTGCTGCACCCGAGGACCAGCCCCGCCATCCTTCGTATCCGAGCCACCCTGCCCGCCACTCTTACCCTGTTGCCCCGACTTGCCCTGCCCACTCTGTCCCGAAGCACTCTGCTGTCCCTGCTGCTGCATCTGCTCCATCTCGCGCTGCAACTGCTCAGCCTCACGGCGCAGCATCTCCTGCTGCCACCGCTGCTGGAACGTCTGCGGCTTATTCCCCTGCTTCTGCGCAAGTTCCTCCTGCCGCTTCGCCAACGCGTCCAGCTTCGCCAGCGCATCATCCACCTTCTTCGCCTTCTCCTGCTCCGGCGAACCCGTCTGTGCCGTCTCGTACTGGTTCTTCTCCGTATCCAGTTCCAAATCAAACAGGCTCGCCAGATCACGCCCGGCGCTCCCACCCCCACCACCACCACCACCGCCGCCACCCTTCTGCCCAAACGCCACCTGGATCTTCCGGAACGTCGCCTCTGCCCGCAACAAAGCCTGCAGCGCCTTCTGCTCATTCGGCATCGCATCACGCCACGCCTGCGCCTTCAACTTATCCGCCGAAGGCACCATTGCTGCCGCGGCCTGCTGCATATCTTTTTCAAAGCTGTTGAACTCTTCATTCGCCGCTGCCAGGTCACGGCTCTGCATACGGCCTGAAAGCGCCAGCACTTGCTCCCGCAGCTTCACCTGCGCCTCCGACAGCACCTTCCCCATGTCCGAAGCCTGTTTCTCCGTCGCCGTCTTATCGTTCTGCTGTTTCCACGTCGCCGCAATCAACTCCTTCTCGCGCCGCGAAATATCCGTCTGGCTTCCCGCCTGCTGTCCACCACCGCCACCACCACCTCCGCCACCACCCTGCTGCGACTGCGAAAACTCCCGCTCAAACGGATCCGCCTGGATAAAGCTGATCTCCGTCCGCGCCTCCGTATGCGCATCCTTCGCCGTCGCATACAGGCTCACCACATCGCCCGGAACCATCTTGAAGTCCTCAAGATTCAGCGTCGTAGTCGCCTTCTCATTCTTCGCCCCCGGAGCCTTCAACAAGCTCACCGTCTTCTCCGGACCGCCATTCACGCTGTAGTGAAGCTCCGTCTGCCGCAGCCCAAACTCCGCACCAGCCCGCACCCCAATCGTCACCTCTTCTATCGGGCTCGCCCGATAGTCCGCCCCCGGCCGGTCAATCGCAATCTCCGGCGGAGCCGCCTTGTTCGTCGAAATAAAGTAGTCCTCGGACAGCCGCACCTGCTGCCCGTCATCCACCGCCGCCACATGGTAAGCCCCATCCTTCTCCATGTGGATCGTCCCGCGATACCGGTTCCCTTCGCCGCCCGACAGCTTCACCGCCCTGCCATCCAGCATCAACTGCCCGTCCTTCAACGGAGCATCCATTACCACCGTCAACTCCGCGTCCGTCCCCTCCAGCGCCCGCAGATCGCCGCTATGCTCCTCCGAAACCTGCTGCATCCCCGTCCACTTCGGGTAGTGATACGTCACCTCGATATTCTTCACGCCCGGCAGATCCACCACGCGAAAGTTGAAGTGCTTCGACTGCACCGGCCCCGCCGTCACGTAGTACTCCACGCTCTCCGGCAGCCCCGTAAACAGAAACTGATACCCCGCCCCGCCATCCGCCGCCGTCATACTCACCGGCTCCCACTTCGACGCACTCCCGTACCGCGCAAACAGCGTCACCTTGCTCGTATCCACGCCCACCACCTGCGCCGTCACCAGCGCATCGCTGTTCCGTCGCACCGCCGCATCCCCCGGCAGCACGTTGATCGCATACAGACTAGCCACATTCTTCTTCGGCCCCGTCCAAAGCAGCGAAGCCCCGTACCCCATGAACCCCGGCCTTGCCGCCACCATCCAAACCAGCACCCCAACGCAAGCCAGCCCGACCCCCAGCAACACCAGCAGCCTCTGCTGTGGCGCCAGCTTCGCCGCCGGCGCGCTACCCGCAACCGACAAAGTATCCGCAGCCAGCAGTTCAATGAACGGATCACCTGCCTGCTCCCGCTCCGAAAAAGTCACAAGCCTCTGCTCCAGCTCCGGAAACGCCTGCTCTGCCCGCGCAATCGAGCGCGCCTTGCTCATCCGCAGCAGCGGCCACGCCACACCAAACCCCACCGCCGCAATCACGACGGCCAGCAGCGCAATGCGCGCGGGAGCAATCCCACCTTCGGCAAACGCATACGCATTCAGCACGAGCGTTAACGCCACTGTCGCCACCAGTGCGACCCCCGCTACCAGCGCAGCGCCTCGCATCCCTGCTCCCAGCCTCAACCGCTGCTGCACTTGTCCAATGTATTCGTTCAGTTCGTCGCGCCGGCTCATACTTCCTCCCGCTGCGTGCCCAGATAACGGCTGGCCAGCACTGCCTCTGCCACCGCCGCCATCAATAGCACCAGCATAATCCACCACCACACGCTGTACGCGCTCTGTCTCGTCACTTCCGCGCCAGAACCCGCAGACCCCGCAGCATCAGCTTTACTTCCACTCCAAAGCTTCAGCGTCTCTTCAGGAATCACGCCCAGTCCCGACTCTCGCCGGTCCGGATTCACCGCAATCAACGCATCCCGCCCACTCGCAAATCGAACCTCGTAGAACCCCGCTCGCGTCAGCTGATACGACTGCACCGCGGCAGCCTCCTTCAAACTCAAAGCCCGCTTCCCATCCGGCCCCACCACCTCGACACTCGCCGCATCCGCCTTCCCCGCCTCATTCGTCGCACTCCGCAGTTGCACAAACGAGTCCACCACCCGAGCCCCGCTCAGCCGTTCCGCACCCGCCAGGTAACGCGCCGCCTGGTCCACAAACGGCACAAACGCCGGATGCAGCGGAAGATCATTCGTCACATTCTCAAACCCCGTAGCCAGCAGCAGCACATGCCCCTGCCCAATCTGTTTATCCACCAGCAAAGGCGACCCATCCCCCAACCGCGCAACAACACGCGAAT
>Ga0123336_10004178_pt1 | contig 11851 bp, 13 predicted proteins | sample SSSSmetaG_FD_96466 | JGI IMG/M metagenome (GOLD analysis project Ga0123336, IMG submission 96466) | Glacier valley bacterial and archeal communities from Borup Fiord, Nunavut, Canada, to study Microbial Dark Matter (Phase II) - ​SSSS metaG | ecosystem: Environmental > Aquatic > Freshwater > Ice... | reverse complement strand
GGTTCGGTATACGCGGGATGGAGCGTTTCGGCGGTCGGATGCGGGTTTGCTGGAGACGGCGCATGGGGATGCGGTGCTGGATACGCAGCAGAAGCCAATCACGGTTCCTACCGGGGAGATCCATATTGGCGCGGATGGGACTATTTCTGTGGCGACGCCGGCGGGAAGTGCGATTGCGGGGCGGGTGGGTGTGTTTGCGCTGTTGCCGGGAGCGCTGGAGGCGGAGGGTGCGAACCAGTTTGTGGCGACGGGTGGAAAGCCGTTCGCGGCGAATGGCCTAGTGGAGCAGGGTGCGCTAGAAGGGGCGAATGAAGATGCGATCCACGGGACGATGCAGCTGGTACTGGTGCAGCGGCAGGCGGAGATGATGCAGAAGGCTTTGAGCGTGTTCAACAATGATTTTGATAAGACGGCGGCGGAGGAGTTGGGGCGGGTTTAGAGACACCGCGAGCGGTAACGCGGCGGGCCAAAACAACGACAAAAGCAACAGCAAAGACGAAATGCGGGGGTTCTTCGCTCCGCTCAGAATGACGACGTGAAAGGGATGGGTTTAGACGATGATTCGAGCACTTTATACGGCGGCGAGCGGGATGAGCGCACAGCAGGCAAATCTAGATACGGTAGCCAATAATCTGGCGAACTCGGCTACGGCAGGGTTTCGGCGGCGGCGGTTGCAGTTTGAGGACATGATCTACCAGAACCTGATTACGCCGGGTTCGGCGCAGAGCCAGCAGACGGTGGCGGCGGGGTTGCAGATTGGACTGGGGACTCGGTCGGCGGCGACGGAGATGGTGATGACACAGGGAGACTTCAACCAGACGGGCAATCCGCTGGACCTGGCGATACAAGGGGCGGGGTTCTTCCAGGTGTCGAAGCCGGATGGGACGATTGCGTTCAGCCGTGCCGGGAGCTTCCACATGAATAACCAAGGGACGATTGTGACGAGCGAAGGGGATGCGCTGCTGCCGGCGATTACGGTGCCAGCGAACTCTACTTCGATCACGATCTCGCAGTATGGGCTGGTGTCGGCGACGATTCCGGGGCAGACGTCGGCGGCGCAGCTGGGGACGATTCAACTGGCGACCTTTGCGAATCCGGGTGGGTTGAGTTCGATTGGGGCGAATCTGTTTCAGCAGACGGCTTCTTCGGGCAACGCGATTACGGATGCGCCGGGTGGTACGAGCGGGATTGGGACGCTGCAGCAAGGATACCTGGAGAACTCGAATGTAGATGTGGTGGCGGAGTTTGTGCAGATGATCCTGGCGCAGCGGGCGTATGAGAGCAACTCCAAGGTGGTGAAGACGGCGGATGACATGTATTCGCAGATCAACAATATGGTGCGGTAGCGTGATGCGGGCGATGGGGCTGGGGGTTTTGTTGGGGGTGGCTAGTGCCGGTCATGCGGCTTGTGGTGCGCCTCGGGTTTTCTGGGATGCGGTGTTGCTGCGGAGCTGGAGTGTGGTGGTGTCTTGTGAGCATGGGGAGCGGCCTGCCGTGTTTACGAGTGGCGGGGTGGCGGGGACGACGATGCCTACGGTGAGGGCGGGAGATAAGGTTCGGCTATGGTATCGGGATGGGAGTGTGCAGATGGAGATGACGGGGGTGGCGGAGGAGAGTGGGGTGGTTGGCGAGGTGGTGAAGGTGCGGGTGACGGGGCGGGATTTAGTGGTGCTGGAGCATAGGGGAGTGGTTCGCGGGAGCGGGGAATTGGAGATGGTGCGATGAGGATGATGCTGAGCGAAAGTCTTCGTGAGTTTTGCGGAAGGACGCAAAAGCTGGAATGTAACGTTTGTGGCTCTTTGCGAGGGAGCATACCCCAGGGGCGACAACAAGCTAAAGCATGGGACTACCAGCGCGCTTCTGCGTTGAGTCTGAATGCCAAGGCTAAAGCCTTGGCTTACCTGGAAGCAAAGTCGGCTCTTATGGCCGGGTGGAATGCCAGGGCTACAACCTTGGTTTACCTCGAAGTAAAGTTGCGCTCGATGTTTACTGCGGGGCTCATGCTCATTTCGCTGTGTGGAGTTGGTGTGGCGCAGGTGAAGGCTACGACGAAGGCGGCTGTGGTGAAGGCTACACCGATGAAGAGCAATATTGCTTCGGCGTCGCTGGAGTCTTACCTGGCACGGGTGCGGGCGGATAGCTCGAGTGTGCAGGCTACGCCGGGGTCGATCTGGACGGATAGCGGGCGGCTGACCCGGATGACGACGGATGTGCGAGCGATGCGGCCGCATGACTTGATCTCGGTGGTGGTGTCGGAGAGTTTGGCTGCTTCTACGGATGGGTCGGTGAAGAACTCGCGGGCGTCGAATGCGAGTTCGCAGATTACGGGACTGATTGGTGCACTAAAGGTGGGCAATGCACTGCAGAACCTGTTGAACCAGAGTTCGGCCGCGGGGTTGAATGCACAGGGGACGAGTGCGACGACCTCCAGCCTGAGTACGACGCTGGGGGGGCAGGTGATCGATGTGTTGCCGAACGGGATGCTGGTGATTGAGGCGGCGCGGGAGGTGGAGTTCAGCCAGCAGACGCAGACGATTGTGCTGCGGGGGCTGGTGCGGCCGGAGGATATTTCGCAGCAGAACCAAGTGCTTTCGACGGCGATCAGCAGCCTGGAGCTGGAGGTGCGGGGGAAGGGGATTATTACGGACTATACGCATCGACCGAATTTGCTGGTGCGGATTTTGCAGCGGGCGCTGGTGTTTTAGGGGATTTGCTTTTGTGCAAAGTAAGTTACGACGAGGCATAGTTTTTGTGGCGGAGTTTAAGGCGAATACCCCAAGGGCTGAAGCCCGTCTCTGTGGCAGCGGGAATGCCAAGGCTGATGCCTTGGCTTACCTAGGGGCGAAGGTCGGTTGTACTTGGAGTTAGAGGAGTTTGTAACGATGAAGGTACTTTTTGCGGGATTGATGATGGTGAGTATGAGTGTCTGGGCGGCGGAACCTTTGGTGCGGCAGGCGCGGGTGAAGGATGTGGCGTCGATTGAGGGGATACGGGATAACCAGTTGGTGGGATATGGGATTGTGGTGGGGCTGCAGGGGACGGGGGATAGCCAGCAGACGAGTTTTCCGACGCAGACGCTGGCGGCGACGCTGCTGCGGATGGGGGTGAGTGTGCCGGCGGCTTCGATACGCGTGCAGAACCTGGCGGCGGTATTTGTTTCGGCGACGCTGCCTCCGTTTGCGCGGCCAGGGACGAAGCTGGATATTACGGCATCCTCGGCGGGAGATGCGCGGAGCCTGGAGGGTGGGCTGCTGTTGATGACGCCGCTGTATGGGGCAGATGGGAAGATTTATGCGCAGGCGCAGGGGCCGCTGGTGGTGGGGGGCTACTCGGTGAATGTGAATGGGAATGTGAAGCAGTACAACCATCCGAACACGGCGCGGATTCCGTATGGGGCGATGGTGGAGCGGGGGTTGGAGCTGGAGTTGGGAGGGCGGAAGACGTTTTCGCTGCTGCTGAATGATGCGGACTTCAAGAGCGCGGAGGCGATGGCGAAGGCGATCAATGTGGAGCTGGGGCGGGTGGCTGCTCATGCTGCGGATAGCCGGCGGGTGGATCTGGCGGTGGGGGTGGGTGAGGATGTGCCGGGTCTGCTGGCGCGAGTGGAGTCGGTGGAGGTGCCTGTGTTTCCGCGGGCCAAGGTGGTGGTGAATGAGCGGACGGGGACGGTGGTAATCGGAGGGACGGTGGTTTTGCAACCGGTGTCGATACTGCATGGGGGGCTGGCGGTACATGTGGTGAGCGAGTTCCAGGTGTCGCAGCCGGGGGCGTTTTCGGGAGGGACAACGCAGGGGGTACAACAGACTCGGGTGGAGGCAAATGATAAGCCGGTAAGCCGGATCGAGCTGAGGCAGGGAGCTACGGTAGATGACCTGGTGCGGAGCTTGCAGACGATTGGGGCTTCGGCGCGGGATGTGATTTCGATATTGCAGGCGATGAAGTCGGCGGGGGCCCTGGAGGCGGAGATTGAAGTGCTATGAGGATTGAGAGCGTGGCGGGTGTTGCTGACGATGGCGATGCGGATGCTTTGAAGCGGCGGAAGCTGACGGATGCGGCGCAGCAGTTTGAAGGGATGCTGTTGGAGCAGATGTTAAAGCCGATGCGGGAGGGCGGGGACTGGGGCGAGGAGAGCGGGGGAGGGTCGCAGACGATGGCGAGCTTTGGGACGGAGGCGGTGGCGAAGGCGATCTCAAAGGCGGGTGGGCTGGGGATTGCGCGGCAGGTGGTGCGGCAGGTGATGCATGAGATGTCGGCAGGGACGAAGAAAAGTTAAGGGTTACTAAAGTCTGGAAAAAGTGTGCCGATAAGTGATGTAGACGGAGGAACACTATGAGCTACAGCAATGGGATCGGCAGTTTTCAGCAACCGTTGAAGGATATTGGTCAGGCAGTGGTGAAGGGTCCTGAGGTGAAGGGAGCGCAGGCTTTGGGGCAAAAGGGGGATACGGGATTGCAGGGGTCGGCGGCGGCTGTGAAGGCGGATCAGACGAGCCTGAGTGTGACCGGCGGCGCGATTGCGGAGGCGCTGCGGGGATCGGATACGCGGATGGAGAAGGTGGCGTCGTTGCAGGCGGCGATTGCGGCGGGGACGTATAAGGTCGCGTCCGGCGATGTGGCGGACAAGATGGTTGCTTCGTTTCTGGGGTAAAGGATGCAGGGAACGATGCTCCAACACGAGGATGGACTTGCAGGTCTGCTGGACGAGACGATTGCTGCTCTTGCGGGCGGCGATGGGGAGCGTTTGGAAGGCTTGCAAGTGCGGGTGGCAGCGATTGCGCCGGGCTTTGAGTCGGGGCAGGTGCGCGCGGATACTTTGGCGAAGCGGGATGTGCTGGAGGCTTTGCTGCGGGGAAGCCGGTTGAATTTGGATCTGCTGCGGCGGTTGCAGGGCGGAGAGGCACGGGACCGATGGGAACGCTGACTGCGTTGATGAACCTGTCGCGGGAGGCGTTGCAGGCCGACCAGACGGCGTTGAATGTGACGTCGTCGAATGTGGCGAATCAAAATACGGTGGGGTATACCCGGCAGGTGGTGAGCTGGCAGACCACGGATGTGGTGACGCTGACGGGAACGACGGAGGGGGTGGCGGCGACGGTGGCTTCGCAGCGGGACCGCGTGCTGGAAATGCGGGTTCAGCAGCAGACGCAGGTGCAGGCGCAGAGTGGGGCGGTAGCCGTGGCGCTGGGGCAGGTGCAGAATACTTTTGGGATCTCATCGTTGTCGACTTCGGCGGGGACGACGGCGCTGGGGTTGGCGATCGACTCGTTCTTTGGGACGTTTGCGGCGCTGGAAGGGAGCGCTTCGGATACAGCTATGCGGCAGAGTGTGCTGGCGTCGGCGAATACGTTGGTGGGGACGTTTAACAGTGCGGCTGGGCAGATTGCGCAGGTATCGGCTGGGCTAGATGCGCAGGTGAGCGGGAGTGTAGGGCGGATTAATGCGCTGACGGCGACGATTGCTGCGCTGAATTTGCAGATAACGGCGGGCAGCGCGGGGCAGGATGCGGGGGGACTGGAGGACCAGAGGCAGACGGCGATTGCTGCTTTGTCGCAGTTTGTGGGGCTGGATCAGATTTCTACGGACCACAATGGGATTGCGTTGACGACGAGCAATGGGTCGATGTTGGTGAGTGGAGGACAGAGTTTTGCTTTGACGACGACCGGGGTGGGCGGGGTGACACATCTGGTGTCGGGTGCAGATGGTGCGGATATTACGAGTGGGCTTACGGGGGGTAGCCTGGGTGGGATGCTGGAGGCACGGGACCAGGTGTTGCCGAAGTATGCCCATGTGTTGGACCAGTTGGCGTATGGGATTGGAACGCAGGTGAATCAGCAGAGTGCACTGGGCGTGGATGGGTATGGGGCGGCGGGGCAGGCGGTGTTCTCGTTGTCCGCAGGTGTTGGAGGAGCGGCTGCGGCGATTGGTTTGGTAATGATTGATCCGTTGCGGGTGGCGGCGGGGGCTATGGGAGAGGGAAGCGCGGGGAGTGGGAATGCGCTGGCGCTGGCGGATCTTGCGAGTGCTCATATGGTGCAGGGGCAGACTGCGGCGGGTTTCTATGCTGCTTTTCTGGGGCAGGTGGGGAGCGACGCGGCTGGAGCTACGACGAACAGTACGGCGCAGCAGGCGATTTTGACGCAGTTGACGATGCAGAGGAATGCGCTTTCGGGGGTGTCGCTGGATGAAGAAGCGGCGAAGTTGACGCAGTATCAGCGGTCGTATGAGGCGGCGGCGAAGATTTTCGCGATTGTGAATACATTGCTGGCGAGTGCGATCAACCTGGGTGTGCAGACGAGTGTGAACTAAGCGGCTTGACCGCGGGAAGCAGGGCTGAACGATGCGAGTCGATCCGAATTATGTAAACAATCTGGCGGCTTCGATTGAGCAGTCGAGCGGGGCGGAGCAGCGACTGACGAACCAGCTTTCGAGCGGGTTGCGGGTTGCTTCGCTGGCGGATGATCCGGTGGCGGCGGCGCAGAGTTCGCTACTGAATGGTGCGATCGGGCGGGATGATACGTATGTGCGGACTGCTTCGCGTGAAGCTTCTACGCTGCAGGTGGCGGACTCGGCGCTGGGTGAGGTAGTGCGACAGCTTACGGCGGCGATTGGGCTTGCGGTGCAGGCGGGGAATGGGACGCTTTCGGCAGCGAACAAGACCGCGCTGGCGCAGCAGGTGAGTGGGATTCGGGACCAGGTGCTGACGCTGGCGAATACGAGTTACCTAGGGCAGCATTTGTTTGGGGGAAGCCAGGGAGCGGGGAGTCCGTTCTCGCTGGACAACTCGACCTCTCCAGCGATGGTGAGCTACAACGGTGATACGAAGTTGCAGTATGTGGAGACACCGGGGGGGCAGAAGATCCCGGTGAATGTGCCGGGGACGGCGCTGTTTGGCAGCGGAAGTTCAGGGGTGTTTGGGGCGTTGAATCAGTTGGTGGCGGATCTTTCAAGAGGGGCGGATGCGACTGTAGATAGTGGCGCTTTGAGTGAAGCGCTGGGGCAGTTGACGACGCAACGGAGCGTGCTGGGGAGTGCCTTGAGCCGCATACAGGCGACGAGTAACTATGCGCAGACGGATGCGGCGCAGTTGCGGGCGACCCAGAGCGGGCTTATGTCCTCGAATACTGTGCAGGTTGCGACCGATCTGAAGACGGTGGAGATGCAGCACCAGGCGCTGCTAAGCGTGATGGCGGCGTTGCAGAAGGTGAATTTGTTCGATTATCTCCACTAGGATTGGTGGTTCGGCAAAGAATAAGACGGACGCAGACGGACGCAGACGGACGCAGACGGACGCGGACGGACGCAGAGGGCGCGGAGATCCGCAGAGGACGCTGAGAATACAAAAGCTATAGTAGTTGGCAGAGGTGGTTGATGCTAGGTGGCTTGCTCTTTCTATGGGATGCGACGCGGGGGAATCGGTTCAGGCCGTGGCGGAGTCCTTATCTGCGGTGGCGGTTGGAGACGTATACAGGGCAGAAGGCGGATACGGTGGGATTAGGGGACTTCTGGCGGTTGGCCGTGAAGGAGAAGTTCCAGATTATTCGGTTTATGCGGTGGGCGGGACGGTTGAACCGGTATGCGGCTACTGGGAAAGGGCTTTAGGGCAGCGAAGGACAGCTAGACAGCGTGGAGCAGCTAAGGGCAGCTGAGAACGGTGGGGTGGGGAGGATTTTGATGAGGTGAAGTGGGACGTTTGTTGGGGTGCGTCTGGGGTGGGGTGCGGGTAGATTGAACGAGAGGATTTTTTATGAGCGAGTGGATGAAGTTGACGGCGGCCGATGGCCACCTTTTGGATGCTTATGTGGCGCGGCCGGCTGGTGAGCCGGTGGGGGCGCTGGTATTGATCCAGGAGATCTTTGGGGTGAACGGGCATATCCGCAGTGTGGCAGATGGTTATGCAAGGGATGGGTTCCTGGTGGTGGCTCCGGCTTTGTTTGACCGGGTGGAGCCGAAGGTGGAGTTGACCTATGAAGGCGAGGACTTGAAGCGTGCCTATAGCTACATGCAGAAGCTAGCGCCCGCGACGGCGTTGCTGGATATTGCAGCGGCGTACCTGGTGGCCGAGGGCGTGGGCAAGCGCGTGGGCGTGATTGGGTATTGTTATGGTGGGTTTATGAGCTGGCTGATGGCGACTAGGGGCGAGACGCTGAAGTTGAAGCCCGCGTGCTGTGTGGGGTATTACCCTGGCGGGATTGGGAGTGTGGCGGCGGAGGCTCCGAGTTGCCCGGTGATGCTGCACTTTGGCGCGAAGGATACGCATATTGGGCAGGACCAGGTGGAGGCGGTGCGGGCGGCGCATCCTGAGGTGAAGATTTTTGTGTATGCGGAGGGCGAGCACGGGTTCAACTGCGATGCCCGGGCTAGTTATAACGCGGCTGAGGCGAAGGTGGCGCGGGAGCGTACGCTGGCGTTCTTCCGGGCGCATGTTGGGTAGGGCGCCGGAAAGCGTGTCCGGTTCTTATTACTGAGTGTGGGCGCGAAATCCATGGTCCTGATTGCCGCTTCCGGGAAGCGGTGCTATTCTTATGCAGACACTATATTGACGAGTGAACAACAGGAAGATCAGGAGTAGAAACAGCTGTGTTGGCATCCGCTAAAAAAACAAACATCATTGAAAAGTTTCGCACGCACGACTCAGATACCGGGAGTCCAGAGGTCCAGATCGCTATTTTGAGCGAGCGCATTGGCGAGTTGACAGAACACTTCAAGACCCACAAGAAGGACCATGGCTCGCGCCGCGGACTTTTGATGCTGGTGAGCAAGCGTCGGCGCTTGCTGGACTACCTGAAGAAGTGCGATGCAGACCGATACCGCGACGTTATCGGCAAGCTTGGTATCCGTAAGTAAGGCATTCGTACGCTATCTCCGGAGACATCGTTCAACATCATGAAGTCATGCACGGCTGGTCCTGTTTCGGCAGTCACTTTCCTGCAAGGTCTGAGAAGGCCTTGCAGGAGGAGTTGCTGACGATGCAGGACTTCCTGGTTACTGCGATGAGTTGTGACGACGCGAGCTTCGAGCGTTGTCCTGTAGCACCTAAGTGCAGCTTGCTGGCGGCCTGAGGCTGGACCGGCAACGCTGCACTTTTTTCTGCGTTTGCGCAGGCGCGACGCGGGCAAGTTCCCATAGAAGACAGAACATAAAAGAGAAGAGGATTTACCGATGAAACATGACGTGACTGTAGAGCTTGCCGGTGGCAAGCAGATCAAGTTTGAGACTGGACGGATGGCCAAGCAGGCCTCCGGTGCCGCGTTGACTTCCTGCGGCGACAACGTAGTGCTGGCGACGGCTGTGGCCTCGCCAGACCCGAAGGAAGGTATCGACTTCTTCCCGCTGACGGTTGAGTATCGCGAGTTTACATATGCCGGGGGGCGCATCCCAGGTGGGTTTATCAAGCGTGAAGGACGCCCGAGCGAGAAGGAGATTCTGACATGCCGCCAGATTGACCGTCCGATTCGTCCGCTGTTCCCGGCGACATTCCGCAACGAGACGCAGGTGGTGGCGTTTGTGTACTCGGCTGACAAGGAGAACGATCCGGATGTGCTGGGCATGAACGGCGCGAGCTGCGCACTGGCGCTCTCGGACATTCCGTTCCACGGCCCTGTGGGCGCGGTACGTATTGGGTTGATTGACGATGCATTCATCGTGAATCCGACCTATGCTGAGCGTGCGGTGAGCTTACTGAACATCATGGTCGTCGGCACGAAGGACCACATCGTGATGGTGGAGTCCGGCGCGAAGGAAGTGTCGGAGGAGAAAGTCGTTGCGGCGATCGAATTTGCGCATGAGCAGATCAAGAAGATCTGCGCTGCGATCGTTGACCTGGCGTCGCGTGCGGGCAAGGCGAAGCGCGCTGTACTGCCGGCTGAGCTGGACCAGGCGTACCTGGATGCGTTGACGGCGAAGGCCGGCGAGCGTTTGAAGGATGCACTGGATACGCAGAAGCATCCGAAGTTTGAGAGCTATGCGCTGGTGAAGGAGATCAAAGACGAGCTGAAGAAGGGGTTGCCGGCGGATGACGCCGCGGCACCGAAGAAGCTGAGCAAGTACTACGAGTTGCTGCGCGAGAACATCTTCCGCGACCAGGTGCTGAAGGAGCGCATCCGGCCGGACCATCGTGCGTTCGATCAGATTCGCCAGGTGACGATTGAAGTGGGCGTGCTGCCGCGCGTTCATGGTTCGGCACTGTTTACGCGTGGTGAGACGCAGGCGTTGGTTTCCGCAACCTTGGGTACGACCGACGACGCACAGCGCATGGAGAGCTACGAAGGCGAGCAGAAACGGCGCTTCATGATGCACTACAACTTCCCGCCGTTCTCGGTGGGTGAGGTTGGGCGTATGTCGGGCGTTGGCCGCCGCGAGATTGGGCATGGTGCCCTGGCATCGCGCGCGATTGAGGCCGTGCTGCCGGGTGAGGATGAGTCGCCGTACACGCTGCGCGTGGTTTCGGACATTCTGGAGTCGAACGGGTCGTCTTCGATGGCGACTGTTTGCGGCGCTTCGCTGGCGCTGATGCAGGCTGGTATCCCGATCAAGGGTTCTGTGGCCGGTGTGGCGATGGGCCTGGTGAAGGAAGGCGAGAACTACGCCATTCTTTCGGACATCGCAGGCGCGGAAGATCACTATGGCGATATGGACTTCAAGGTGGCGGGTACTCGCAAGGGTATTACGGCGCTGCAGATGGACATCAAGATCATGGGGATTACGCCGCAGATTATGCGTGAAGCGCTGGAACAGGCACGGCATGGCCGTCTGCACCTGCTGGACACGATGGATGGTGTGATTTCGGGCGCGCGTGAAGAGAAGTCGCAGTTTGCGCCGCGGATTCATACGATCCAGATTCCTACGGACAAGATTCGCGACCTGATTGGACCCGGCGGTAAGGTAATCCGCGGGATCATCGACGCGACCGGTGTGAAGATCGATGTGGACGATACGGGCCGCGTGAATGTGGCTTCGAGCGATGCCGATGGACTGGCGCGCGCGATCCAGATGATCAGCGACATTACGGCTGTGCCTGAAGTGGGCAAGACGTACCTTGGCAAGGTTGTTCGGCTGGCGGAATTCGGCGCGTTTGTCGAGATCTTCCCGGGAACGGATGGTCTGCTGCACGTGTCTGAAATTGCGGAGCATCGCGTGAAGGAAGTGAAGGACGAGCTTCGTGAAGGCGATCAGATTCTGGTGAGAGTGCTGGCGATTGAAGGCAATCGCATCAAGCTCTCGCGCAAGGCTGTTCTGCGTGAACAGCGTGCGAAGCTGGGTCTGCCGGAGCCGGGTCAGATTGGGATTGATGGACCTGGTGAGGATGCGCCTCGGGCTGGAAATGCGTCGGTTGATGAAGATGAGATTGGCGATGACGAGGATTTCGATGACGAAGGAGATGAGTCGTCGGAGGATGAGCCGAACTTCAACCGTGCCGAGCCTGAAGTAGCGGGTCTGGCACCGAGTGGTACGCCCCGGCCTGCTGGCGGTGGTGGTGATCGCCGTCCAGGTGGTGGCAGCGGTAGCCGTCGTCGCCGGAGCGGACGTCGTCCGGGTGGACCGGGTGCCGGTGGTTCGGGGGCTGGTTCGCAGGGTGGCGGCAATCGGTAAAGAAGTACAAGATGGGCAGACGAAGGCCGCGCGGTTGCGCGGCCTTTCTGCGTCGGTGGGGTTGTGGGTGCTGTGCCTGCTTACGGCTTCCGCGTGGATGATGCCGGAGGAGGGTGGGTCGAGTTTGCAGCGGGCGGTGTTATGTGGGGTCGCTGGTTTTGTGGCGCTGCTGTTTGCTTGGCGTCGGCACGGGGTGGCGTTCTGGGTGTGGATGAAGGTGGTACTGGTGGGTGTGTCAATGGTGGGGGTGCCCACGATTTTGT
>Ga0123336_10004171_pt1 | contig 11859 bp, 9 predicted proteins | sample SSSSmetaG_FD_96466 | JGI IMG/M metagenome (GOLD analysis project Ga0123336, IMG submission 96466) | Glacier valley bacterial and archeal communities from Borup Fiord, Nunavut, Canada, to study Microbial Dark Matter (Phase II) - ​SSSS metaG | ecosystem: Environmental > Aquatic > Freshwater > Ice... | reverse complement strand
GCCGGTGCTCTTCCCGTACATCTCGATCCCGCAGGTCGGCCTGCGCTTCAAGCCGGTGAAGCAGTTCGAGGCGCGCCTCGGCCTCGGCTTCTCGCTGACGGGCTTCTGGTTCGGCCTCGGCGGCGCGTACGGCCTCGAGCAGAAGCCCAAGCCCTGAGGAAGAAGCTCACAGCTGACTCTCCCGCCAGCTTCTTCCCCTGGCACACGCTGGCACGCTAGAATCTTGGGGTGGGGCGGCACAGGTCGGCTCACGCCTGAAAAGATGAGCGCTCAGCCCGCCTTGCCAACGTTTGCCATGCCCGCGCGGTACGAGGCAGTGGCACGCCTCGGCAAGGGTGGGGGCGGCGAGGTCTGGGCCGTCCGGGACCGCGTGACCGGGGCCGAGCTCGCGCTGAAGGTGCTCGCCGAGGACGCCGGCGAGGCGGAGGCCTTGGCGCTCGTCCGCGAGGCCGTGACGCTGAGCGGCCTCGAGGGGCTCGGCGTCCCGCGCGTCGTCGCCTTCGGGCGCTTGCCGAAGAGCCCGCGCCGCTATCTCGTGCGCGAGCTCGTCGACGGCCACAGCCTCGAGGAGGTCATGGAGAGCGGCGAGGGCGAGTGGCTCCGGCCGCTCGCGCGCGCCGCCGATCAGCTCACGGTGCTCCATCGGGCCGGCCTCTTCCACGGCGACATCAAGCCGGCCAACGTGATCGTCGGCGCCGACGGCATGGGCACGCTCGTCGATCTCGGCCTCGCGACGCCGTGGCGCGAGGGCGGGGCGCGTGCGAAGGGCCTCACGCCGAAGTACGCCGCCCCCGAGCTGCTGCTCGGAGATCCGCTCACCGTGCGCGGCGAGGTCTACGCGCTCGGGGCGACGCTCGCCGACGCCGTCATTGCCCGCGGTGACGAGCTCGCGGCGGGACCGCGCGCGGCGCTATCGAGGATCGCGGCCCGCGCCACGGAAGAGGATCCGCAGGCGCGCTATCCCAGCATCGACGAGCTGGCGAGCGCCCTCAAGACCGCGGCGCGCCTCGAGACCCGCATCTTCGACGAGGCGGCGGCCTGGCCGGTCCTCGGCGTCGACGAGATCGCGCAGAGCCTCACGTCGCAGGTCGCGCGGCTCGGCCCGGGCGCGGTGCTCGCCGTGGTGGGACCGCGGCGCAGCGGGCGCACCACGCTCGTGCGTCGCCTCTCGTGGTCGCTGGGCGTGAGCGGCGAGCCCGTCGCGAACGTCGAGCCCTCTCGCAGCAACGGCTCGAGCATCACGAGCGGCGCGCTGCTCTCCTCGGGCGACGTCGTGCAGCTCGAGCTCGACGTGTGGGGCGGCGCCGCAGCGCCCCGGACCGGTCTCGTCGTCGTCGTCGACGATCTCGCCGCCTTCGACGACGACGCGCGCGCCACGCTCGCGCGCGCCGTCCAGAACGGGGCGCGCATCGTCGCCGTCGGCGACAGCGCGCTCGTGGGCACGCTCGCCACGGACGGCAAGGAAGCGCACGTCTTCGAGGTCCCCCCGCTCGACGCGACGTGCGCCTCCGATCTCGTCAAGCGCGCCATCCCTTCCCTGCCCGCGCGCCTCGAGCAGCACCTGCTCACCCGGGTCGAGCGCCGGCCCGGTCAGCTGCGCTCGTTCGTGAAGCGCCTCGGGGGCCGCGCCATCACGTCGGTCGAGGAGATCGACGAGATCCTCGATGCGTCGTCGGGGCGGAGCGTACCTCCTTCCTCGCGCTCGCGAGCCGAGCTGAGCGCCGAGCTGGGACGCTCGCTCGACACCGGGCGCTTCGACGGCGCCGCCGAGACGCTGAGCGCGCTAGGGGAGCCCGCAGACGACCTCGAGGCGGTCGCGTTCTCGATCGCGAACGCCCGCATCCTCCTCGCCCGCGGCGACGGCGCCGCCGCCGCGACCGCGCTCGACGACACCGAAGGCGCGGCGCGCCAGACGAAGGCGCACCTCCGCACCTGGCTCACCATGCGCGCGCGCACGTACGTGCGCGCCGGTGACTTCGCGCAAGCGTCGAAGCTCGCCGAGGAAGCCGGCGCGCCCACCAAGGGCGGCCGCGATGCGATCTCGGCCGACGCGCTGGCAGTGGGCGGCGTCGCGCTCGCCTACCTCGGCGAGGAGAAGAAGGCGCTCGCGGAGCTGGAGGAGGCGGTTAGCGTCGCCCAGCGCGTGCATGATGCACGCATCGAGGCAGTGGCGCTCGGGTCGCTCGCGATCGTGCACCAGCGCGGCGGACGCGCCCAGGAGGCCCGCACCGCGTACGAGTCCGCGCTCGCCGCCGCCGAGAAGGCGCACGACGCGTGGACCATCGCCACCACGCGGCTCAACCTCGCGGGGCTCGCGAAGGCGGACGGCGACCTGGCGCAGTCCCTCGTTCACCTCGAGGCCGCGCTCGACATGGGCCGGCGCGCAGGCGGCCTCATGGCCGTGCAGCAGGCGCTGTTCAATCTCGCGAACCTCGATCTCTATCTCGGTCGCTACGCACGCGCCGGTGCTTCGATCGAGCACCTTGCCGAGCAGCGCGCCGCGCTCTCGCCCAACGCGCGCGCGCAGCTGCTCGGCCTCCAGGGCGAGCTCGCTACGCGCATGGGCGACATCGAGCGCGGCGCGCGCCTCTACGAGCTGTGCGCCGAGGCGTACGACGCCGTCGCGCGCCCGCTCGACGCCGCCGAGGCGCGCCTCGAGGCGATGCTCACCCGGCTCGGCGCGCCGGGCGACATGGCGATCAACGTCGACGCCTCGCTCATCGGCCGCGCGCTCGAGGCGGTGCGCGCCAAGCTCGGCGAAGGTGGCCTCCAGGAGCACGAGCCCGTCGCGTGCATCGTGAAGGGCTCGCTCGCGCTCCTCCGCGGCGACGAGAACGTCGCCCGCGAGGCCTTCGACGAGGCCTTCGAGCGCGCCACCAAGGCGGGCCAGCGCGAGTGGGCGTGGCGGGCGCTCGATGCCCGCGCCCGGCTCGCGAGCGCGCAGGGCGCGACCGCGCTCGCCCGGCGCGACGCCGACGCGGCGCTCGCCATGCTAGAGGGGACGGCCTCGAAGCTGCCCCGCGACCTGCGCGAGGTGTTCTGGAATGATCCGCGGCGGCGCTCGCTGCGCCAGGCCCATACCTCGACGCTCCCGGCCATCTCGCCGACGCCGTGGCTCACGTCGGGCGCGACACCGTCGCGACCGCGGTCCGGCAACCTGCTCACGGAGCAACAGATGCCCGCCATCACCACCGCCCGCTCCGGCATCACCAGCATGGGCGCGCCGCTGCCCGAAGGAGATCGCCTCGCGCGCATCTTCGAGATCACGCGCGACCTCGCCCGCGAGCACGATCTCTCGCGCCTCCTCCAGCAGATCACCGATCACGCGGTGGGCCTGCTCGGCGCGGAGCGCGGGCTGATCGTCCTCGTCAACGACGAGGGCACGGTGGTCGCGCACACCGCGCGCGACAGCAAGGGCGAGGAGGCCGCGCAGAACTTCTCGCGCAGCGTCGCCGAGCGCGTCATCAGGGAGGGTGAGCCGGTCATCGCCGCGAGCGCGCGGGACGACGCACGGCTGGCGCAAGCGGTCAGCGTCCACCAGCTGATGATCCAGTCGATCGCGTGTGTCCCCATCCGCGGCGCCCCGCCGGCAGGCAAGACCATCGGCGCGCTCTACGTGGAGACGCGCCTGCGCCCTGGCGTGCGCTTCCGCGAGGAGCTGCCGACGCTCGCGGCCTTCGCCGACCAGGCCGCGATCGCCATCGAGAACGCGCGGCTCATCGACGAGAATCGGCGCCGCGCCGACGAGCTGGAGATCACGAACGAGGAGCTCACGATCGCGAAGGAGCGGCTCGCGGAGATCCTCGGGCGCCGCACCGAGCAGCTCCAGGTGGCGCGCCGCGACCTGAAGCAGGCGCGTTCCGAGCTGCGCTCGCACTTCGGTTACGCCGGGCTCGTCGGCACGAGCGCGGCGATGCGCAAGCTCTACGCGCTCATCGAGCGCGTGCGCGACACCGACGTGCCCATCCTGATCACGGGCGAGAGCGGCACCGGCAAGGAGATGGTCGCGCGCGCCGTGCACGTGGCGGGCGCGCGCGCGAAGCAGCCGTTTCTGGGCGTGAACTGCGGCGCCATCCCGGCGAACCTGCTGGAGAGCGAGCTGTTCGGTCATGTCCGCGGCGCGTTCACCGGCGCCGAGCGCGATCGCAAAGGGCTCTTCCGCGAGGCCGAGAACGGCACCATCCTCCTCGACGAGATCGGCGAGATGCCGCAGAAGATGCAGGCCGGCCTCCTCCGTGTGCTCCAGGAGAGGACGGTGCGCCCCGTGGGCGGCGCAAAGGAGGAGCCGTGCAGCGCCCGCGTGGTGGCGGCCACGAACCGCGACCTCGCGACGATGGTCGCCGAGGGCACGTTCCGCGAGGATCTCTTCTATCGCCTCCACGTCATCGAGCTGAAGATCCCCGCGCTGCGCGAGCGCGCCGACGACATCCCGGCGCTGATCGACCACTTCCTCACGCTCTTCTCGGCGCGCCACAAGCGAGACCGCAAGACCATCGAGCGCACCGCGGTGCGCCGCCTCCAGTCCTACGACTGGCCGGGCAACGTGCGGCAGCTGGAGCACGTGCTGCTCAACGCGTGGCTGCTCTCCGAGGAGAACGAGATCACCACCGACGACCTCGATCTCCCGTCGGCGAGCGTGCGCACCGGTCCGCCGCCGGTGTCGAGCCGGGCGAGCGCGCAGGAGCCGCGCGCGAATTCCTCCTCCACGAGCACGGTACGTGCGCGCTCGCAGGAGGAGTTCCGCGACGAGGAGAAGGAGAAGATCCTCGCGGCTTTGACGCGCTGTAACTGGAACCGCGTCCAGGCCGCGAAGATGATCGGCGTTCCCCGCCGTACGTTCTACCGGCGCCTGAAGGAATACGGGATCGTCTAGCTGCCGTGCCCGCGCGGACGGCGCGGCGCTACACTGCGTGGATGACGAAGCGACGTGCATGGCTGGGCTCCCTGCTCGCGGGCTTCGCAGGCGTCGCTGCCCTGGTCGCGTTCGCGCCGGACGCCGAGGCGTGCGGCGCCGCGTATCCGGGCGGGCCGGTGATGTGCGACTACCCGCGGAGGAACGCCGACGGCACGCGGACCGACAAGCCCGCAGGGGACGAGGGAGCGGCCCTCGGCCCGCCCATCGCGCATCTTTCCGCGAGCTACGGGTACACCTCGACGACCATCCTCTTCGGCAGCGGGCGCCGCGCCGATCTCACGCGCCACGCCGTGTTCGGGCAGCTCCAGCTCCCGCTCACCAGGTCGGGCGCCGTGACCGGCCTAGTCGGCGCCGGCGGCATCGCGGGCGGCGAGCTGATCCACGGCGCGGCCCGCGACACCATCGGCCCCGGCTTCTCCGGCGCGATCGGCGTGGCCGGCCGCGTCTACGACGGCAAGGGCCTTCTGCCATTTCTCCAGCTCACCGCGACGCTCTCGGTCACGCACATGGGCACGCGCACCGACGACCTCGGCACGCGCACGGACGGCACGCGGTCTCCCACCGGCGCCTCATCACCGAAGTTCACCGCGGGCGATCTGCGCGTTGGCTTCATCGCGGGCAAGACCTTCGGCGACGTCTTCACCCCGTACGTCACGGCGCGCGCGTTCGGCGGGCCGATCGCCTGGCACTTCGACGGCGACGCGGTAACCGGCACCGACCTCTACAAGTACCAGGCGGGCGGCGGCCTCTCCCTCGCCCTCTTCCAGCGTCGGCTCGACGTCTTCGCCGAGGGCATCGCCGTCGGAGAGCGCGGGGTCGCCGCGGGCGTGGGCACGACGTTCTTCTGACATGTATCGTCGCTCTTCATGAGGAAGAAGCTCGGGGTGCTCGTCGACGGGACGCCCCTTCCCGAGGACGAGGCCTACGCGATCTGGGACCGGTTCAGCCTCTGGATGGAGGACCACCGTGGCGACCTCGCCGGGTTCGCCGTCCAGGAGGGTTTCGCGAGCGTCCACCCCGGGGTCGACGGTGACAAGCCGGTCCTCAGGGTCAGCCGCACCGCCGCGCAGAAGCCCTACGGGCCGGTCCGCGAGGATGGAAAGCGCGCGGTCAGCGCAGGGGGTGATCAAGGTCCCGGGAGCGGCGGTGGATCGCCCGCTCGCCAAGGCGGGCCCTCCAGACCCGACCGAAAGAGTGCCCACCCCCGCGATTTCACGAGGAAACCGCACCGGTAAGGTGAGACACCACCTTACAATGTATGGGCCTGGCGTTTGCTACAGCCGCTGTCGAAGTGGCTACCTCCATCGAAATCTTCTACGCGGCCCATACGTCCTCCTGCACCTTCCTGCTGGACGACCAGGGCATCTGTCGACGGATCGTGCTCGCCCCCAAGGGCAAGCGTCGCGAGGCCGCCCGGACCTCCGCCAGGTGCGTCGGCGCTCAGTACGTCGCCTCGCTCGACGGCAGCGCAGCCGGTGGGCTCGTCGAGATGCCCCGCGTTGGCGCGGCGATGCTCTTTGCGCGCGTCGACGAGAACGGGCGCGTGTCGCTCGTCCGCACGGGCCTGGTGACGAGCTTCGAGTCCCGCGCGGGGGAGGATCCGTTCGTCGAGTCGGTGTCTGTCGAGACGTCCGCCCCGCAGCTCGCGGGCCTCGAGACCGTCCGCGCCGAGCAGGCCGCGCTCGCCGCGGCGCAGGCGCTCCGCGACCTCGATTACCAGGATCCCTGCGACCGCACGCAGCGCATCCAGGCGCTCCGCCCCGAGGACTACGACAACATTGACGACGATGATGATCGCACCGAGGAGCTCGGCAACGACCTCGCGACGGCGGAGTACCGATCGGTCGCGGACTACTCTTCGCACGCGTCGCACGCGTCGCACGCGTCGCACGCCGCTCCCTCGGCCCGCCCGACGCTCCCGTCGGAGCCGCCGCCCACCGTGCGCCGTCCGCCCTCACCGGCCTCGCGCGGCGTCCTTCCCCGCCGCAGCGACCCCAAGATCCGCGCTGCCGGCAGCGCCGCGCCCGCCTGGGAGCCCTCGCAGACGCCTCCCGACTACGGCTCCGACGTCCATGTCACGAGACGTCGCCGGGGCGGCTGAAAGGCGGGTCGGAAAGCACCCCATTGTCAGGCGGCGCGGACGGTGGTACCTCGCGCCCCGATGAAAGCTCGTCATCACGGGCGTTTTGAAGCTTGTCCCGCTCGCCACGGAGCCCCATGTCGCTGCTCGGAGTGAGCATCCTCACGGACACCGGTCGAGCCCTCGCGGAAGGGGGCGTCACGGTCGATCTCGACATGACGCTCTTCGTTCAGCTGGGGTTCTTCCTCGTCCTCTTGTTCGTCCTCAAGCCCACGCTCTTCGATCCGATGATGCGTCTCTTCGAGGAGCGCGAGAAGCGCATCGAAGGCACGCGCCACGAGGCCACGAAGGAAGACGAGCGCTCCGCGAAGGCGCTCGCCAAGTACGATGCCATCTGCGCCAAGGGCCGCGAGGCGGGAGCCATCGAACGCGACGCGCTCCGTGCCGAGGGCACGAAGCGCGAGCAGGAGATCCTGACGCAGGTCCGCGCGGAGGTCGCCCAGACCCTCGAGCAGGGTCGCGCCGCGATCGCCGCGGAGACGACGGTCGCGCGCAAGGACCTCGAAGGCGAGGTCCGCGCGCTGGGACGCGAGACCGCCTCGCGCGTTCTCGGTCGGGAGGTGGCGTCGTGAAGGCCCGCCGCACCCTCGTCGCCGGGATGGTGGTCGCGATCGCGTTCACCTCCGCGCTCCTGATCAGCAGCGCCGTCGCGTTCGCGCAGGAGCACGCCGCGCCTGGCCACACGCCGCCTCCGACCGCGCACGGCGCGAGCCCCTCACTCGCTCCCCACACCGGTGAGCAGGGCGCGCACGATCCGCCGGGCGAGCCGCACGGCGAGCACGCGTCGGAGGTGCACGACGGTGGCCACCACGGCCCCGAGCCGCTGAACTTCGGCGACATCTTCGACAAGCGCCGTCCGGCGCTCATCGCTCTCTTCCTGAACTTCGGCGTCCTGATGACGCTCTATTACTTGCTCGGCAAGAAGCCGATCGCGAGCGCGCTCAAGCAGCGCCGCGTCACGATCGGCAAGGAGATCGACGAGGCGCAAGCGCTCCTCGCCGAGGCCAAGGAGCGCGCCAAGAAGTACCAGGGCGATCTGAAGAACGCCGAGGTCGACGCCGCCACCGCGAAGGCCTCGCTCGTCTCCTCCGGCAAGGGCGAGGTCGAGCGCCTCCTCATCGACGCGATGGAGAAGGCCGAGCGCATGAAGCGCGAGGCCGTTCGCCTGGTCGACCAGGAGCGCAACGCCGTGCACGCGCAGCTCCTCGCCGAGACCATCGAGCTCGCCGGCCGCGAGGCGAGCGCGATCCTCCAAAAGTCCGTGACCGCCGACGATCACGCGCGCCTCGCGCAGGACCTGCTCCTCGAGCTCGCGCGCCGTCCGGCTGCGCGCCCCGCGGCGCCGAAGACCTCGGCGTCTGCTCCTCCTCCCGCCGCGCCGACCGGAGCCCAGTCATGATCCCCGGCGTCATCGCCAAGCGCTACGCCACCGCGCTCCTCGAGCTCGGCGGCGAGGCCAACCAGCTCGACGCGCTCGTCGACGAGATCGCGCGCGCTGCCGAGGCCTACGACAGCAGCACCGAGCTCCAGAGCGCGTTCGAGAACCCGCTCATCCCGCACGGCGCGAAGAAGCTGATCCTGGGTGACGTCGTCGAGCGCCTCGGCCTCGGGCAGACCTCGCGCAGCTTCCTCGGCCTCCTCGTCGACCGCCGCCGCATCCGCGCGCTGCCGGCAATCTCCACGCGCCTCCGCGAGATGGCCGACCTCCGCCGCGGCCTCACCCGCGCCGAGGTCCTCACCGCGATGCCGCTTCCCGAGGAGTACTTCGAGAAGCTCCAGCGCGAGCTCGAGCGCATCACCGGCCGGAAGGTCGCGCTCGACCGCAAGCTCGATCCGTCGCTCATCTGCGGCGTCGTCGTGCGCATCGGCGACACCGTCTACGACGGTTCGCTCGTCGCGCGCCTCAAGCAGCTGAAGGAGACGATGCAGCCCAACTAGGCTGTCGTCTCCTCCCTCCCTTTCACGTCCGTCCCGACCGCTTCGAAGGAAATCGCCGTCATGCAGCTTCGCGCCGAAGAGATCTCCCAGATCATCAAGAAGCAGATCCAGAGCTACGAGAAGGCCGCGCTCACCACCGAGACGGGCACCGTGCTCAGCGTCGGTGACGGTATCGCGCGCATCTACGGCCTCGAGGGCGCGATGGCCGGTGAGCTCATCGAGTTCCCGGGCGGCATCATGGGCCTCGTGCTCAACCTCGAGTCCGACAACGTCGGCGCCGTGCTCTTCGGCGAGTCGACGGGCATCAAGGAAGGCGCCACCGTCAAGCGCACGAACCGCATCATGGAGGTCCCCGTCGGGGAGGCCGCCATCGGTCGCGTCGTCAACGCGCTCGGCATGCCGATCGACGGCAAGGGCCCCATCGAGTCGCCGCACAAGCGCCGCGTCGAGATCAAGGCGCCGGGCATCCTCGCCCGGCAGCCCGTCAAGGAGCCCCTCCAGACCGGCATCAAGGCCATCGACGCGATGGTCCCGATCGGCCGCGGCCAGCGCGAGCTGATCATCGGCGACCGCCAGACCGGCAAGACCGCGGTCGCGATCGACACGATCATCAACCAGAAGGGCCTCGGCGTTTACTGCTTCTATGTCGCCATCGGGCAGAAGCAGTCCACCGTCGCCGCGGTCGTCGACAAGCTCACGCAGAACGGCGCGATGGAATACACGACCATCGTCGTCTCCGGCGCGAGCGAGTCTGCGCCGCTCCAGTACATCGCGCCGTACACCGGCGTCACGATGGCGGAGTACTTCCGCGACACCGGCCGCCACGCCCTCTGCGTCTACGACGACCTCTCGAAGCAGGCCGTCGCCTACCGCCAGCTGTCTCTCCTCCTCCGCCGGCCGCCGGGCCGCGAGGCGTACCCGGGCGACGTCTTCTACATCCACTCGCGCCTCCTCGAGCGCGCGGCCCGCATGGCCGACCGCGTCGCGGTCGTCACCAAGGGCACGACCTGGGAAAACCGCGGTGACGCGACCATCCACGTCGGCGAGCAGGGCCACGACTCGTCGGCCGCGGAGCTCAAGACCAAGGGCGACGGCCACGAGATCGTGAAGGACCCGCTCTCGGGCGGCTCGCTCACCGCACTGCCGATCATCGAGACCCAGGCCGGCGACGTGTCGGCGTACATCCCGACGAACGTCATCTCCATCACCGACGGCCAGATCTTCCTCGAGGCCGACCTCTTCTACTCGGGCGTTCGCCCGGCCATCAACGTCGGTATCTCCGTCAGTCGCGTCGGCGGCAACGCGCAGATCAAGGCGATGAAGTCGGTCTCCGGCTCGCTGAAGCTCGATCTCGCGCAGTACCGTGAGAAGGCGGCGTTCAGCCAGTTCGCCTCCGACCTCGACCAGGTCACGCGCAACATGCTCGAGCGCGGCGCGCGCCTCGTCGAGATCCTCAAGCAGGGCCAGTACGTTCCGCAGCCCGTCGAGCGCCAGGTCGTCATCATCTACGCCGGCACCAAGGGCTACCTCGACAACATCGAGGTCGGGAAGCTCGCGGCCTACGAGCGCGAGCTCGTCGCGTTCATCGAGTCGAAGCACCCGGCGATCCTCGAGACCATCCGCACCAAGAAGGCGATGGACAAGGACACCGAGGAGACGCTGAAGACCGCGCTGAAGGACTTCGGCAAGGGCTTCGGCCAGGCTCAGCCGGGCGCCAAAGAGAAGGAGAAGGACTGATCGAGCTCCGATGGCCAACCTAAAAACCATTCGCAAGCGGATCACGAGCGTCAAGGCGACGCAGAAGATCACGCGCGCGATGAAGATGGTCGCCGGTGCGCGCCTGAACCGCGCCCAGCAGCGGATCACCCAGCTCCGTCCTTACGCGCTGAAGACGCACGAGATCCTCGCGAGCGTCGCCGCCGCGATGATCGACAAGCAGACCGACCTCGAATACTCCGATCGCGACAAGGGCGAGGGGCTCCATCCCCTCCTCGAGCGCCGGCCGGAGAAGAACGTGCTGCTCATCGTCCTCTCTGGCGATCGCGGCCTCGCCGGCGCGTTCAACGCGAACGCGAGCAAGGCCGCGCTGAGGGCGTGGCGCGAGAAGTCGGACGCGGGCGCCGAGGTGATGGTCGTCACCGCCGGCAAGAAGAGCCGCGAGTTCCTCCAGCGCCGCAAGGTCGGCATCCTGAAGGACTACGTGCGCCTCTACGACGGGCTCGACATGAGCAAGGCGCGCATGATCGCCGAGCTCGTGACCGGGAAGTTCGTGCGTGGCGAGGTGGACAGCGTCTACATCGTCTACAACGAGTTCAAGAGCGCGATCACGCAGCAGGTCGTGACCGAGCCGCTGCTCCCGCTCCCCGAGCCGCCGGCGCGCAAGGAGGGCTCTCTCGAGCCCACCGAGATCCGCTTCGAGCCGAACGAGCGCGCGGTGCTCGAGCACCTCATGCCGATGTACGTCGAGCTGTCGATCTACCGGGCGCTCCTCGAGAGCCAGGCGAGCGAGTTCGGCGCGCGCATGACCGCGATGGACGCCGCGACGCGCAATGCCAAGGATATGATCGGCCGCCTCACCCTCGTGTACAACCGCGCCCGCCAGGCGTCGATCACGAAGGAGCTGATGGAGATCATCGGCGGCGCCGAAGCGCTCAAGGAGTAGCGCTCTCGCCCCACGGGACCGAGATCACTGGAGTCTCGTAGCAGCGGAGAGGTTCCACGTAGGTCGCTGCGGAGTGGAAGCTCGTCTCGGGCGTCGCCAATCAGCTCGGATTCCCGACAAAACGTTGTCGACGGCGGAGCTCTTGAGTAGGATTCGCGGCCATGCTCCGCGTTGCCAAGCTCGCTCTGGTCGCTGTCCCGCTCT
>Ga0123336_10004170_pt1 | contig 11860 bp, 12 predicted proteins | sample SSSSmetaG_FD_96466 | JGI IMG/M metagenome (GOLD analysis project Ga0123336, IMG submission 96466) | Glacier valley bacterial and archeal communities from Borup Fiord, Nunavut, Canada, to study Microbial Dark Matter (Phase II) - ​SSSS metaG | ecosystem: Environmental > Aquatic > Freshwater > Ice... | reverse complement strand
GAACCCGGGATACTGCGCGGCATCGGCCATCCTCACCCAGCCCTGGTCCACCGCCTCCAGCCATAAAAACAGGGGCAGCATCACCACCCCGGCGCCCGCCGGCGCCGGCACCCCGGTGAAGAAACTCTGCGCATAGGCTGGCTTAGGGCTGGTCTCCAACGCCGCGTTGAACCTGGCCAGCCGCAGCGCCATGCACACCGCGAACATCAAGCACGGCATGAACGCAAACCGGCTGCTGCCATGCAGGCTCCAAATGTACAGGATCATCGGCGGCGCCACGCCGAAACAGCAGAAATCCGACAGGCTGTCGAACTCCGCGCCGAACTTCGATGTCGCCTTCAACAGCCGCGCCAGCCGCCCGTCCAACCCATCGATAATGGCCGCCACCACCACCGCCAGCGCCGCCGCCTGCCACCGTGCATCCAGCGCAAACCGCATGCTGGTCAGCCCCGCACACAGGCCCAGCATCGTCAGCAGGTTGGGCATCATCCGGTTGAACGACGGCCCCTTGTAACGCGGCCTCACCCGCCGCCGCCGTCGCGTCCCCAGCGGCCGCGGCATCTGGTTCATGCGACCAACTGCGCGAGCACCGTCTCGCCCCCCACCATCGTCTGCCCAACCTGCACCAGCGGCTCAACACCCGGCGGCAGATATACATCCGTCCGGCTGCCGAACCGGATGATCCCGAACCTTGCCCCGGCCGTCACCACATCCCCCTGCCGCGCCTCGCATAGGATCCGCCGCGCAATCAGCCCGGCAATCTGCACCACCGCCACCTCCTGGCCCGTCGGCGTGCGGATGGCCAACGCATTGCGCTCGTTCTGCTCGCTCGCCTTGTCCAGGCTGGCGTTCAAGAACAGCCCCTTATGATAGGCGATGCACGTGACGACACCCGAAACCGGCATCCGGTTCACATGCACGTTCAGCACGGACAGGAACGTCGCCACACGCCAACGCGGTGCCGCCCCCATGCCCAGCTCCACCGGCGGCGGCACCTTCTCCACGGACACCACCACCCCGTCCGCCCCCGCCAGCACCAGCCCGGGCCGCTCCGGCGCCACCCGCTCCGGATCGCGGAAGAAATACAGGCAGAACAGTGCGAAACACAGACCCAGCCAGAACACGCCAAATCCGGTGAACAGCCCGGCCGCGGCCACGGCAGCGCCCGCCACAATGAACGGCTGCCCGGCCCGATGCGGCGGCGCCAGCACCAGGCGCACTGAATCTAAAAGCGACATGCCAACTGAATGAGGCGTTGCAGGAAAGGGGTCAACCCGCCCGGTCGGGATGCTGATGGCTCACCAGCCCGTCATAATCCGTCTCTGTCCTGCTGCCCGGCAAACGCGCTACCCCCTCAACCCAGCTCAGGCAGCCCTCCATCCCGTGCTGCTTCACCGGGGGGGCCGCATTCGGATCGTCCAGGCTGCAGATGGTGACATCCATCTCGTCCCGGTCCAGCCCCTGATAGGTCAGCGGCGTCCCGCAGGCCCCACAGAACCCCCGTGTCGCGATGCTGGAGCTTTGAAACAGTTTCGGAGAGCCCCGCACCCATTCCAGATCAGCCACCGGAACGGCGGCCAGCGCCGCGAAAGGCGACCCCACCGCCTTCTGGCACATGCGGCAATGGCACACCGTGGCCCGAGGGGTTGCATGCAGCGCGTAGCGAACCGCCCCGCATTGGCACCCGCCTGTCAGCAGAACCTGGCCGCTCATCTTCCCACTCGCCAAGCGCGGCACCTGCGCTTCTCCCATTGCGCCTACCGCATGATGCCATCGGCCAGGGCCGAAGCAAACCAGGCAGGCTCCGTAACGTTCCGCCCGAATGAACAACCCGATAATGCGCGTGGCCGGGCTGATACCAGCCTTCCAGGCCCGCGCCGCAGAACTGGACGCCAAATCCAGTTTCCCAACCGAAAACATCGCCGGCCTGCGTGAGGCCGGCGCGCTAGCTTGCGTACTGCCAATCGCGAATGGCGGTCTCGCCTACGGCCTGGACGCCGCAACCTGCCACGAGATCGCCCATCTGCTACGCCTGATCGGCCGCGGCCACTTGGCCACCGGCCGCCTGTTCGAAGGCCACGTCAACGCCATCAAGCTCGCCGCCACCTATGGCTCGCCCGCACAACTCGATCACGTCGCACACCATGTCCAGGCCGGCGATCTGTTCGGCCTCTGGGTCACCGACGGCCCGGACCCCCTCCGTCTCGACGGCCACCAACTCCGCGGCGGCAAGCTCTTCTGCTCCGGCGCCGGCCATCTGAGCCACGCCATCGTCACCGCCCAGCAGCCCCACTCCGAACCGGTCCTGGTCCTCGTCACCCTTGAAGACCCCGCCCGCGCCACCCCCAGCGCCATCAAGCTGCAAGGCATGCGCTCCGCCGTCACCGGCGCCGTCGACCTCGCCGGCCTGCCGGCCGACATCATGGGCCAACCCGGCGACTACCTGCGCCAGCCGCTGTTCTCCGCCGGCGCCTGGCGCACCTCCGCGGTCACCCTCGGCGGCATCGACGCCCTGGTCCACGCCGCCCAGACCCAGCTCGTCGAGCGCGGCCGGGCAGGGAACCCGCACCAGCGCACCCGCATGGGCCAGGCCCTGATCGCCCAGGAAACCGCCGCCCTCTGGGTCGCCAAAGCCGCCCGCATCGCCGAGCAGGAAGGTGGCGATGCCGGCGACATCGCCGCCTACGTCAACCTGGCCCGCATGGCCGTCGAAGCGGCCGCCCTACAAGCCCTGGAACTTGTCCAGCGCAGCCTCGGCCTCTCCGCCTTCATCGCCGGCCAACCGGTCGAGCGCCTTGTGCGCGACCTCGCCACCTATCTCCGGCAACCCGCACCAGACGAAACCCTCACTGAAGCCGCCGCCTGGTTCGCAAGCCGGGGCCTCCCCCAATGACCGGTTCCTGGCCAAAGGACGTCTTCGACCGCATCCACGCCCGCGACCCCGATCCATGGAAAGTAGAGACCAGCGACTACGAACGCGCCAAATACGCCGCCACCCTGGCCGCACTCCCCCGCCCCCGCTTCCAAAGCGCCCTGGAAGTCGGCTGCTCCATCGGCGTCCAGACCGTATTGCTCGCCGAACGCTGCGACACTGTGCTGGCCATCGACATCGCCGCCGAACCCGTTCGCCGCACCCGCGAACGCTGCGCCAACCTCGCCCACGTGACAGTGCGCCAGGCCCGCATCCCGCAAGCCTGGCCGGTCGGCCGCTTCGACCTGGTCGTCCTGTCCGAAGTGCTCTACTTCCTGGATCGCACAGACCTCACCGAAACCGCCAACCGCGCCGCGGATTCTCTCGCGCCCGACGGTGCCATCGTGCTAGTCAATTGGACCGGCTTCACCGACACGCCCACCACCGGTAACGAGGCGGCGGAGCTGTTCCTGCAGGCATCCGGCTTGCCTTGCGTGCGCTCTCAAACGGAAGCGTCCTACCGGCTCGATCTGCTGAAGAAAGAAAAGAAGATTTAACCACGAAGGACACGAAGGACACGAAGAAGAAAGTGAAGGAAAAAGCAGGCGCAGTTTGAGAAGACCCAAGGCAGTCAATATGCTTTTGCTCTCGCCTTTCTTCTTCGTGTCCTTCGTGGTCGAATCTCTTCCGTCACCCCTCCAACTCCCCACGCAAAACCTCCCACCCGAAAACCCCAGGCGAAAACACAGGCAACTCGGCTCGAACCTCTTCCAGCCGGGCGAGAAACCGCTCCGGATCGCGGATATCGCATGTGAACAATATCTTCGGGTGGCACTCCCACCAGCGCGAGGCGACCAGCCGCTCCACCAGCTTTTCGGCAAACCGCAGCCGGATCACCCGCGCCGGGTTGCCGCCCACAATGGCGTAGGGCGGCACGTCCCGCGTCACCACCGAGCCGGCGCCCGCCACGCAGCCCGTATGCAGCGTGATGCCGCGCGCCAGCAGCACGCGGTTGCCCGTCCACACATCGTGTTCCAGGACCGCCGGCCCCTTCGTCGGAACCATCGGCGGAACCAGCGTCTGGTCGCCGCCCAGCAGCTCGTCACGCGCCCAAACCCAGCTGGGGCGCGGCACGCGGATGGGAAAGGTGCTGGTGGTCACGTGCTCCACCGGATGCCGCTCGCCCATCACCGCGGTCTGATCCGCGATCGAGCAGTAGCGGCCGGCAATCAGCGCCGGCTCGCCCGTCATGGTGTAGCTGAACGCGCCCATCGTATGCAGCGTGGTGCCGTTGGTGAAGTCGGCATATTGCTCGATCCGCGCGGTCTTGGGCAGATCCAGCGCGCCCAGCCGCTCGGCATCGCGCGCTCCGAACGAGATGCGATGACGCTGCAGAATCTCCCAAAGGCGCGGTGTGACGCGCAGGCGCACCATGCGCGGATGCTCGGCGATGATCTCGTCCATGTCCTCTCCAGTGCCTTGAAGCAGACCCTCTTAACGAAGCGGTGGAACAGTGGCATCACCCTGCCATGCACCTGACCGTCGCCGCGCCCAGAAACGCTCGCCAGATGCTGTCGCACTTCGCCCTCTACGACGCCGCAAAGGGCCTGCAAGCGTTGCTGAACCGCATCGACCACAGCGCGATGACGCGGCGGCAGATATTCTTCAGCGTCCTCGGCCGCGCACCCGAACGCGCGGCACTCGCCGCCGACGGACCGAATTTCAAGCCGCGCCACGCTTTTGCGGTGGCATTGCAGGGCGAGGAGTTCCAGACGCGCATCCGCGAAATCGTGCTCGCCGCCTTCCCCGAAAAACGCCGCATGATCTTCATCCACGTGCCGAAATGCGCCGGCACCGACCTGCTGGTCACGTTGCGGCGCCAGCATCCTTATCTGCACCAGCACATCGCCTCACCCGTGCAAACACCCAAACCGGCCTTGTTCGATTGGCTTCGCGACCTCGCCATCGCCACAAGCCTGTCCGACCGCATCGCCATCGCCGGCCACGTGCCGCTGAAATGGTATACCGATCGCAGCCTGGTGCGTTTCGAGGACGAAGTGTTTACCACTATCCGTCATCCGCGCGACATCGTGTATTCCTACATCTCCTTCATCCTGACACGCTTCGTCGAATTCCAGGGCACCAAGCGGCCGGACACGTCCGGTTGGCTCGCCGCCATCGGCCTCACCGAAATCGAGGCCGATCCCACACCCTCCTACCTCGCCGATCTGGGGCGCAAGCTGCTGCGCGCGCGCGGCGCCATCGCGCCCAACATCATCTGCAGCTATCTTGGCAGCGGCACAGCGGAAACCACCCTGGAAAACATGGCGCTGTGCGATGTGGAGGTCACGGACATGGCGCGCTATTCCGCCTGGCGCTCGAAAAAATTCGGCTTCGAGCCGGCCAATCGGGTCAACCCCTCGCGCCCGCTGTTCACCCCGGAGCTCGCCACCGCGGCCGATCGCGCCTTCATCGAGGAGATGATCGCGGAAGACATGGTGGCCTACGAGGCGATCGTGAAAAAGCTGGACGCACAAGACGGACTTTCCATCCGCGGCCGTGTGTTCGCATGAGCGGCTTCACCCTGGACGATCTGCAGGATGTGGCGCGCGAGGTGATCGGCGACGACGAGATCGTGCTGACCCGCGACATGGCGGCCGCCGACGTGCCCGGCTGGGATTCGCTGAACCACACATTGATCTGCGTGGAAATCGGCTTGCGCATCGGGCAGCGCGTGGAGCCGCAGGATCTTGCCGCCCTGCCGGATTTCGGCGCCATCGTGGATCGTCTCGCTGGCCAGACCGCGTGACGATGCAGACCGGCGCCGGCAAGCTTCAGGAGGCGGCCGGGCACTTCCGCAGAAGCGGCGACCTGCCCGCCGCGCGCGATCTTCTGTTGCAAGCGCAGGCCTGGCACGAACCCGCCATCGTGACTCTTGCCGTGCTGATCTTGAACGATCTGGAAGACTCCGAAGCATTGCAGCACGTGCTCGGCCAGGCCATCGCCGCATTGCCGGACTTGGCCCATACCAGCGACGAATACCTGATCTTCCTGCATCGCCGCACCGAGCAATATTGCATCGGCGAAGACCGCCGCGCGCTACTGCTGCAGATGATGACCGCGCGTGCGCACGAGCCCGAACGAGCCGCAGACTGCGACCTGTCGCGCGTCCTGGCCGCCGGGCAGGAGCGCCGCAACTTCGGCGCCGCCTTCCGCGCCAAATTCCGCGGTGTCAGTTTCGTGCCCCTGGGCCTGAACTGCATGCCCTGGGTGCTGGTGAACCGCTGGGGCCTGCACGATCCGCAAACCTACCGACGAAATCTGAGCCCGTTCGCAATGGCCGTGCACACCATCCCAGGTGTTGCCGCCGCCATGGAAGATGGGTTCGCCAGCTACGCCGCCGTGGATCAGGTCATGACCATCACCGCCCCAGGCGGCCGCCCCGTGGTGATGCGAAAGGATCGCGGCGCCACCTGGGTACATCACGATAACAAATACTTCTTCACCGACGACTACGCCAATCTCCGCGCCGCCATGGCCCAGCGCGCCGCCAGCCTGAGCGCCGCCTGCCAGGCGGAACATCCCGTCCTGATGATGAACTTCGTCAACAGCCGTTACCCGGACCAGAAGCTGCACTTCCTACCCCGGCTGCGCCGCGCGATTGCCGCCTTCACCGGCCGCGACGACCTTCGCCTGTTCATGTCGAACACCATCCACGCCACCGAAGGCGAACACGTCTACAAGATCGATGACCGCACCTGCTTCTTCTACTGCACCGCCCCCGAAAAAGGCTTCAAGTGGAATCAGGACGCCAACCTGGATTCCGCAACCAGCATGGCCTTCGAACGAACCTATCTAACGCGCATCGAGTCATGCCTCGATCTCTGGCGCACCCCGTAGCTCACACAGCAAGAAGAAAGCAGTCCTTTTTTGAAAAAAAGGACCAAAAAACTTTTATCCATAAGGCGAGCGACAGCTTGATAAAAGTCTTTTGCTTCTTTTCTTCAGAAAAGAAGACTCTTCCTTAAATAATAAAACTCCACCGCGGCGCATCCTCCCGCAGCCGTGCCACCACGCTGACCGCCACGTGGCTGGCCTGCACACGAATATCCGGCACCGCCACGCATTCCCAGAACACCCCGCGCACGATCGGTCCCAACGCCCAGATACGCTCGGCCACCGTGCCATCCCCGCGCACCACGTTCAGCCCGTCCGTCACATCCAGCCCAAGCCCCTGGCCGTCCACCCGCACCAGCCCACGATCCAGCAGCCGCTGCATCAGCGGATCGCGCGTGCGGGAGATATGCTCCACGCCGGACGCCATGATCACCCGCTGCACATCCAGCGTCACATCCTCCGGTGCCGCATTGGCCCCGGCGCGTCGCCGCGGCGAATACACCACCCGCGCCCCCTCCGCCGTGTCGCGCAGCGAGCGGATGCGGCCGGCCACCACGCGCAGCGAGCCATCGTCCAGCATGTCGGAAATCAGCGCCGCATGCGGCGGTGCCATCCGATGCCGGTGCACATCCCAGTAGCGGCGCGCGTGCCGCAGGAATCGCTGCCGCTCGGCCAGCGGCAGGCGGCCCCAGATGCTGGCCGTGACGGGCCGCATGCTGTCGATCACAGCGCGCCAATCCACCCCGGCCTCGGCCGCGGCAAACACCTCGTCCCGCAACCGCGCCATCAACAGTGGCAGCGACAGCTCCTCCGCCATGGTGAAATGCGGCGTGGGCCAGGTGGCGCCAGGCGCCGCATGCCGCGCCGGCAACAGGCCCCCGCGGGAGATGGCGACAATGCCCCCTGCAAACCCGTCCCGCCGCATCGCCACCGCCACGTCCACCATGGTCAGCCCGGTGCCGACGATCATCACCGGCCGATCCGGGTCCAGCTTCGCGCGCGCCTTCTCGCTCCAGGCGTTGCGACAGATATGCGGGTCGGTACTTTCCTCATGCGGCAAATTCCCGACCGCGAGGATGACGCCGGAGACAGCCAGGCGCTGCCCGCTGGCGCAGATCAGCTCGTAATCGCCATGGTCCGCCGAGACGATGTCCAGCACATCGTCCGGCATCAGCCGCAGCTGCGCGTGCCCCGCCGTCTCGCGCATCGCGAAATCCAGGATCGAGCGGAGGTACTGCCCATACAGCCCTCGCGAGGCGAACAGCCCGGCTTCCGTCTCGTGCAGCCCGTCCGGCCGCGCGCCGGAAGCCGCCCGGCGCTTCAGCCATTCCTGAAAATGCAACGGCTCGTCGGACAGCGCGCTCATGTTGGACGCGCGCACGTTCAACAGATGATCGTGGTCGCCGGTGGCGTAGGCAACGCCGCGGGCGAATTCCGGCGAGCGTTCACACAGCAGCACCGGCTGGTCCGCCGGCAGCCGGCGCAGTAATTGCAGCGCCGCGATGGTGCCTGAAAAACCCGCCCCGATCACCGCGATCGGCCGCTTGCCGGCCGGCGCCACCGACTCGGACTGGTCCGGGAACAATGGCAGCGTCATCGGATCCTCGACCGCCGGACGGGGGGCGTGGTCGTCCTCGAAGCTGGCCATGTGACGTGTGCCTCCCTGCGTGCGGCAGGCAGCCTAGCAGCTTTGCCATCATTTTCATAGCACATTAGTATGATTTGCTTCATGGAGGCGGGTTGGGTCCGGGCTGGCAGAACGCGGGGCTTGGGTGATACGCACCGCTCATGGAAGCTGGCACACTAATTCTACAGGACACCCAAGGTGCTGACTAGCCGCGCCAAATACGCCGTTCGCGCCAGCATGGTGATGGCCGAGCTGAAGCCGGAGAATGGGTGGACGAGTGCTGCCGACCTGGCTGAAGCCGCCGACGTGCCGCGCAAGTTCCTCGAAGCCATCCTCAGCCAGTTGCGCGAGGGCGGCCTGGTGGAAAGCCGCCGCGGCCCCGCCGGTGGCCACCGCCTGGTGGCCCAACCCGCCGAGGTCTCGGCCGCCGACATCATCCGCGTCATCGACGGCCCACTCGCCATGACCCCTTGTGCGAGCGCCACCGCCTTCCGCGCCTGCGACGATTGCGAGGCGGTGGAGACCTGCCGCCTGCGCCATTTGATGCGCCGAGCCCGCGACGCCGTAGCCACGGTATTGGAAAGCTGCTCCCTAGCCGACCTCCTCCGCCAAGGCCAAGCGGCCGATATCTTGGGGTAGAGCCAGGAGCAAAAGTTTTTTGGTCCTTTTTTCAAAAAAGGACTTCTTCCTTAGCTTAGTTCTCCAGCTCCGAATCCCAGTAGAGATAATCTCGCCATGACGCATGCAGATAATTCGGCGGAAACGCCCGGCCGTTATCCTGCAATTCCCAGGTGCTCGGCTGGCACGGTGTCAGCCGCGGATGCATATGGCATTCTCGCGGCAGCTTGCTCCCCTTGCGCAGATTGCAGCAGGCGCAGGCGGTCACCACGTTCTCCCACGTGGTGCGCCCGCCACGGCTGCGCGGGATAACGTGATCGAAGGTCAGGTCATGCGTCGGAAAACGCTCGCCGCAATACTGGCAGCTGAACGCATCACGCAGGAACACGTTGAACCGGGTGAATGCCGGGCGGCGCGCGCTGGGGATGTAATCCTTCAACGCGATCACACTGGGCAGTCGGAACGCTTGGCTCGGCGAGTGCACCTCGAAATCATACTCCGAAAGCACCGAGACGCGATCGAGGAAGACCGCTTTCACCGCATCCTGCCATGACCAGACGGAGAGGGGGAAATACGACAACGGACGGAAGTCCGCGTTGAGTACCAAGGCTGGATAATGCAGACCGCCGTCCGGCAAAATGCGCTCCTTCTTCAGGAGGTGCATCAGGGGGGCCTGCAGCCAGTAGACGAGTCGCAGGTGTTGATGCGCCGCCAAGAACGCTTGCCTTATGGCAAACGCAGCGTGGCGCTGCAAGCCGCGTGCCGAGTCGAAGCTTTGTGTTTCATGGGTTTGTCATGGTTGAGCACGTTTCCGTGAACAGTGCGGCAGTGGTGACGCGCTTCGCACCAAGTCCCACGGGGTTGCTCCATCTAGGCCACGCAACCGCAGCGTGGCTCGCCTGGAACCGCGCCAGAAACGCGGCCGGCCGCTTCTTGCTCCGTGTGGAGGACATCGATCCGGAACGCTGCCGCCCGGAGTTTACCGCCGCCATTCTGGAAGACCTGCGTTGGCTTGGCCTCGAATGGGACGGCCCGGTGCGCATCCAGTCCGCCCAGCTGCCGGAGTATCGCGCAGTGCTGGACTCCTTGGCGACGCGCGGCTTGATCTACCCCTGCTTTTGCAGCCGCGCCGAAATCCAGCGCGAACTCGCCGCCTCCGCCCATGCGCCGCACGACCCCGATGGCGCTCCCCTCTACCCGGGCACCTGCCGCCATCTCACGCGGCGTGACCGCGCCGCACGCCTGTCGGCCGCCGCCCCGAATGCCTGGCGCCTCGACATGGCCCGCGCGCTGCAGGGTGCGCCCGAACTGCGCTTTCGAGAGGGCGCGGCCTACATCATTGCCACCCCCGCCATCTTCGGCGACGTCATCCTGGCGCGGCGCGCACTTCCAGCCAGCTATCATCTCTGCTCCGTGCACGACGACGCCGCGCAAGGCGTCACTCTCGTCACGCGCGCGGAAGACCTCCGCCCCGCCACCTATCTGCATCGCCTGCTGCAACATCTGATGGGCTGGCCCGCGCCGGACTACGCATTCTTCCCCCTCGTCACAGGACCGGATGGCAAGCGCCTGTCAAAACGCGACAACGCGGTGTCGCTCCGCACGCTTCGCGACTCAGGAATGACGTCCGCCCACCTCGTAGCCCGCATCGCGCAGCACATGCGGGGCCAATTCCTTCCCCACACCTGAAAACCTAAAAATGGATCGCCCGCCCATACGCATCCAGCACCGCCTCATGCATCGTCTCGCTCACGGTCGGATGCGGAAACACGGTGTGCATCAACTCGGCTTCCGTCGTTTCTAACGTGCGTGCAATCGCATAACCCTGGATCATCTCGGTCACTTCCGCGCCGATCATGTGCGCCCCCAGCAAGGCGCCCGTAGCCTTGTCGAAGATCACCTTGACCATGCCTTCGGGCTCGCCCATCGCAATCGCCTTGCCGTTGCCGATGAACGGAAAACGCCCGACCCGGATGTCATGGCCCTCCGCCTTTGCGCGCGCTTCGGTCAAGCCCACGGAGGCGATCTGCGGCCGGCAATAGGTGCAGCCGGGAATATTTGTCCAATCTATGGGATGCACGTCCAAGCCTGCGATCTTTTCGACGCAGAGGACACCTTCGTGGCTTGCCTTGTGCGCCAGCCACGGCGCGCCGCACACGTCGCCGATCGCGTAGACGCCCGCCTCACCGGTCCGGCAATACGGGTCGATCAGGATATGGGTGTGCTCGACTTTAACGCCTGTGCCTTCCAGGCCGAGATCTTCCACATTGCCGACTATGCCGGCGGCAGAGATCACGCGATCGACCGTGATGGATTGCGTCTTGCCTACCGCCTCGATGGCCACGGTGATCTCGTTTTCGCCTCTGACGGCGCCGACGACCTTCGCACCGAGCAGGAATTTCATGCCCTGCTTCTCGAATGCTTTTTGCGCAAAGGCGCCAATCTCGGCATCCTCCGCCGGCAGGATACGGTCGACCAATTCCACGATCGTGACCTCGGATCCCATGTTGCGGAAAAAGCTGGCAAATTCGATGCCGATAGCGCCGGAGCCGATCACCAGCAGCCGTTTCGGCAGCACATCCGGCACCATCGCTTCGCGATACGACCAGATCAGCTTGCCATCGCTCGCCAGCCCCGGAAGTTGCCGCGCGCGTGCGCCGGTGGCCAGGATGATGTGCGGCGCGCGAACATGGGCCACCTCCGCGCCGTTCTTGCTGATAGTTAGACTGTGCGCACCTGCAAATCTGGCCGCGCCGTCGATGACGACGACCTTGTTTTTCTTTAGCAGATGGCCCACGCCGGAGGCG
>Ga0123336_10004169_pt1 | contig 11861 bp, 6 predicted proteins | sample SSSSmetaG_FD_96466 | JGI IMG/M metagenome (GOLD analysis project Ga0123336, IMG submission 96466) | Glacier valley bacterial and archeal communities from Borup Fiord, Nunavut, Canada, to study Microbial Dark Matter (Phase II) - ​SSSS metaG | ecosystem: Environmental > Aquatic > Freshwater > Ice... | reverse complement strand
GGTGACCCATCAGCGACGCCGGGATGATTCCCGCGGTCGCGGCGTGCAGACTCAGGCGCGACGCGGAGGTTGCCAGTGGCGAGCGCACGGAAGATCGACGTTGAGACCGAGGCAGGCCGATGCCTACGCGTAGCCAAACTTGCGGGCCGCAGCGCGGGCGAGTGGGCGCGGGCGCATGGCGCATGGCATCGACGGTCGCTCGCTCAACGCCTGGAAGGTGAATCTCGCGCGTCGGGGTACGACCGCCGCGCCGCGACGGAGCAAGCCGAAGGCGACGCCCCCGGCGCACGCGCTGATCGAGCTCGTCCCCAGGGACTCGATCGGTAGGCTCGTGGCTGGCGGTCGCTACGGTGCTTGAGCGCGCGGATGATCTTGTCGCTCCCACTTTCTTCGTCGCGCAGCGTGTCGCGGAGTGTTGCGTAGCGGAACTGCGTCTCGTGCGTGCCGTCGCCGTACACCGTGGCGATCGCGGCGTGGAGATGCTCGCCTGCGTGGAAGAAATCGACGGCCTCTTCGCCGGACGGCAGCGCGTCCGACGAGGTCCAGTTGTCCGCTGCTCCGTCGGCCACCTTCACCAGCTTCAGGTCCGGGCGGCGCGCCAGGATCGCCGACGCAAGCAGGCGCAAGCCTCGTCTGTAGTCGTTACTTGAGGAACTCGGTCATGGTCGGCTCGCTCATGACCGTCGCGAGCCGCGGCAGGCCGAGGAGGTCCTCGACGGTCGCCAGGTAACTCTTGTGGCTGTACGGCTTGCCCGAGGTGAAACCGGGGCTCTTGATGTTCGGTGAGATCACGATCATGGGGATCTGGTCCTTCGAGTGGCCCGCGCGGCCCTCCGCCTCATCCCACGTCAGGAAGAGCACGCCGCCGTTCTTGTACGCGGTGCTGGCGAGGATCTTCGGGATCTCGATCGCCGCCCACGCGTCCGAGTTCTTCGCGCCGGTCAATGGCGCCGTCTGCGGGTCGTGTCCGTCGCTCGTGAGGTTGGGGGTGATCCACATGTAACGGTACGTCCCCGCTGCGAGATCCGCCGCGAAGCTTCCGTAGTCGACGTTCTTGGCTGCGCAGAGAGCGGTCGCTTGCATGTCCGTGAAGTAGAGGAACGGGTCGTGCTTTGGGGCGTACGGCGTTCCGTTCGACAGCTTGCACGCGGTGCCCATGCTCTCCTGGTACGACTTCCACGGGATCTTCGCGGCCTCGAGCTGCGTGCCGAGGTTCTGCTGGGTCACGGGGAACGGTGCCGCCTGGGGAAGCGGATCGCTGCCCCCGCCAAACTGCGGCGCCCCGCTTATCATCGTCAGGTAGTTCGGCAGCGATGGGTGCACGCCCGAGTCCATGTAGTTGGTCGCGAGCCCGTAGGACGCAATCAGCGAGTTGATGTAGGGCGCGTCCGGCGAGCCGACGATCTCCGCGTAGTCGTGGTTCTCCATCACGATGGTGAAGATCGTGATCGCCCCCTTGGAGCCTCCATCGCCTCCGGAGGATCCGCTGCTGCCGGAGGTCCCACTGCTACCGGACGTGCCGCTGCTGCCCGACGTCCCGCTCGAGCCCGAGCTGCCGCTCGAGCCGCTCGAGCCGCTCGAGCCGCTCGAGCCGCTCGAGCCCGAGCTGCCGTTGGGATCGGCCGGCGAGCCCGTGCCATCAGAACTGCTGCCGGAGCAGGCGATGATGAGCGTTGTAACGACGGGAACGAGCGAGCAAACGAGCCTGCGAGCCATCGAGCCTCCGCGGTCCCGAGCGCAAAGCTCGGACCGCCGCTTGTGGTAGCGCAGAGTGCACCGACGCGCTACGCGCGCCCACCGTTTGCGCAACGCGCTGCAGTGAGGTCGAAATCCTGCAGTGCCAAGCTACGACTGGGCCGTCAGAACGTTCCGGCGACCGCTAGGCGAACCCCGACCGCGTACGGATCGGTGAGCTCGCCCGCGATCGGCAGGATCACGCCGAAGATGGGCATCACCGACCCGAAGTGCCCGCGCAGCTGCGGCTCGGCAGCCGCGATGGCGGAGTCGCCGCCGGCGGTCGGAATGTTGGTCCACAGCCGCAGTGTACCGTCCACGTGCTTGTGAAGGCGATACGAGCCGCGAGCCCCGATCACGAACGAGCCCTCGTACGAGCTGCTGGTCCCCGTGGCGTGAAGCGACGAGTACGTCGCGAACCCCTCGAGCTCCAGACGATCGATGCCCGTCCAGACCGCGCCCACCTTCGGCACGAGGCCAAGGTGCTTCGGCGCGTACGAGGCCGTGTCCTCACGCCCGCGCGACGCAGAGATCGCCTTCTGCACCGAGAATCGATCGTATGCCGACTGGTCGATATGTCCCGACGTCGCGAGCTCGTCGGCGGTCGGCAGCGCATCGCCGTTCGCCGTCGGGAGCGCGACCTCGAGTGCCCCCACGAGCTCCACGTCTTTCCGGATGTGGCGGCCGATCTGCGCGCCGAGCGAGATGTTGCCGACGATGCTACCGCCGCGGGAGTCGTCCGCGTGAAGCCCGCCTGTCCCGAGCGGGAGCATTGCGTAGACCTTGAGGTCGCGAACCACTTCGTAGGAGAGCGCGAGGTTCAGCGATTGCGTCGCGAAGCGCGAGCTGCCGAGCGCGCGGCTCTCCTGCCTCAGGAGCGGGCCGGTCACTCTCTGCGTGACGACCGGCGTCGCGCCGAAGCCGAGGACGGCATCCAGCGTCACGCGCCATCGCTCGGGCGTCGCCTCTTTGCCATGCGCGTCGTCGTCGCGTCGGTCGGCGATCGGCGCGACGGGCTCACCCGGGCCGCGTTCCGTCTCCGGCGGCGTTCCTTGCGCAAACGCGACGCCAGGAAAGGAAAGACCGAAGACCGTCATCGCAATCGCGTGCTCCACCCGTTTCATGGGCAGAAGTGTCCAACAGTCGACGCCCAGCGCCAACCGTAAAGGGCATTGTCTCGCCAAAAAACTGTCGCTCGGTCTAACCTCCAATCGATAGATGAAGCGAACGCAGCGCATCCTCGTCTTGACCCTTGGCGGCATCACGGCCGGCGGCTTGCTCGCCGGATGGAACTGGCGCGATCAAAAGCGGCGAGCGGCAGAGGTTGGGGGCTTCTGCAACGCCGAGGCGTCAGCCGCCGTCCCGCTGGAGCGGAACCGTGATCGCGTCGAAGATTGGATGAAGAGGCACACCCGCACCGACGAAGGTCAGGCCCTCGTCGAGCAGCTTCACCGTTCGACAGCGACCGCAGCGGCGAATGCCCTCTCGGCATACGCGACGCAAGCGAGCGTGACTCCGTGTCCGGCCGTCGATGGGTATGGCGCCCTGGCACGGCGAAACGCGCGACAAATCGGCCTCGACAAGGTGTGCCGCGAGATGAACCCGGTCGCCGTGGAGCGGGCGCCGCGGGCCACCCGCCTGCAGGTCGTCGCGGACTGGGCGCGTGCCAACGTGAAAGACCTGGGCGTCGACGCGGCGCTCGCGCCACTCCTCGCGGTCCCGCTCGAGGCGGCGCTCGCCGATCTTCGGCAGCTCCTCGCCGACCACGAGGTCCATGTCTGCAGCCTGCTCGAGGCCCTCGCTTCGCCGATCGACGCTCGGCCCGGGCCCAACGTCTTTCTCCGATTCGTTCGCGTTCAGGACAGCCGCGAGAAGTACGTCGCGGCGGCCGTCCGCTTGAAGATTCCCGCGGTCATGGAGTGTTACGCAGACGATTTGCGGAAGACCCCGCTGCCCGCGGCGATCGCCGGAGCGCTGAACGTGACCTTCCTCGTGACCGAGAAAGGCGCCGTCGAGCGCGTGCGTGTCGAGGAGACCACTCTCCGCCCCGCCGTTGCCGTGTGCGCAAGCAGGGCCTTCGAGACGATCTCCGTTCCCGCAGGCTCCGCCGCCGTAGCGGGCGGCGTGAGCCTCGACCTGTTCGTCGTGAAGTGACGAAACAGGTTCAGCGGTACTGCAGGAACGCGTCGACGTAGAACTTTACCGGGCGCTCGAGCGCGTAGAGATCGGTGCCGTCACGGCCTTGCGCCGCCACGGTCGTGTAGTCGCGGATCCGCCGGAACGTGATCGGGTTGCGGTCACGCTCGGAAGCTACCCATGCGTTGCGATCGCGAATGTACATCCAGACCCACGTGTGCCCGTCGGGCAGCGTCAGCGTCTGGAGCGTGTCGTCGAACTCGCGCGGGTCGTAGGTGCACGGCTGGCCTGCCGCGACCGCCGCGTTGCTGCAGTCGACCGCGACGCCGGTGGTGGGACTCGTTCCCTTGAAGCCCGCCGCCTTCGCCTTCGACTGGAAGAACTCGACGAACTGGTCCTCGCGCGGGAAGTACTGCACCGCCGTCCACTCGCGATAGGAGGCATAACCGATATTGAAGTTCGGCGAGTGCGAGTCCTGCGCGAAGAGGGCAATGTTGGACTGGATGAGCCAGGGATACGTGTCGTAACCGCCGCCCAGGACGGTGTCGAGCGTGTCCGCCGCGACCGTCTGGTAAAGCTCCGAGATCCCCTCCGTGTACGGCGCGCTGTAGCGGCCGGTCGTGTTCGGGTTCTGATCGAGCACGGGGCTCAGCCCGAGCCAGCCTTGCGCTGCGAACACCTTGTCGATGATGATGCCCTGTACGTTCACGTCGCCGAAGGTCGGGTCGACGGACGTGGAGAACGGCCGCTCGCCGGAGGCCTGCTGGATGACCGCTTTGTGGAACGCCGCCGTGAGCGTCGTGCCGCTGGTGATCGAGTCGATGAGCTGGTTCTGGAGTGAGTCGAGGAATGTCGCGAAGGGCACGCCGGGGGGCGGCGCGATCTTGCGGCGGCGGATGAGATCGCCGACGCCCGAGAACTCGGCGGCGAACGGAATGAAGCGCCGCAGGTTCGTCATCGTGCTCGCGACGTTGGATCCGTAGCTCGCAAAGCTCCGGTACTTGTAGAACGAACGCTGGTTCGAGAACTGATACTGCCAGTCGTACTGGTCGATTTGCGACGAAGTGATCTGCGCCGGCGTGACTCCATAGTCCGTGCGCTGGCAGAGCGGCGTGCGCGTGACGTGCTCGTCCGTGCAGAAGTAGTAGTTGATCTCGCTCCCGTCGGGCCGGAACCCGAGCGGGTCCTTCCACGGTCCGTCCTTGTTGACTTGCCCGCTCACGCTGAAAGAGCCGAGCCCGGAGGCGCTGGCGCCCGTGCGCTTGTCGTTCGTGTAGACCCACGCGAGGGCAGCCTTGTCGTACGGACCCCAGCCCGGCTTGTAGGCCGAGTCCATGAAGCGGTTCTCGTACTCCATGACCGACGAGCTGAGCATTCCGTAGTGCTCACCGGAGGCGTCCGTGTAGCGGGGGAAATTGCGCTCGTCGACGGAGCCCATGAAGTTGTGGCGGAGGCCGAGGTTGTGCCCGAACTCGTGCCACATCGCGCGCGTGAGGTAGTCGCCGGTGTAGCGGCGCATCCACTGCGTGGGTGTCTCCCACTGACCGCCGACGCAGCGGCGCGACCCGCGCGTGTACGCTTGCAAGAGCGGGAACGGCGACGGCAGGTCCATGTGCTTCTTGAAGAGGACCTGCTCGGTGTAGTCGAGCATCTGGTGATTGTGCGTGAGCTCCTTCAGCCGGTTCGAGAACTCAGCGGCGGCAACGATGCCGATCTGTCCCTCGTGATCGGCATAGGGAACGAGCCCGCGATCGATGTCGCCGAGCACCTTCTCGAACTCGACTTCCTTCTTCCGCATCTCCCAGAGCTGGGCGGGCGTCGGCCCGAACACGCCTTGCCCGCCTTCGGGGGTGACGAAGTTGTTCGCGAAGGGGTCGCCGAAGACGAAGTGCGGGAGCACCTCGTTGTAGAGTTCACGGAACTTCGGATCCGGCGCCTTCACGAAGTCGCTCGGGTTGAGCGGACCGTACTGGGCCGCCGGGCGGTTCAGGTACGTCTGCATCTTGTCGAAGAGCGTCGTCTGGTTGTGGCGTCGCTTGAGGATCGAGTCGCCCTTCTGCGCGTATGCGTCCGCCGTGGCGACGTCGCCGTCCTTGCACGGGAGGGGCAGGGCCGGCCACGGGTTGTCGGTGGCGTTGCCGGCGTCGTCGAGCGAGGTCAGGCCGGGGCTGGCTCCAAGGGTCTGGAGGAGGCCGTCGTACTGGAAGGCGAGCGCCTTCGGTCCCTGGTCCTCGTAGATGATGACGGTGGCCTTGAGCCGCTCGCCGGTGCGAGGGTCCTCGATGCCCGCGCCCACGCCGAGGAAGCCCGCGTGGATGCCGGGGTCGCGCATGTAGCGGACGAAGCTGTAGCGAATGTCGCCGAGCTCGCGAATCGGCTCGCCCTCCTTCAGATCGGCGTCCGCTTCCTTGAAAAAGAGCCGCGCCTTCACCCCCACGCTCGCGAAGAGCGCGTTCGTCTGCGCCGCGACGCCGTCCGGCCCCATGAAGACCAGCTTGCGTTCGTCGGGGATACCCGGCTCGAAGTAGTAGACGATGTCCTTGTTGGGATCGAAGCGCGTGACGAGCTGGCGGGCGCCGAGGAGACCGCTGTTCGTCGTCAGGTCGGGATCGTTGTCGCCGGTCGCGATGTCGCGCGGCGTGTACTGGCCGGAGACGTTCTCGAAGAAGCCATACTTGCGGCGGATGGGGTCCTTCTCGCCGAGCTCGAGCGGCACGTAGCGGTTCGCCGCGTCGGCCGCGGGTAGCGGGTCGAGTCGCTTGATCGAGTACATGACGACCGCGGTAACGCTCACCCGATCGGTGAGCGACATGTCCTTCGTGAAGCCCGCGCGGCAGACGGCGTCGTCCGTCGTCAGCGGCATGGTCACGGCGACCTTCCAGGTCAGGTAGTTGTTCTCGTAGTCGACGCGGAAGCTGTTGGGCACCAGCGACGAGCTCGTGTTTCCGAGATCGACGCAGTGCTTGAGAGCGTCGGTGAGGAAGCTCGGGTCGATAGCGGCGAAGTCGCTGAGGTCGTTCTTCGCGACCTGCATCTTGACCCACTCACGCTGCCCCCACGGCTGCTCGAGGTTCTCCTCGTAGAAATTCGTGGTCTCGCCATCGAGGTTGACGCGGAACTTGAGGTCGACGTTCGTGACCGGCCAGGCGTTGACGACGGCATCGGCGCGCGCGATGTCCGGCTTTGCCCAGTCGCCGCGCTGCGAGATGGTCTGCAGCTTGTCCGACGTGATGTTGAACTTGAAGATCTGCGAGTTATAGCTGCCGGGGTAGAGCCCGATGGCCGCGAGCGGGTTCGGTGTGGACACCTGCTCGATCGTGCCTTGCATGATCCAGCCGGGATCGTTCTTGTCGTCCGGGTGCGGAATGAGGAACGATTTCTTGATGTACTGGTTCTCATCGAAGACGCCGTTGCGTGTATCGCGAGAGCTGACGCAACCGCCGAGGCCGACGGAGCTGACGAAGACACCGCCGGCGAGGGCGAGCTTGAGAGCGAGCGAGATGAAGGGTTTCATGTTCTTTACTGACCAGTGGCGAAGAGGTCGACGTCGCCGACCGCGCTGTTGTTCGCATTTGCGGTGACGCCCGCAGGGCGGGTGAAGTTCACGATGACGCCGTTGGTGATCGACGTGACGCGCGCGAGAACGGTGCCGAAGTCCCAGTAGTCGACGATGATGTTGCACGCCGTGTACGCGCTCGGATGGCGGACGAGGTAGTTGAGCACCAGCTCCGAAGGCGTGAACATGCGGACGGTGAGGAGCTCACCGTCGACCTTGCAAACGAACGCCTCGCCGAGGAAATCGTTCGTGTCGACCGAGGCGAAGCGCACCTTGCCGGGGGCATCGAGCGCCGGGATCGTCTGGATGGTGTTGCTCAGCGCCACGCCGGTGGTGAAGAAGTCTTCCGTCCGGACCAAGCGGTCGCGTGAGGCGTTGATCGGGATGATGAAGCCCGTGTTGTTGTTCGGCGTGCTGTAACCGACGGCCTGAACTGCGGGGGCGCCCGGACCTGACGCCGGGTTGAACGGGGTCACGAACCTCGCGAACTGGACCTTCGCTTGCTCGATGTACGCGTCCCTCGTCATCACCGTGAACACGTCGGTCCCCAGCGAGCCGACGTTGCGCCCGATGTTGAGGATAGACGAGGTCTTCGGGAACGCGCCCGGGTAGGGCTCGAGGAGCGGCCGATTGGCCACGTTCCGCGCGAACTCTCCCTTTGCGTCGACGGGCGGGAAGTTGTCTCCGCCGCACAGGGTCGCGAAGGCGTTCAGCTCGGCGGCATGCGCGCCGTCGTTCGGGCCGGTCGCCGGGCTCAGGTCGGCGGCCGCGCAGTCGTAGGCGGTCTTGTACGCGCCGGCCGTGCTGACCGGCTCGTGCCAGCCTGACGACAGCGTGTTGTTGCCGAACATGTTGGTGAGGAGCATCGTTCCGTCCGAGCCGATCGGCTTCGCCGGATCGCCGACCGCCGTGAGGAGGGCGCGCTCGCCCTTCAGTGGCGCGATATCGAACGTGAACTGATTGAGGATGCCTCCGGTCGCGTCGACGACGATGCGGAAGTCGACCCACGGCTGCGCGATCGTGGCGAAGTCGCGCTGGACGTACTCGGCGGTGTCGAACTGCTGGCGACTCGCCGCCTCGGTGTCGAAGAAGAAGTAGTTGGGGTCGATGTGGTGCGCGGCGGCGCCGGTCGGACCCGCGTCGAGCACGTCCTGCATCGTCACGTTCGGGCCTACGTTGCCGCGGGCGATCATGTACTGCGTGAGCGCCTGCATCCACAGGGCCGCGTAGGCGCGGGGCTCGCGGAAGGCGGGCGGGACGTTCAAGCGGTTGCCCTTGCCGAGGACCTTGATGACGCGCCGCGCCGAGCCGGCCCAGGTCACGACCTGGACGTCGTCGTTCAAGCTATCGGGGTACGAGGTCGGATCGTCGAGGAAGCTCGCGAGCTGGCTGTTCGCCGGCTTGAGCCCCGTGGACGTCGTGATGGCGAGCACCGACTGTCCGTTCTTCGTCACGCCGAGCGCGACGTTGGCGAGCGGCCCTGCGGGGTAGCTCGTGAGGCCGGCGAGGCTTACCGGCGCTGCGGTGGTGACGAAGCCTTCCATTCCGGTGCAGCCGGCGGCGGCCGGTATGGCGCTGCTGCCGTCGGGGTTGAGCTGGCAGCTCGGGTCGCCAATCAGGTGCTTCGTACGCGGCGTCGTGTCTGCCGCGTCGATCGCCTGCTGCACGAGGATGGCGTACGTGAGGTTGACGAGACCGGAAGAGTGGTTGTCGCGTGTTCCGGTCGGGCTCTCGCCGGTGTAGTCGTTGAGGATGCGGCCCTTGACCTGCTGGTCGAAGGTGAGGCGGTTCATCACGTCGTTCGGCTCGGGCAGGTCCTTGTCCGTGATGGTGATTGGCTCGACGCTGTCCTGGACCCGCTTGCTCAAAAAGAACGGGTCAATCCCGACCACGTCCACGCGGTACTGCTCGGGTCCGTGCGTGACGCCGGCGAGGAATTTCTTCTCTTCGCCGTCGTCCGTCCCCGCAGCCCCTGTCACGCGGATGCAGTTGCTGACGAAAGCGGCGTAGCTGATGCCGGGCTTGACCACGCAGGTCTTGTTCCCCACGACGCCGGTGCTGACGGGGCCCAGGCCATCCACCGTTCCGGGCATCTTCACGGTGACCGGGAGGCTCGCGTAGGCGAAGTCCTTCTGGACCGGCATGGTGATGCGGGTGGGGATGTCCTTTCCGATCGGGTCGTCGACGCCGAGGTCGAAGTAGATTTGGATGAACCCGAGCGGCGAGATGGCGATCGCCCCCGTCACGTTCGAGAGGATGGTGGCGATGCAGCCGCCGTCCGCGACGCAGTTCGCGGACTCCTTCGGGGCGCCGTTCGTATCCTTCGGGAGGCGGTCCGGCGCGAACGCGAGCATCATCGCGTTGTAGATCTTGGTGGCGTTCGCGGCCCGCAGGGCGGGGTTTCGCCAGTTCCAGTGCAGCGCCTGGCCGTTCACGTCGATCGGCTTCGACTGCAACGACACCGTGTACTGCTCGTTTGCCTTCGGGTGCTTGAAGCTCAGCGTCCCGCGGTAGCCGGAGTTGGCCTGGACGCTCGTGATGAGGCGCGTCGTCGAACTCCACCGGATGATGAGCTCGCCTTGCTCCCCATAGAACGTGAGGCCCGCGCCACCGTCGTCGCCCTGGCACCAGCCGAGCGCCGGCGGCGGAAGGCCGGCGGCGGGGGCCGTCTGCGTGTAGGCCGGCTTGCCGGACTCGAGCTGGTCGATCGTGACGCCGGTGAACGCGAGGTTGGCGCTCGCGTCGAGGCCGCCCGCGCCCCGGAACGGGACGACCGGTTGCTGGAGCACGGACTCCCAGACCTTGCGCCGCTTCTCGGGCCCGCAGATCTGCGATGCGTTGGTGCCGCCCGTCGCCGAGCCGAGCTTCTGGCTCGGCGTCGAGTCGACATACGGCCCGTTGTCGCTCGTGTTCACTGCCGCGTTCCGATCGACCTGCGAAGGTCCGTCGTCGCAGCTCGTGCTGAGGATCGGCGTCGCGAAGATAGCGAAGGTGAGCAGCGTACGCTTCCAGTGGTAATTCATGGTGTCTCTCGGTCGAGGGTCAGTAACGGGCGGTCAATGTGGCGTACGCTTCCGACGAGCGGCGGTAGTACGCGAAGTAGATGTGCTGGACGCCGTCGTGGAGCACGGCGTTGTCGCCGAGGCTGTAGGCCACCGACGCCGACGAGCGGATCCCGCTGAACGTCGGAAACTGGTAGCGAGCGTGCACCTCGGCGCCGTAGCCCTGCTGCACCGGCTGCGCGCTGAATTGTCTGTCCTTCGAGACCCCGAGCGGGAGCGCGCTCGATGTCTCGACCTCGTAGAAGTAGACGTACGAGGTGGTCGCGAGCAGCCCCACGGACACCGGGTGATAGAACGGAAAGCGGTAGTCCGCCGTCGCCTCGGCGACCGCGCGGTTGCTGGGGTTCGGCGCGCCGCCCGGGGCGGTGCGGTAGGCGGCGAAGTAATGCTCGGCGGCGGCGCTCAGCGAAACCGTGAGGTCGCGGTCGAGGAACGCCTTCTCCGCGAAGAGGCGCAGCCGCGGGACGGTGATGATTCCCCGCTTCTGGCTGATGAACGACGTGGGCGCGGTGGTGAGGGCCTCGACCCCGATGAGCACGCCCTTCAGAGGCGGCGTGGACGGCGCGGCGGCGGCTTCCGTCGCGATCGGGATGTACCGCGTGTAGCTGAGCGCGAGGTCGCCGAGCCGCGTACCGGACTCGCCCTGATCGGCCGTGAAGAACTGGTAGCCGGGGACGCTCAGGCGAATCTGGTCGTACGCCGACGGATAAATCGCGGGAGCGACGAACACGTAGTTGTAGAGCTTGCTCGGGCGACTGCGCGAGTCGTCGGGTTGAGTCTGGACCAGCGCGGCGTGCGTCTCGAACGCCGCCGTGATTCCCCAGATGCTGTCGTTCCGAATGCGACCCTGGTTCAGGAGCTGCACGTCTGCGTCCGTCGCGCTCCCTCGCTCGCCCGGCTCCGTGGCGCCTGCGGAAGCGCCTCCGCCTGCGCGCCCGGCCCCGCTCCCGCCCTCGCCCCCGCCCGATGGCGTACTGCGCTCGGTTTGCGTCTTTGTCGCCTCCGGCGCCGCGCTCGCCGTGGACGAGGCGCAGAGGGTGGCCAGACTGATGTATATTACAAGTTTGTTCGCCATGACTGCGTTTCCCGATAACCCGAACCTGAAAGCCGCTGCATGGAAGGCGTCAAACCGCCCACGGTCAATGAAAGAATTTCCGCGGCAAGGTTATTTGCTGGCGTGACTCACTGCGTTGCATGCGTTGCATGCGTTGCATGCGTTGCACAATGTGCTCCACAATATTGCTCGATAAGCTGCGCCAGTGAACGCACGCCTTGTTCCGTCGGCACTCACAGTCACCCTGTAATTCTGTGCATCGCGCCGTAACCGTACGGGCGTGGACATGAACGGGGTTTCTTGCCGTCGTATGCTTCGC
>Ga0123336_10004167_pt1 | contig 11869 bp, 10 predicted proteins | sample SSSSmetaG_FD_96466 | JGI IMG/M metagenome (GOLD analysis project Ga0123336, IMG submission 96466) | Glacier valley bacterial and archeal communities from Borup Fiord, Nunavut, Canada, to study Microbial Dark Matter (Phase II) - ​SSSS metaG | ecosystem: Environmental > Aquatic > Freshwater > Ice... | reverse complement strand
CCGGGGGAGAGGACGGCTCCGTGTGGGGTTTCGGCTACGTCGGCGTACTGCTCGGAGAGGAGCATGTGGCGGAGATGGCCGAAGGCCTCCTGCTCGGGGATGATGGTGATGTGGTACCGGGCGGCGTAAGCGACGAGCTCGCGGGCGTCAGCGGCGGCGAGGCTGGCGCCGGGGACGGCGGAGAGAGGGAGCGAGGCATACTGCTGGGTGGACTCGAAGTAGGGCGAATAGAGGTTGACCTTATAGGCGGCGAGGGTGCGGATGAGCTTCTTCTGGAAGTCGAGGGTGGGCACGGGGCCGCGGGAGAGATCGTCGTGGAGGCCGCGATATTTGAGGGCGGGCCAGTCGCGGATGGTGGCGGTGTGGAGGATGGCTGTGGTGCCAGTCCCGCCTCTCTTGATCTCGATGAGTTGCTTGACGGTCTGGAGAGCGTAGAAGATTCCGGCGGGAGTGGCGGCGGTGAGGGCGAGGCCCTTGCCGTCGGGGATGATGGCATAGCCCTCGGGCTTCATGGCGGCGGGGAGGTCCTGGACTTCTTTGGGGAGGGTGTCGGTCGCGGATTTGGGGAGGGAGTCGGCGTAGATGGATTTGGAGATGGGGGAGCCGAAGCGGGCGACGAGGATATTGACCGGGGCGGTGGTGCTGACGGGGATGCCGAGGGTGGCGAGGTAGGTCTTGAGGTCTTCGATGGCAAAGGTGTCTTCGGGGGCGCAGGGGGCGGCGCAGTTGAGCCGGATGCCGGCAGAGAGGGGCTGGTCGGGGGCGGGGTGGACATCGCGGGGGATAGGGACGAGGTGTGGGGCTTGTGCGGATGCGAGGGCGGCGATGAGGGGGAGGAGACAGGCTCCGGCGCGGAGGAAGTTCATGTAGATACGGTAAATGAGGGGAGGGAGGGGTGGAGTCTGATAGGCGGAAGGTTTTGGGAGGATGTTTGCGCGTTTGGCGGCTGGGGTGGGTGAGGGATTGGCGGGGGCTAGATGGAAGGGGGGATCCTCGTTGAGGATGCGAGGATTATTCGTCTATTCATAGCGCTGTCTGACAATAAGGAACAAAGAGTTTCCGGCGAAATTGATGGTTCTCCGCAAAGTGCGGGGTCTCATGTTTCTGCATCCCATAATTCTACGATTAGAAAAAGTTGATTTGAGAGGTTTCATGAAGAACCGAGTCCAGGGATTAGTTACCACCATGTTGATGTTGGGCAGTGTGCTGTTGCCCGCGCAGACGAGTACGACAAGCAATGCGGCGAAGAAGCCGGCGAAGAAGGTTGTGAAGCGTGCGCCGGTGGAGACTTCGGTGCAGCGGGAGATTCGTGAGCTGCACGAGCAGATGCTGAGCCAGCAGGCGCAGATTGACGCGCTGAAGCAGCAGCTTGCGGACAAGGACGTGAAGCTGGCGACGGCGACTCAGGATGCTACGGCTGCTTCTGCCACGGCTGCCGCAGCGACGACGCAGGCGCAGAGCGTGAGCACGAGCGTTCAGGCGAATACGGAGGCGGTGACGGCCTTAAGCAGCACGGTGGCTGATTTGAAGGCGTCGAATGTGGGGATTGCGCAGACGATCAGCGATACGAAGAAGGATTTGACGGAGAAGATTGAGTCGCCGACCACGATGCACTACAAAGGTGTGACGATTACGCCGGTGGCGTTCTTCGCGTTTGAGAATGTGTACCGGACGCGCTCGTTGAACTCGGACATCAATACTCCGTTCAACGCGACCCCCTACCCCGGGGCGGCGGAGGCGCATACGAGTGAGTTGAACTTCAGCGGTCGGCAGAGCCGGATTGGCGGACTCTTCGAAGGGAACACAGGGCCGTTCAAGTTGACCGGTTATCTCGAAGCTGACTTTCTTTCGGCGGGTACGACGAGTAACGAGAATGAGAGCAACAGCTATACTCTGCGGCAACGCCAATTCTTTGGGCAGGTGGGAATGAAGAGTGGGTTCACGTTGACGGCGGGACAGATGTGGTCTCTGTTGACGGAGACGAAGAAGAGCACGGATGCGCGTACGGAGAATCTGCCGATGACGGTTGACCCGCAGTACCACGTGGGCTTTAGCTGGACGCGGCAGCCGGGTGTGCGGTTGCAGCAGAAGTTTGACAACGGGTTGACGCTTGCCATGTCGCTCGAAGAAGGGCAAAACCTATTTTCGGCGACGAATCAGAACTCCAATTTTTTCTTTGGGGCAGCCGGTGCGGGCGCGGGATTGTTGAACGCAACGGCGAACTATACGAACAACGTAGCTCCGGACGTGATTGTGAAGGCGGCCTTTGATGCGAAGGCCGGGCACTTTGAAGTGGGCGGTATCGGGCGGTTCTTCCGCGATCGCTACTATCCGAGTGTGCAGGGCGGGACAGGTACGACGCCGGGCACGGGAACGGCGTCCACGGCGCAGAACGACACGAAGGTGGGCGGCGGTGTTTTTGGTAACGCGCGGTTCGCGGTAACGCACTACCTGGATCTGGGACTGCACGGTGTTGCCGGTTCGGGCGTGGGACGGTATGGAACTTCGACCCTGCCGGATACGACGGTGCATCCGGATGGGACGCTGGCCCCGATCAAGGCTTACCAGGGGCTGTTCTCGATGGAGGTACACCCTAATAAGAAGGTGGACCTTTTCGGCTATGCGGGCGGCGAGTATGCCCAGCGGACGGTCTATCTGAATACGATTACGGGATCGGCGAACTTCGGGAAGCTGACGGGATATGCTCCGCCGACGAGCTCGAATGCGGGTTGCAATACGGAGACTGTGCCGACGGGGAGTACCGGGTTTCTGCCGGGTGTTCCGGCGAACTGCCTGGGTGCGACTCGTGTCGTGATGCAAGGTACGACGGGGTTTGTGTACCGGTTCTACAGCAATCCGAAATTTGGGCGGCTGCAGTACACGGTGCAGTACAGCTATCTGACACGTGGTGCGTGGGCCGGTACGGGCGCGGTTGCGGGTTCTGTGGCGGCTCCGAAGGCGACGAACAACATGGTGTTCACGGGCCTGCGTTACTACATTCCGTAGGGAACGAGTTGTGGATCAGGGCAAGGCGAGCAAAGACGAGAGGCATCCCGAGGTGGGGTGCCTCTTTTTTTTGGTTATGCTGGATAGGTACAAGTCATAACGATTCAGATTTGATAGGATTGTGCGCTGCGTGTTTGTTTGAAGTTACGACTTAATTCTCGGAATGTTAGGGAGTCCTTGAGATGCTTGATGCGATGAGGTTGTTTCCTTCGGAGCCGGTGGCCCGGCGGGTTGCGGCAGCGCTGTACGCAACGGTACGCGATCTTCCGATTCTGTCGCCGCATGGGCATACGGACCCTAGCTGGTTTGCGGAGAATAGGGCGTTCCCGAATCCGGCGGCTTTGTTGATTCAGCCGGACCATTACATTTTTCGTATGCTGTATTCGCAGGGGGTGAGCCTGGAGTCGCTGGGGATTCCGCAGGTGGATGGGAAGCAGGCAGCTGACTCGCGGGAGGTGTGGCGGATTTTTGCGCGGCACTACTATTTGTTTCGCGGGACGCCGACGCGGTTGTGGCTGGACTACACGCTGGAGAACCAGTTTGGTGTAACGGAGCGACTGAGCGCGGCGAATGCGGATGCGGTATATGACGTGATTGCCGCGAAGCTGGAGACGCTGGCGTTCCGGCCACGGGCGCTGTTTGAGCAGTTCAAGATTGAGGTGCTGGCAACGACCGACTCTCCGCTGGATACGCTGGAGCATCACCAGGCGATTCGGGCTTCGGGGTGGAAGGGCCGGGTGCTGCCGACGTTTCGGCCGGATGCGGTGGTGGATGCTGAGTATGCTGACTTCAAGGGCAATCTGGATAAGTTGGGCGCGATTACGGGGGAAGATGTTTCGCAGTACAAGGGATATCTGAATGCGCTGCGGAACCGGCGTGCTTTCTTTATCGAGAATGGCGCTACGGCGACAGATCATGGACATTTAACGGCGTTGACGGCGGACCTGAGTGTGCTGGAGGCCTCGGCGCTGTATGAGCGGATCTATACGGGGAAAGCGGATGCGAAGGACATCGAGATGTTCCAGGCGCAGATGCTGACAGAGTTGGCGGGGATGAGCGTGGATGATGGGCTGACGATGCAGCTGCATGCGGGCAGCGTACGCAACCACAACCGCGTGGTGTATGAGAAGTTTGGGCGGGACAAGGGAGCGGATATTCCTTCGCCGACGGAGTATGTGCGAAGCCTTCGTCCGCTGCTGAGCAAGTATGGCAATGAGCCGAACTTTACGATGATCCTGTTTACACTGGACGAGACGACGTTCTCGCGGGAGCTGGCTCCGCTGGCGGGGCACTACCCTTCGCTGCGGCTGGGCCCGCCGTGGTGGTTCCATGATTCACCCGAGGGGATGATGCGTTTCCGGGAGACGGCTACTGAGACGGCCGGGTTCTACAACACAGTGGGGTTCAACGACGATACTCGGGCTTTCCTGTCGATTCCTTCACGGCATGATGTGGCCCGGCGTGTGGACTGCGCGTTCCTTGGGCGACTGGTGTCGGAGCATCGGCTGGATGAGGCTGAGGCGTTTGAGGTGGTGCAGGATTTGACAGTGAATCTGGTGAAGAAGGCTTACAAGCTTTAGGGGAGTTTCTAGTTTCCAGGGTTGCAACGGGTTGTGCCAGCGGAGGTTGGGGAAGCGGGCGAAGTCGCGGTCGTTGGTGTGGGTGCGGTATTAGAATGGACGGCTATGAGTCTATTTTTTGCTGGTGGATCGCCTACGACCGAGATTTCTGCTGCTGATGTTCGGGCCAACTTGTTTGCTGCGTTAGAGAAACTGGGGAAGCGGCAGCGGGTGCTGGCGGTTCCGCCGGACTTTACGCGGATGCACTCGCAGAGTGGCGTGCTGACGGAGCTGGCGTGGGAGTTCTACGGTGATGCGTTGGTGGACGTGCTGCCGGCGCTGGGGACGCACAAGGCGATGACGGACCACGAGATTTCGACGATGTTCGGGAAGACGCCGCGTGGGTTGTTTCGGGTACACGACTGGCGTCACGACATTGTGACGCTGGGTGAGGTTCCGAGCGAGTTTATGCAGGAGGTGAGCGAGGGGAAGCTCGACTACACGTGGCCGGCGCAGGTAAACAAGCTGCTCCGGGATGGAGGGCATGACTTGATCCTGTCGATTGGGCAGGTGGTTCCGCATGAAGTGGTGGGGATGGCGAATGGAAATAAGAACATCTTCGTGGGGACGGGTGGCGTGATGGGGATCCATCGTTCGCACTTCCTGGGAGCGGTGTATGGGATGGAACGGATGATGGGGCGCGCGGAGACTCCGGTGCGGCGTGTGCTGAATTATGCGAGCGAGCACTTTGGCGCATTGATGCCGCAGATTGTGTATGTGCAGACAGTGGTAGGGAAGAATGCCGCGGGGAAGCTGGTGATTCGCGGGATGTATGTGGGGGATGATGCGGAGTGCTTTGAGCGCGCGGCGGAGCTGAGCCTGAAGGTAAACTTCCTGATGATGGATCGGGAGATCAAGAAAGCAGTGGTGTTTCTGGATCCACATGAGTTTCGGTCGACGTGGCTGGGGAACAAGAGCGTGTATCGGACGAGGATGGCGCTGGCCGATGATGCGGAGTTGATTGTGCTGGCTCCGGGGGTGCATGAGTTTGGCGAGGATAGGGCGATTGACGTGCTGATTCGGAAGTATGGCTACTGCGGGACGCCGGCTACGTTGGAGGCGGTGAAGCAGGATGCTGACCTGGCGGGGAATCTGAGTGCGGCGGCGCATCTGATCCATGGGTCGAGCGAAGGGCGGTTCAAGATTCGGTACTGCCCGGGACACCTGACGCAGCAGGAGATTGAGAGCGTTCACTTCGAGTACGGAGACCTGGCGGAGTACACGGCGAAGTACAACCCGGAGACGCTGAAGGATGGATGGAACGTGGTGGATGGGGAAGAGATCTTTTTTATTTCGAACCCTGGGCTGGGGCTCTGGGCTTACGAAGAACGGTTCAAGAATTAGATATGGGCAACTTCGTCCGGATTACGTCGTTCGTGTTTGTCGCGGATGTGGATGAGGCGGTGCGGTTCTTTGTGGATGTGCTGGGGTTCGAGGCGTGGGTCCATCGTTGGGATTACGCCTACGTTCAGCGGGAGTGCGTGGGGGTGCGGATTCTGAAGGCCTCGACTTCGCCGGGTGAAGAGCAGGGGCCGGGGACGCCGGCGTTTCGGTACTACATCGATGTGGAGGATGTGGCTGCGGTGATTGCGGAGTTGCGGCCGAAGCTGGCGGAGCACTGGGCGGGTCGTCGGGTGCATGGACCGGTAGACCAGGTTTATGATCAGCGTCAGTTCCTGATAGAGGCGCCGGATGGGGATTTGGTGGTGTTTGGGCAGGCAATCTGCGAGATGCCGGTGGAGGAGCCGAAACTGTGAGGGCGAAGCTTAAGCGCATTTGCCGAGAGCGCGTACAGACGGTATGCTGGGACGGCCGGTAAAGTGGTTAGACCAATTGCGATGGATTTGAAAGAGAAGGATTTGCGATGAGTGATGGATTGAAATTGCCCAAGTTTTCGATTGGCGTAGGGGACCGTTTTGCGCACCAGGCGAAGGCGCAGTTGCAGGCTTGCGTGATGGCGGCGGATGCAGGCGTGGAAGTGGTTCCGGTGTGGAACAAGTCGAACCGTGAGCACATGATTATTGGCTCTGAGCCGAGCCAGACGCGGAAGGCCGCGGACGCCGCGGTGAAGGAGCTGAGTTGGACGAAGCCTTATTTTCTGGATGCGGACCACATCAATCTGAAGACGGTGGGGCGGTTTCTGGATCCCTGCGACTTCTTCACGCTGGATGTGGCGGACCTGATTGGACAGCCGGCTGATCCGAAGGCTGTGGCGGCGTTTGTGGCGGCGCATCCCGAGTTGATTGGGACGGTTACGATTCCGCGGATTGATGCACCTTTCCAGACGGACAAGGCGTTTGTAGAGGGCGTGGCGAACAAGTTTCTGGCGGCTGTGCAGCATGCCGGTGCGATCTACCGCTTCCTGCTGGAGAACAAGGGGATCGGGCGCTTCGTTCCCGAGGTTTCGATGGACGAGACGGATGCGCCGCAGACGCCGGTGGAGTTGCTGATTATCCTGGCGATGATCGCGGACGAGAAGATTGCAATTCAGACGATTGCGCCGAAGTTTACGGGCCGGTTCAACAAGGGCGTGGACTACGTGGGCGATGTGGCGCAGTTTACCAAGGAGTTTGAGGAAGACCTAGCAGCGATTGCATTTGCGATTGCGGCGTATGGGCTGCCGGCGAACCTGAAGCTGAGCGTTCACTCGGGATCGGACAAGTTTTCGATTTACAAGGCGATCTATGATGGCGCGAAGAAGTTCGATGCCGGTGTGCATTTGAAGACGGCTGGTACGACCTGGCTGGAAGAGTTGATTGGTCTGGCCGAAGCGGGTGGGACGGGGCTGGAGATTGCGAAGCAGGTTTACTCCGAGGCGTTCTCCCATGCGGCGGAGCTGTGCGCGCCGTATGCGACTGTGATTGATATCGATCCGACGAAGCTGCCTGCGCCTGAGACGGTGGATGGCTGGGTGAGCGTGCAGTTTACGGATGCGCTGCGGCATGACCAGAGCAATGCGGCGTACAACCAGAGCTTCCGCCAATTGCTGCATGTGGGCTTCAAGGTGGCGGCTAAGATGGGCGACCGGTATCTGAGCGCGCTTGAGGCGAATGAGGCGATCGTGGCGAAGAACGTGACGACGAACCTGTTCGAGCGGCACATCAAGCCGGTGTTTCTGGGGCTTTGATGATTATCGTACTGATGGGCGTCAGCGGCTCGGGAAAGACGACGATCGGCACTCTGGTAGCGGAGAAGCTGGGCGTGAGTTTTGCGGATGCGGACGATTACCACCCTGCGGCGAATAAAGCGAAGATGGCTGCCGGACATCCTCTGAACGATGAGGACCGGCAGCCATGGCTGGAGACGCTGAACGAGTTGATGCGCGGGTGGTTTGCTTTGGGGACAGGCGGTGTGCTGGCCTGTTCAGCCTTGAAGGCAAAGTATAGGGTGACGCTGACGGTCGGGATGCCGGGCGATGCTGTATCGTTTGTGCTGCTGGATGGCTCGAAGGAACTGATCGCTGAGCGACTGGCGGAACGGAAGCATGAGTTCATGAATCCGAAGCTGCTGGAGACGCAGCTGGCTACGCTGGAGCCGCCCGAAGATGCATTGCGGGTGGTGAACGACAAGGCTCCTGACGTGGTTGCCACGGAGATTTTGCAGCAGTTGAAGGCGAAGAGTTAATTAGGAACGCAAATTGAGTTGGAACGGAGATGGAATGGGACACTCGCTGTTTGATTTGACGGGAAAGGTTGCGGTGGTGGTGGGCGGTACGTCGGGGATTGGCCTGGCGATGGCGATTGGGTTGGCAGAGGCTGGTGCGGATGTGGTCGCGTCGTCGCGCCGCGCGGAGCAGGTAAATGAGGCGGCTACGAAGATTGAGGCTACGGGACGCAAAGCTCTGCGGCTGACGAGTGATGTGAGCGACCGGGCAAGCCTGCAGGCGCTGCTGGATGGGACGCTAAAGGAATTCGGCAAGGTCGACATCCTGATCAATTGCGCGGGGAAGATTAAGCGGGAGCCTACGCTGACGGTTTCGGAAGAGACGTGGGACGACATTATGGACACGAACGTGACCGGGACGCTGCGGGGCTGCCAGATCTTCGGCAAGCACATGTTGGAGCGCGGGTATGGGCGGATCATCAATATCGCTTCGTTAAATACGTTTGTGAGTTTGAAGGAAGTGACGGCTTATGCGTGCAGCAAGGCGGCTGTAGGCGCACTGACGAAATCGCTGGCTGTGGAGTGGAGCTCGCTGGGGGTAACAGTGAATGCGATTGCTCCTGGAGTTTTCCGCACGGCGCTGAACCAGAAGCTGCTGGATGAGAGCGAACGCGGCAAGGAGCTGCTGATGCGTACTCCGATGGGGCGGTTCGGCAAAACGGAGGAGCTGGTTGGTTCGGCGATCTATCTGGCGAGCGATGCTTCTGCGTTTGTGACGGGCGAGATTCTGGTGGTGGATGGCGGGTTCCTGGCCAGTGGCGTGAACCAGTAAGGCAGCTAAGAAAAGAGTAGGGCAGCCAGGGACAGTCAAAAACAGCAGAGGCCGCGGTTCCTGGAATCGCGGCCTCTGCTGTGTGCCGATCTGTTTGGTTTAGGAAGGTATAGAGCCGCCTAGCCATTTGGGGTTTTTGGCAGTGCCGTCGAAGTGGTTAGAGGTTTTGAAGAGTTCGAAGTTGCCGGTCAGGGCGGCTTCTTTGGTCTTTTCGAGGATGGCGGCGACCTGGGTTTGGGTGAGGGGTTTGAAGGTGCGGGCGGCGGTGAGGGCCTGCTCGAGGATGGCCGGTTTGTCGATGCCGGTGATGACGACTGAGACGGGCTGGGTGAGGCCGTAGTGGAGAGCGTCCATGGGTTCGACCGTTTTGCTGCTGAGGATGAAGGGGTCGCCGAAGGTCTTCATGGCGAGTACGCCGATGCCTTGCTTGTTGGCAACGGGCAGGACTTCGTTGGTGAAGGAGCGGAAGTGAGCGTCCATGACGTTGATGGGCATCTGCACGGTGTCGAAGTGGAAGTTGTGCTGACGTGCGATGTCGAGCATGCGGAGGTGGACGGCGGGATCTTTGTGGCCGGTGAAGCCGATGTAGCGGATTTTGCCGGCATCGCGGGCGGCTACGGCGGCTTCGAGGGCGCCATCGGGAGCGAAGACGCGGTCGGGGTCTTCCATGCGGATGATCTCGTGGAACTGGACGAGATCGATGACGTCGGTCTGGAGGCGGCCGAGGGACTGCTCGAGCTGGAGGTTATAGTCGGACCTGGTGCGGCCGTCGATCTTGGTCATGAGGAAGACCTTACTGCGGTAGCCGTCGCGGAGGGCCTGGCCCATGCGGACTTCGGAGATGCCGTCGTTGTAGTCCCAGCAGTTATCCAGGAAGGTAATGCCGCGATCGATGGCGGTGCGGATGAGAGAGATGCTGTCTTTGGGGTCCTTCTGAATGCCGATGTGGAAGCCGCCGAGGCCGATGGCGGAGACGCGCTCGCCGGTGGTACCAAGCTGGCGGTAGATCATGTCGGGGGATTCGGGGCGTTTGGTGGCGGTGGAGCTGGTTGACTGCGCAGGCACGGATTCGGGGTGGGCGAGGGCCGCGGCGGCTAAGGCGGTGGCTGACTTGAGGAAGGTTCTGCGCTCCATTGTTTTGCTCCAGTGACACGTTGGATGCGGTTTTCGAGCTACCTGGCGGCGGCGCGTGCAATCAATGTGGCTGTGTATGCCGCGCCGAAACCGTTGTCGATATTGACGACACTTACATTGGGGGAGCAGGAGTTGAGCATGCCGAGGAGGGCGGTGGCTCCGGAGAAGCTGGCCCCGTATCCCACGGAGGTAGGGACAGCGATGACGGGGACGGCGACGAGGCCTCCTACTACGGAGGGGAGAGCTCCCTCCATGCCGGCGCAGACGATGACGGCGTGGGCTTCTGCGAGCTGGTCGCGAACGCTGAGGAGGCGGTGGAGGCCGGCTACGCCTACGTCGTAAAGTCGAAGGACGCGGGAGCCGAAGAGCTCGGCGGTGACGGCGGCTTCTTCGGCGATGGGGATGTCGCTGGTGCCTGCGCAAAGGACGGCGATGCAGGGTTGGGGGTTCAGGGTCGAGGGGCCAGCGTGCCGCAGAGTGATGGCGCGGGCTTTTGGGTGGTAGAGGGCGGTGGGGACCTGAACGGCTACCGCGGCTGCGTGGTCCGGGGTGGCGCGGGTGGCGAGGACGCTGGAACCGGTGGCGGCCATGCGGGTGAAGATTTCGGCGGTCTGGGCGGGGGTCTTGCCGGCGGCGTAGATGACTTCGGGTAGACCGTTGCGGAGGTGGCGGTGGTGATCGATGCGGGTGTGGCCGATGTCTTCGAAGGGGAGCGTGGCGAGGCGGGCGCTGGCGGCCTGGGGGGAGAGGGTGCCGCGTTCGACTTCGGCGAGGAGCTCGAGGAGGGCGGTTGGGTTCATGTTACGAGGGGCCAGGGTTCAGGGTTCAGAGGACAGAACATCAGAGATCTCTCTTTACGTAGGCGGCGGTGGCGGCCTGGATGACTTGCTTGATGGGGACGTTGTGTTGTGCGGCGGCGGTGCGGCAGTCTTCGTACTCGGGAGCTGCGTTGAGGGTTTCGTTGTTGCGTGTTCCGAGTTTGATGCGGATGGTGCCGTAGGGGGTTTCGACGGGGAGGTGGGAGCGGTCGAGACAGGAGCGGCGCTGGGTGTGGATGCGAATGCCGAGGGTACTGGTTTCGGTGAGGAGCAGGTGTTCGAGGGCGGGGGCTGTGGCTTCGTCGCAGAGGACGGTGAGGAGGGTTCCGAGGCGGCCCTTCTTCATGACGACGGCGGTCTGCATGACGTCGAGGGCGCCGAGGGCGAGGGCTCGTTCGGTGACATAGGCGAGGACCTGGGGGGAGAGGTCGTCGAGGGCGGTTTCGAGGATGGTGACGGTTTCGCCCTCGGATAAGGCGGTGGTGGTTTCACCGAGAGAAAGGCGGAGGACGTTGGGGTGGTTGGGTGGGTTGCGGTTACCGGCTCCGTAGCCGATGGTGGAGACGCGCATGGGAGGCTGGGGGCCGAAGGTGGGGTTGAGGGTACGGATGAGGGCGGCCCCGGTGGGGGTGACGAGTTCCTTCTGGGGCGGGGCGGAGTAGGTGGGGAGGCCGCGGAGGAGGTCGGCGGTGGCGGGGGCGGGGACGGGGAAGCGGCCGTGGGCGCATTCCACCATGCCTCCGCCTACGTTGAGGGGAGAGCTGTGCCAGCGGAGGGGTTGGCCGGTTTCGGCGAGGGCCTGCTGGTTGAGGTAGTAGATGGCGGCGGAGGCGGCGACGATGTCGACGATGGCGTCT
>Ga0123336_10004165_pt1 | contig 11875 bp, 8 predicted proteins | sample SSSSmetaG_FD_96466 | JGI IMG/M metagenome (GOLD analysis project Ga0123336, IMG submission 96466) | Glacier valley bacterial and archeal communities from Borup Fiord, Nunavut, Canada, to study Microbial Dark Matter (Phase II) - ​SSSS metaG | ecosystem: Environmental > Aquatic > Freshwater > Ice... | reverse complement strand
GCGATACGGCCGACCTGAAATCCAGTCGGCCTTCCCCCTCTATCGGCACAGCGCAGTCACACTTCAATCGTCGGCTAGCAGCCCTTCTTCGCCGCGTCGGCAGCCTTACGTGCCGCGACCCAGCCAGGCTTCGTCACCTGGCGGCTGCGACCCAGCGCCAGCGCACCCTCCGGAACATCTTCGGTGATGCTGCTTCCCGCTGCAATGTACGCTCCCGCACCCACCGTCACCGGCGCCACCAGCGTCGAATCCGACCCCACAAACGCACCATCGCCAATCGTCGTCAGGTGCTTATGTACGCCATCGTAGTTACACGTAATCGCTCCTGCTCCCACGTTCACGCCCGCGCCAATCACCGCATCGCCCAGGTAATTCAGGTGGTTCGCCTTTGACCCCTTGCCCAGCGTCAGCTTCTTCGTCTCAACGAAGTTCCCCACATGCGCGCCCTCGCCAATTCTGCTCTCCGGCCTCAGATGCGCATACGGCCCCAGCACCGCGCCATCCGACACCTCCGCCCCTTCAAGGATGCAGCCATTCCGAACCACCACGCCATCCCCAATCACCGACCGCTGCACCACCGAGTACGAACGCACGCGGCACTCAACCCCAATCTTCGTCGCGCCCAGCAGCTGCACGTACGGCTCAATCACCGTATCCGGCCCCACCTGTACCTCGGCATCAATCACACACGTCTCCGGCCGAAAGATCGTCACACCCTGCGCCATCAGTTTCTGCGCCGTCGCCATCCGCATCGCTGCATCCAGGTGCATCATCTCGGCGATGGTGTTCGCGCCCAGCACCTCGTTCACGCTGTCCGTCTTCACAGCGACGACGCGCTCACCATCCGCCACCAGCATCGCCGCCACGTCCGTCAGGTAGAACTCGCCATGCGCATTATTCGTCGAGAGGGAATCGAGCTTTCCAAACAGCTTCGCCGTCTCAAAGCAGTAGATCCCCGAGTTGATCTCCGGAGCGCCCTTCTGCTCCGGCGTCAGCGACTTCTGCTCTACAATCGCCGTCACCTCCGGCCCATCGGCCTTTGCCCTCAGCACCCGGCCATACCCTGTCGGATTCTCCGGCACCGCCGTCAGAATCGTCATAGCCGCCCGTTCCTTCAGGTGCAGTTCACAGATTGACGCAATTGTCTCCGGCCGAATCAGCGGAACATCTCCCGAGAGCACCAGCAGATGCTCCGGCACAGCATCACCCGTCGCAGAAAAATGTGCTTTCACCATCTGTAGAGCATGGCCAGTCCCACGCTGCTCCGTCTGCATCACAAACTGCACTCCCGTCGAGGCCACCGCGCCCTTCACCCGCTCCGACTCATGCCCCACAATGCAGTAGATCCGCTCTGACGGCACGACGGTCTTCGCCGCGGCAATCACATGCAGCAGCAGCGCCTGCCCGCCAATCTCGTGCAGCACCTTCGGTCTCTTACTCTTCAGCCGCGTACCCTTGCCCGCGGCCATAATGGCGATAGCAAATCCCGTGGTATCCATAGGAATCCATCGTCTCACGCCAAAACACTTGGCTCCATCACCCATCAGGAGCATACTCAAAATTCGCGTCAACGAAATCGATGGGTTGGCGTACGCGACCGGCCACTGGAACAGCGAGTTCGCCCGCCGCCCGCCGACCGCGCGCCGTGGCGGTCGCGTAAGGCCTTTCGCCTAGTACGCAACAGCCAACATATGCCGTGCATCCGCTTGCCCATGTTCCGCAGCCAACTGAAGTAATTCAAACGCCTTCACGCGATCAACCGGAACACCATGCAGCCCATTCAGACTTGCTAGTCCCAGAATGTATTGGGCGTTGCGATTGGTTTTCGCCGCCGTCTGCAGGTGCAACAACCCTGTCGCATCATCGGGATCGCCTCCGTTACCTTCCCATTCCATAATCGCCAAATCAGTCAGTGCTTGCGGATTATCGGTGGTCGCTGCAATCTTCAGCAATTCGCGCCGAAACGTCTGTTGAGCGTCCTGAACTGTCACCAGCGCCTTGAGGTAGGCAAGATAGCTACCCGTCCGTGCCTGGCTTCCCGCGAGAGGTTTGTAGTGCACATGCTCGCGATCGTATTTCTGCTCCAGCGCCAGCATCACCCATGCCTTCGCGTCGCTTGCCCCTTCTGCATGAAGATAGTCCGCCGTCATCAGCAGGGTGTAGGCCCCCTTCAAATCCATCGGCAGTCCCAGTCCATATGTCAGAGCTTTGCCTGCCCGTACCATTTCGTCTGCGCGTGGCTTCAATTTTTGAAGTTTTGCTTCGTTGTTATAAGCTTTTGCCGCTGCATCCAGCAACCTGACGGCAGATTCAGCCGTCACCGGTTGCACTTGCGCGCTGGACTCCCAGAAAACATCCTCGGCAAAGGTCAACATCCCGGGAAATTCGCCCAGATGCCGTTCCGGCTCAGGATGTGCAGTCATCCAGGTCTTTGCCTCCGCATCGCCGTGCAAAGCCGCATAGTGCATCAGTGGATAAGCCTGAAATTTGTCGGTCTCAACCCCGTCGCCCTCAAAGACCATCTTCCCTGCAAGGTAACGCCCCCGCGCTCCGGCCGAATACTTCCATATCCGATACGCCTCTTGACGGCTCTTCGCAACATCCCTTCCCTCGTAATAGCACTGCCCTAGTTCCAGACCGGCTGCTTCGTCCCCGTCTGCCGTCTTCTGGTGCAGCGAAATCATATGCCGCATGACTGGGGTCTCAACGTAGGCCTCCTGATGCTTCGCAGGCCGACTCAGAACCGGAACATAGTTCGGACTCATATCGGTCTTGTGGGAAGCTTCAGTTGCCTTCGGGTAGTCATCCGCGTTGTTGTGAGCCGCAGCCGCATAGGCCGACCGTTCTTGCGCACGAATGTAGTCATCATGCTGCTGCTGCACGATTCCACCTTGGCCCCAGCAGATCGAACACGGAAGTAACGACACTAGTCCAGCAAAAAAATACCAACGCATACGCATGATTTATGCTCCCGCACTGTCTCCAGGTCCAACACCATCACTCATTACTTAACGCTGAATAACCTCATGAAAATTATCATCCGCAACCATTCAAATTGTCCCAGATGCTGTCAAAATGCAACGAACAACGTAAAGAAGGGTCAGGAAACCTCCCGACCCTTCTTCTTTCTCCGAACGAAACTACTTCTTAGGCCGCGCCGGCGGTGGTGGAATCGCAATATCCAGCACCGTCACCTTGCCTAGCGTCGAAAGCGGCGGCGTCAATTCCTTCTCGTTCCCCACCACCACAATCGCCAGCTTGGTCTGGTCGACATACTTGTTGGCGACGCGCGAAACATCCGCTGCCGTCACTTTCTCGATGCCGTCCTTATACTTCTCCAGATAGTCCGCCGGATAGCCATAGAACGCCAGCGACACCTGCTCGTTCAGCGTCTTGTCCCGCGAGTCGTAGTTGAAGATGAACGAGTTCAGCACCTGCTCCTTCGCCTTCTTCAGCTCCTCTGGCGTAGGTGGCACCGTCTTCAGGCGGCCAATCTCATCCAGCATCGCCTGCGTCGCCGCGACCGTGCTCACGCTCTTCGTTCCTGCCGTCACGCGGAAGACGCCTGGATGGTCATACGATGCCCCAAAGCCACCGCCCACGCTGTACGCCAGGCCCAGCTTCGTGCGCACCGACTGCATCACGCGCGAGCCAAAGCCACCGGAGAAGATCTCGTTCATCACGCTCAACGCGTAGTAGTCCGGATTGCTTCGCTCCGTGCCCAGCCCAACCACGTACACGTTCGATTGGTTCACATCCTGCTTGTCCACGAAATAGACACCCGGCTTCGGCCCTGGAAACTCCAACTTCGCCGTCTCCATGGCCGGTCCCTTCGCCAGGGGCCCAAACGCCGCATGCAGCTTCGTCTCCATCGCCGTGCTGTCAAAATCGCCGGACACCGCGACGATCATATCGTTCGGCACCACCGTCCTCGTATGCCACGCCTTTAGATCGTCCAGCGTCACGCCCAACACCGTGGCAAACTCCGCCTGCCTGGCATACGGGCTGTCCGCCCCGTAGACCACCTTGTTCGCTTCGCGTCCGGCGATGCCACCGGCGTCATCATTCCGCCGAGCAATCCCCGCAGCCATTTGCTGCTTCGCCAGCTGAAGCTTGTCGGCCTTGAAGTCAGGATGCAGCAGCAGTTCTATCGCCGCCGCAAACACCGTGTCGAAGTCGCCCTTCAGACTGCTCCAGCCAAGCGAAGTGGATGCAGTACCGCCGCCCGTTTCGATGCTCGCCGCCTTGGCTTCAAGCTGATCGTCCAGCGCGTCGCCACTTACCTTCGCCGTACCACTCGTCCGCCATGTTTGCCCATACAGCGAGACCAGTCCAATCTTCGCCGCCGGCTCATCCCGGCTGCCGCCTCGAATCAGAATTGAGCCGCTGACAAACGGCAACTCATGGTCCTCCTGCAGAAACAGCACCAGTCCGTTCTCCAGAACAATCTTCTTCGGCTGCACCGGCTTGAAGGCATGAAGCGGAGGAATCACAATCTTCTTCCACGGCTCAGACCCCGCAGTCGTCTTCGCAGCTTCAGGCTTCGCCGCAGGCGCCGCACTCTGCGCATATCCATTCAATCCACCCGCCAACAGCCCGGCTGCAATCACTCCATAGAAAGTCTTCATTCGGCACCTCCCGTGCTCTTCGGCGCCTTGTTCTGCGGGGCCGCAAATTCAATTCGTGTGCTCGTACGGTTGCTGTCGACGAACAGCTTGTTCGCCACGCGCCGCACATCCGCCTTGGTCACGGCATCAATCTTGTCGAGCTCGCGGAACAACTGTCGCCAGTCTCCGAACTTCGTCTGGTACTCGGCAAGCTGCCGTGCCAGCCCTTCGTTATCCGCTAGCCCACGCAGCAGGTCCGCCCGCGCCCGCGTCTTGAAGCGCGTCATCTCCGCATCCGACACATCTTCATTCTTCAGCCGTTCAAGCTCCTTGTGGATCGCCGTTCGCATCTCTTCCGGGTTGTGCTCCGGCAGCGGAACCGCGTACACCGCAAACAGCCCGGGATACTTGTCCCCAGGGAATCCGCTGAAACCCTGCGCTGTCGCCGCAATCCTCTGGTCACGCACCAGGCTGCGGTACAGCCGCGCCGTCCGCCCATTCGAGAAGATGTCTGTAATCGCGTCGTATGCCGCGTCATCCGCATCGCGGTAGTCCGGCCGGTGGTAGCCCTCAATATAGAAAGGCTGTGTCGCTTCCTTGATCACCACGGACTTCTCCGCAAACTGCTTCGGCTCCTGCGTGGTCATCGGCTCCGGTTTAGGCCCGGCAGGAATTTTCGCAAAATATCGCTCCAGGAGCGGCATCGCCGTCGCAGCCTTCAAATCGCCAACCACTGCGACCACGATATTTGACGGTGTGTAGTACTTCTTGTGGAACGCTTCAGCCTCGGTCGCCGTCACCTGGCTGATCTCGCTCTCCCAGCCTACGCCGCTCCGCCCATACGGATGCGCCACATAGGCCGTCGAGAGAAACTGCTCAATCATCCGTCCAATCGGAGCGGAGTCGATACGCAAACGCCGCTCTTCCTGCACCACATCGCGCTCCTTGTAGAACTCACGCTCCACCGGATGCGCAATCCGTCCGCTCTCCATCAGCGCCCAAAGCTCCAGCCGGTTCGAAGGCATGCTCCAGAAGTACTGCGTCGAATCTTCCGCCGTCGAAGCGTTGATCCCCACAGCCCCATTCTGCTCCGCAATCTCCGAGAACTTGTTCGGCACCACAAACTTCTGCGCCGACGCCTGCGCATCCACAAAAGCCTTCTTCAGCTCGGCCAGCTTCTTCGCATCCTGTCCCACGCGCTTGCGGAACTCGCGCTCATAGGCTCCGTTCGCCAGCTCAACCTTCGCCAGCGCCAGCTTCTCCGCCGCATAGTTCGTCGTACCAATATCGTTGGTCCCTTTGAACGCCATGTGTTCAAACATGTGCGCCAGCCCGCTCGCCCCTTGCGGATCGTCCGCAGACCCCGCATCCACCAGCGTGTAGAAGCTGAACACCGGTGCCTCAGGCCGTTCACACACAATCAGCGTCAACCCATTCGGCAGCACCTTCACCGTCGTCCGCTTCTCAAAGCTCGCCAGATCCTGCGCCCGCGCCGTACCTGTGAACGCCGCGCCGACCGCCAACCCCACTCCAACTACCGCCGCCATCCAACCGCGTACTCGTATCAAAACTACCTCCAGAAAACTCTGCAAACACAGAAGCCCAATCATAACCGGAGCAGGGGAACTCCCTACCCAGCAACACATCCAGTTTCTCCAGCGGATATCCATAAGACGAACAAACCGCCCAAACGCCACCCACCAGGTCGCACTGCACCGAAAGCTTCTCTCCGCTGTTCCTGGTTACCGTTCGCTGCCCTCGCTGCCCACCACTTGACGAAATGAATGACCATTCAGTATGCTTCGCATCGTTCGGGTAACCATGCCCGCCGGAGTCAGCACGATGCCCCCCAGCACCTCGCCCACCGCCTCGAAGCAAATCCGTAAGGTCGCCATCCTCGGCGCCGGAACCATGGGATCCCGCATCGCCGCCCACATCGCAAACGCCGGCGTCCCCGTCGTCCTCCTCGACATCGTTCCCCCCAATACCACCCCCGAAGCCCCTAAATCGGAGCGCAACAAGTTCGTCCTCTCTGCCCTCGACGGCCTCAAAAAGTCCAGGCCCGCCGCCTTCTTCATCGCCGAAAGCGCCCGCCTCCTCACCCTCGGCAACTTCGACGATGACCTCGCCCTCGTCGCCGACTGCGACTGGATCATCGAAGTCGTCGCCGAAAACCTCGACATCAAGCGCGCCCTCCTCACCAAAGTCCTCCAGCATCGCCGCCCCGGCACCATCATCACCAGCAACACCTCTGGCCTCCCCATCCACAAAATCGTGGAAGGCATGCCCGACGAGATCCGCCACCACTGGTTCGGCACCCACTTCTTCAACCCCCCGCGCTACATGCGCCTGCTCGAAGTCATCCCCACCCCCGAAACCGACCCCGCCGACCTCGCCACCATCGAACAGTTTTGCGATCAGCGCCTCGGCAAAGCCATCGTCCACTCCCACGACACGCCCAACTTCATCGCCAACCGCATCGGCACCTTCTCCATGGGCAACGCCATCCGTCTCATGATGGCCCAGAACCTCACCATCGAAGAGGTAGACACCCTCACCGGCTCCGCCCTCGGCTGGCCCAAGTCCGGAACCTTCCGCCTCGGCGATATGGTCGGCATCGACATCCTCGCCCACGTCGCCAAAAACTTCTCCGCCCAGGCCGCCGCCATAAGCGACGAGCGCGCCGAAGTCACCCTCGCGCCTTTTATTGACGTCCTCCTTGAACGCAAATGGCTCGGCGACAAGACCAAGCAAGGCTTCTACAAGAATGAAGGCAAAGACCAGGAAGGCCGCGACCTCCGCCATGTCCTCGACTGGCAGACCCTCGACTACCGCCCCAGCACCCGCCCCAAATTCCCCGCCATCGACATGGCAAAGAACGTCGAATCCACCGCCGCCCGCATCGCCCAACTCCTCCACGGCGACGCGAGCAAAGATAAAGCCGCCGCATTCTACTGGCCTCTCCTCACCGAGCTCTTCACCTACGCCGCCAACCGCATCCCCGAAATCGCCGACAACATCGTCGAAATCGACACCGCCATGAAGACCGGCTTCAACTGGGAGCTCGGCCCCTTCGAGATGATGGACGCCGCCGGCCCCCGCGCCACCACCGACAAGATGCGCGCCGCCGGCCTTCCCATCTCCCCCAACGTAGAAAAGCTCCTCAGCTATCCACACGCCATCACCGAGCCCGGCCCCGCCTGGTACAAGGACGACCCCACCACCCCCAGCGGCCGCCAGTACTTCGACCCCGTCACCGGAACCTACAAGCCCGTCATCACCGCCCCCGGCGTCTCGTCGTTCTCTGTCCTCAAAAAGTCCAACGGCGTCGTCAAGAAGAACCCCGGAGCCTCCGTCGTCGACCTCGGCAACGGTGTCGCCGGCATCGAGCTTCACTCCAAGATGAACGCCCTTGGCGACGACATCGTCAACCTCATCACCCAGACCCTCAAGCCCACCAGCGACATCGTCGCCAACTTCGAAGCCTTCGTCATCACCGGCGACTCCGGCAACTTCTCCGTCGGCGCCAACCTCATGCAGCTTCTCCTCGGCATCCAGGAAGAGGAGTGGGACGAGGTCGAAATGGCCGTCCGCGCCTTCCAGAACATGACCCAGGCCATCAAGTTCTGCCCCCGCCCCGTCGTCGTCGCGCCCTACGGCATGTGCCTCGGCGGGGGCGTCGAAATCTCCCTCCATGCCGCAGCCCGCCAGCCCCACGCCGAGCTTTACATGGGTCTCGTCGAAGCCGGCGTCGGCCTCATCCCCGGCGGCGGCGGCTGCAAGGAGATGCTCCTCCGTGCCGTCGAAGCCGGCTCTTCCATACGCCCCGATGCAAGAGGCGAATCCGTAGAAATCTTCGAAGCCCTCAAGAAAAACTTCGAAACCATCGCCAAAGCCACCGTCTCCACCAGCGCAGCCGAAGCCCGCGCCCTCGGCTTCCTCCGCCCGTCAGACAACATCACCATGAACCGCGAACGGCTCCTCACCGACGCCAAAACTCGTGCCCGCGCCCTCGCCGACGCCGGCTACTCCGCCCCCATCCCCCAGACCGCCATCCCCGCCCCCGGCGAGTCCGTCCTCGCCACCCTCAATCTCGCCGTCTGGACCATGCGCGAAGGCCAGTACATCTCCGAACACGACGCCAAGGTCGCCAACTGGGTCGCCTACGCCCTCGCCGGAGGCAAAGTCACCCCCGGAACCCCCGTCACCGAGCAATACCTCCTCGACCTCGAACGCGAAGCCTTCCTATCCCTCTGCGGCGAAAAGAAAACCCAGGAACGCATCGCCTTCACCCTCAAAACCGGCAAACCCCTACGTAATTGACGTACGTACGTACGTACGAAATAATACAGAAAGGAGGTAGTTATGGCATACACAAATCCGTCCACCGTCATCTCGCCGAAAGATCGCGTCTCCGATGTACAAGTGGTCTTCGATAAAGGACCCAAAGAAGGAAGCTGGTCCATCGCGAAGCTGAAATTCGATGGCTCCGAGGCCGTAGGCATTCGTTGGAATGGCGAAGTCTCGAAGCCAGGAGTCGGAACTCCCAGCTCTCGATCAAATCCAACCTGGTTCATCCTTCCATCCGAAATCGCCGATGCGATGGTTGAAACCGCAAAGAGCCTTTCCAAGGACGAACACAGGACGCTCCTGGATGGATATCGTGCCATGGCTGCGGATACCGAACGCGAAGCGGAAGCAATGGAATGGTCGGAGGCGCTCATTGGCGACGCAACCGAAGCGCGGTGAAGTTTTTTGGGTGTCATTCGACCCATCCGTCGGAGGGGAAGTGCAAAAGACTCGCCCCGCAATCATCCTCAGTAATGACGCAGCCAACGCTGCGCTCAACAGACTTATCGTTTTGCCACTCAGCTCCAAAACAGATCGGCTGTATCCCGGCGAAGTCCTCATTCAAGTCAATCAACAAAAAAGCAAGGCGATGAGTGACCAGCTGACAACGATCAGCAAGCTTCGGCTCCGGAAGAAAATCACAGAAATTACCGCAACTGAAATGAACAGCGTTGAAGAAGCGGTCCTATTGCAACTGGGAATTAGAACCTGAGGTACCAATGAAAGAAGTCATCATCGCCTCCGCCGTCCGCACCGCCATCGGTAAAGCCCCGCGCGGCACCCTCCGCACCACCCGCCCCGACGACCTCGCCGCCGTCGCCATCACCGGAGCTCTCGCCCGCATCCCGCAGCTCGCCTCCGCCGAAATCGAAGACGTCATCCTCGGCTGCGCCATGCCCGAGGCCGAGCAGGGCATGAACGTCGCCAAGATCGCCGCCTTCCGCGCCGGCCTCCCTGTCACCACTTCCGCCATGACCATCAATCGCTACTGCGCCTCCGGCCTGCAGTCCATCGCACTCGCCGCAGACCGCATCCGCGGCGGCTCAGCCGACGTCATCCTCGCCGGCGGAACCGAGTCCATGTCCTACGTCCCCTTCGGCGGCAACAAGATCTCCGTCAACCCCTGGCTCGTCGAAAACTACCCCGGCAGCTACATGTCCATGGGACTTACTGCAGAACGCGTGGCGGCCCACTACGGCATCACCCGCGAGCAGCAGGACGAGTTCTCCTACCACTCCCACCAGAAAGCCCTGGCCGCCATCGCCGCCGGAAAGTTCGACGACGAGATCGTCCCCGTAGAAGTCGTCTCCGCAACACCCGACAAGAAGTCCAAAACCAAGCCCACCACCGCCACCTTCAAACAGGACGAAGGCCCCCGCGCCGACACCTCCCTCGAAGCCCTTGCCAAACTCCGTCCCGTCTTCCACGCCAGGGGAACCGTCACCGCTGGCAACTCGTCCCAAACCAGTGACGGAGCCGCCGCCGCCATCGTCATGTCCGCCGACCGCGCCGCCCAGCTCGGCATCCCCGCCGTGGCCCGCTTCGTCGCCTTCGCCTACGCCGGCTGCGACCCCGAAGAGATGGGCATCGGCCCCATCCACGCCATTCCAAAAGTCCTCAAAATGGCTGGCTTATCACTTGAAGATATAGCCCTCTTCGAACTCAACGAAGCCTTCGCCGCCCAGTCCCTCGCCGTCCTCAAGGTTCTCGGCATTGACCCTTCCAAAGTCAACGTCAACGGAGGAGCCATAGCCCTGGGCCACCCCCTCGGCTGCACCGGAGCCAAACTCACCGCCACCCTCCTCCGCGAAATGCCCCGCCGCAAAGCCAAATACGGCATGGTCACCATGTGCGTAGGCGGAGGCATGGGCGCCGCCGGAATCTTCGAGGCGGTGAACCAATGATCACCGGTGTGAACGCTTCAACAACCCCAACCTCTCAACGCCTCACCTCGCACCAAACGCTTTTCGCTGCCGCACACGTTCGCTCCGTCTCATCCCTTCACCGCGCTCAACCTCCCGTCATTCTGAGCGAAGCGAAGAACCCCCGCATTTCGCCTTTGCCGTTGCCTTTGCTTTTGTCTTCGCCTTTGTCGTTGCATTTGCATTCGTCGTTCCACCCCAAACCCCGTCATCCTAAGCGAAGCAGCTTGCGCACTTTGCAAGCTGCGCAGCCGAAGGACCCCGATACCGCCCATCTCACCAAAACTGCCCAACCCATTCTCCCCACAACTCCGACCGGCGTCGCCGTTGCCGTTGTCGTTGCATCTGCTCTTGCAGTTGCCCTTGCCCCTGGGGTAGGTCCGGGCTTTAGCCCGGACATCCAAACCCACCACGAAAACGGGCTTTAGCCCTGAGGTATGCACTTCATCATGCAAAGCAACGCGATCCCCGACATGATCGAAACATCAGTTGGACCACGGCTATGTTTTCGAAGCCCTGTCCCCGAGATCGCGCTAGCCGCCCGCCTTTTGGACGACGCAGTCACGGCTCATCAGCTAGGACAATTCTCCAATGCGGAGCTACTCATTAAAATGGCCGACATGCCCGTAATTAGAGATTGGACTGAATCTGTCTGGGGGAAATCCAGCCCATACGTGCAACGCATGGTAGTTCTTGACGCACCGGCCGTGCTCGAGTCAGCGGAACGCAGTAAAAGTCGGATGCCATCCGAAGCCGAGAAGCGCGCACTGATTCAGCGAGATGGGTATCACTGCCGATTCTGCCAAGTTCCTGTCATTCGTTCCGAAACTAGAAAACTGATCCGACACTTGTACTCGGAAGCTTTGCCGAGGGGGCAATCGAACATCTCACAACACGCCGCGTTTCAGGCGATGTGGCTTCAGTATGACCATGTCCTACCTCACGCGCGCGCACGCGAAGATGGCCTAAACAACTTTGTCATTACTTGCGCCGCGT
>Ga0123336_10004163_pt1 | contig 11876 bp, 12 predicted proteins | sample SSSSmetaG_FD_96466 | JGI IMG/M metagenome (GOLD analysis project Ga0123336, IMG submission 96466) | Glacier valley bacterial and archeal communities from Borup Fiord, Nunavut, Canada, to study Microbial Dark Matter (Phase II) - ​SSSS metaG | ecosystem: Environmental > Aquatic > Freshwater > Ice... | reverse complement strand
TTATCCTTTATTTGCGTAATATCGGAACTATCTGTGCGCTTTAATATCGAATACCTTGGTTTATTCTTTTCGAAAACAAAAAGTTCTTCTAACAAGCATAAAGTTTTATTCATATCTTCATTCTTTCGTGTCTCAATTATTTCAGAAATAATCTTTTTAGCTCGTTCTTTAGAAAGTTCATCACTATAAGTACTAGCCTTGGGAATAACGCTTAGAGATTCCTTTTCGATTAATTTATCAATTTCCTGAATTAATGACACTCTAATATTTTTCATTTCCTCATCGGGATTCACTTTATCAAAATCCTTCAGAATTATGTCTAAGTCGGCCAAAAGATAAACATCAACGTTAAATCGGCTAAAAAAATCTAAATACCTTTTAAAACTACCCTTTCCATTTATTTTTACTAAACTAATTGATGAGGTCTTAAAATTCCAATTATGATTTAATGTTTTGGCTATATGAGGTAACACAATCATTTCACTGTCACCCTCAACTAATAAAATTTTATTTGAGAAGAAAGCAACATTTGATGCCTCAAATGATATTAATTGAAATTTATCTCTTTCACTTATGTCCGAAATATTTACTGGCAAAACCATGCCAAAAGGTTTATAACCCTCATTTTTATTCTTAATGATTTTTATAAATGTCGTTGTTTTTTCAGATGAAAAAAACATAGGAGAATGAGTCGTAACTGCCACTTGATGGTTATTCGATATTAATGAAAGAGCATCAAATAGTATGTTTTGTGCCCTAGGATGTAAATATAGTTCTGGTTCCTCAAATAAGAAAATGAATTTATTTTTCAAATTTTTGCTTTCATTTTTCTTTTGCCACTCAGCATTCTGAGAAAGTTGAACATAGCTTCGTAAAATACTAAACGCTATTGCTCTCTTAAACCCATCTCCTTTCTGATCAACAGTTCCTCTTACTCCATCGTCAGCAATTATTGTTGCATTTGCAAGCACCGTTTTAATTTCAGGAGGAGGAACTTCAAGTTCAATACTTACATTTCTAAAAGTTTCTTGTAAGTTTTTTTGAATTGTTTTTTCTATATCTTTTACCTTCTCTAAACGCTCATCGCTTATTGATCCATCCTTTTCAATTACTCTATTTAACTTTTTTCGAATATTTTCAAATGTTTCAGTAGCTTCGGTCAAATCTTCCTCAATAACGTTAAGCAATATATTTAGAAGCTTGCCAAAAGATGCAGCCTCTTTAGTCTTCAGATCGTCAGTCAAATCTTTAACCGCTGGAATATAAATAGGTTCTGGGAATATAGCTCTTACACTATTCTCAATACCGGTCGGTAACGGTACATCACCTTTTTTCAATTTTTCACTCGGCATATTTTCTATGTAGTTATTGAGTAACTCCTTTGCTTTGGTAATTGTTGTGGCAGAATCAATTGCAATTTCTGCTGCAAATTCCGAATAAAAATTTCTTAAATGGGTTATAATAGCGTTACCAGTCTTACCCCTTAAGCTATCATTAATAACCTCTTGACTATACTTTTCCTCAATTGGAACGTCACTAACAATACGTAATTCTGATGACCCATCAATTATATACTTTCTTACGAATTCAATATTTCCATTCTTAATATACTTCTTTATTTTTTCTCTGTGTTCATCTGCTATTACTTCTAAGGCATCATCAGTTATACCAGAGAATGATACCTCAATTCGTATTTCTTCTGAAGGATTATAGAACTCACTTTTTGATATTTTATTTCCTCGTAAGAACAGCAGTATAGCCTGTAATAAAGAAGATTTTCCAGCATTATTTTCACCAATAACACATATAAAATTAGATATTGGAGTAGTGATATTTTTTAAGCCTTTATAATTAACTACATTAACATAAGATATTTTCACTTATCTCGCTCCTATCTTGATAAATTTATAATAATTTTCCAACTTCCTATTATAGCTAAAATTGGCATAACCAATAGTTTATCCTATTATATATCTCAGAATTACATATTTCAACCAATTATAGCATTTCTAACTATTATTCGTTTTTTAGTTTATATCTCATCTTCGTAACTTCAAAGAGTAATCCTGCCCTAAAATCAAATAATTCATCTTTCACCTCATTTGTATGTACATTATACCAGTAGGCGCCGTCAGTCCATATGTGATTGAATAGTGGGGTTATGTCACAGACTCTTGATTTTATTATTCCTTTTTTATAATTCATACCGGCTGAAATAGAATGTATGCCATTGTAAACATAACAGATATCAACAGGCTTGAAATAATAGGACTTATGGTTATTTTTCATATATTCAAACTCATTATAACTAATATTTTTAATTGTATTTATTACACTTTCCAGTTTCCACGGTAATGCAAATACACAATCCTTTGACAAGTCTATATCTTTAAAATCACTTTTTGTAATTATGCTTTGCATAATGTTATTATCGTCGTAATAGAAATATGGAAAAGGAGTATCTATATATCTCAGATTTCCGAATTCATATATGCTCGCAGCTTGAAATTCAGATTTGAGATCGCGTTTGATTGTATCCAGAACATAATTTAGAAGAAGTATTTTGTTATTTTTATCAGGCTCATAGCGTATTAGTAAATTTATATAATCCATGGCACTTGAAAAATTTCTTTTAGCTTCAGCGGCAGATCTTTTTTGTTTATTTCTTTCATTTATTTTTTCAAATATCTTCATAAAATCACATCCGAATCTCTAAATATTCTTCAATCAAGGCCATTAGGTTGGCTATAATCCTTTTTTGCAGAAAATAATCATAATGAATCAACGAATATATTTCATTACAGGCTCTTTGGTATAATCCATCTATCAGGGCTTGTCGTAAAGGAAGCAAATGAATTAAATATGAAAAGTGCCCCATTTCCATTCTAGCATAATATTTTTTATCAGGTTTACATTTTTTGTATTCTAAGTAGAATTTTTTAACAGCTTCTTTTGCATCGATATTTTCCTCTGTGGAACAATTATTGAACCAGTTGGAATGTTCCTTCAATATATTGCTTAATTTTTTGTATGTTTTTAAGTAATAACCTGTAGACTTGTTAACCCTGTACACTTCATCACATCCTATCCTTTATTTAATTTTATACTATCATTAAACACATCACTACCTTGGCTCAGATAGTGATCAACCTCTGTATCCTTTTTCTTCATATACTCCACTCCAAGCCTGAGACTTTTTGATATCATCTCGTAATACTCCTGCTGATCCTGGTCGTTAATTTGTTGAATAAGATTCAAGTTGGAATACATTGTACCGGCAGATACCTTCCCAATCTTCATAAGCATTTTTACAATACGGTTTATCTGAGGTTCAAGGATTTCTTTTAGTTCCTGCCTTACAATCTCGGCTATCAAATCGGTATCTTCCTTATAGCTGTCAATGGCAAGTCCTTTTTTCACATATTCCCTGACTATATCTGAAACAGAAACATTTCTTAATGCTGCAAGCTTCTGGATTTCTTTTATAGTATCAGCTTCAAAACGAATTGATCTTTTAAGTTCATCGCTCTTAATAGTTTTATTTTTCAACATATATTTTCCCTTCCTAAATATCGACATAAAAAAAGAGTTACAACATGTTTGCAACTCTTAGTTTAGCTTTTATTAAATTTCCTGATTTTCGTCTTTTTCCTCTTGCTCTTCCGTTGAATAAATCCCGTCGGTTATATTATTTGCCATTTTAATTATCTCGATATACCTCTCGATTTCAATCTCAACATTTTCCGCAATCAATACGATCATTTCAATTGGATCATTATTTGTATGATAACTTGTAAAACAGTTATAGTAACGTTTTCTGTCACTAAATTTGATATTGATTGGCGGGAAACCCTGCTTCATCAGCTCAAGGTTTAGAATAAGCCTTCCGGTTCTTCCATTGCCGTCTATGAACGGATGAATTGCTTCAAAATCCAGATGGAATTTTGCTACTTTGCTAATTATATGTTCAGAAGCATTTTGGTGATAATTATTTAATAATTGCTCCATTTGTACTGGAACCATATAAGGTTGTGGAGGTGTATGCACAGCTCCCATTATCATTACAGGTAAACGTCTGTATACGCCTCTACTTTCTCGCTGTTCCATTAAGACTAAACTATGAACGTCTTTAATTGCTTTTTCCGAGAGATCAGCTTTATCTTTAACAAGTTCTTCTATAAATAAATATGCTTCTTTATGTCCGATTACTTCTAAATGTTCTCTAAGGGATTTTTCACCAATAGTTAGCCCTTCATTTATAATTAATGCTGTCTCTTGCAGTGTAAGTGTATTACCTTCTATTGCATTTGAATTATAAGTGAAATTGATTAAGAACTCTTCCCTAAGTCGGTTAACTTCACTTCTTGTAAGAGGTCTATAACTATTTAGTTCCTTAAGTAAAGTATCAATTCCAGAAAGCATTTCCGGTAGATTTCTCATTTCAAATTCCTCCTCTATAACCAATTATATATCAAATATTTTATCACATTTCCACTGGATACACTTCAAAATAATCTATGAATTGTATAACCCTTATTATAACTGGCTTTCAAGGTTTTGTCACCCGATTGTCACCCGAATTTTACTATGTCACCCGTTGCCAACTTCGTTGGCAAGCTGTTTTCCGTCGGGTGTGTCACCCGACTATTCCTGCCGTACATAACCGCTCAAAAAGCAAGCGTTTTTTTGTACGGAATTGGGGGATTTCTCCCCCATACCCCCTATTTTTGATACTGAAAAAAGAAATATTTTGAATAAATCCGTCCTACTTTCACAATAAAACTGCGTTATTGGCAGACTCACATTACCTTTCATATTCGTTATCATGTTCAAGATTATTTGTCCTCTCTCGTAGCTTTTTATTTTGTGCTCTAAGCACCTGATTTTCTTGCTGCAACTCTACAATTTCAATCCTCATTCTATTATTTTGAAAAGAAACCCTCTCCCATTCATCCGCAAATCCAACTATTTTATCTAAGCTGTTCTTCATTTCTTTTTGTTTATCAGATAGACTATCAAATTTCATCTGTTTACTTTCTTTTTCAACTTCAAGCATTTTATCTATTTTTATCAGCTTATTATCTATCCTTTGCCCAATTTGAAGTATATTATTTGAATTATTCTTTAAGTCCATATGTTCATGTGATAGCCTTTGATGACCCAAACTACTATCTTCATTGTGCTTCTCTAATTTATTAAATGTCTTTTTACCGTATAAAGTTTCTATAATGAATATACCAATAAGAGTTGCACTCGCTGTTATTATTGCTGAGACTATTGTATTCATAATTATATCCTCCATATTACATTTTTCACCTCCATTTTATTTAAAATATGAAAAATTGTCAATTTTAGTTAAAAATTAGAAGGTTGTTTAAAAACATTTCTTAAATAACCTTCTACCATCATCTACATCGCTTCATCAAATTCTTCTGAATTTGTTGGCATCTCCTGTTGCTTTTCTTCTTCTGGCCTATTCTGTAAATACTCCTGTACCATGTGCATATTCATGAGATCCTCATTCCAATCCTTTGCTATTGGCTTATCAATACTTGTTGTATACCCCATCTGCAAATACTTCTCTGCAAGTTTTTCTGCTGCTTGCTGACCCCAGTTAGGAGCAGGACTACCATTAGAGAATTTAGCATCAAAATCGTTATCCAGCGCAAATTTGATGTTCTTTATTTCTGGGTGGAGTTTTAAATAACCTTCAAGAGGATTATCTGAAAGACATCCCAAAGCCAACCTGTGATCTTTCTTCCAACCAAGTCCATTTTGTTTAAATATACTTGCATGGCTTATTGCATCAATCGCGGCTTCATATACCGTTAAACTATCACCTTTACCTTCCATAGTAAAACAATAGTTTTTATTGCTTCCACTTACTTCACCCTTAAAACTCATTCCAGTAACTGTTCCCCTTTGAAATGCTTGTCTGGCCTGACCGTTTTCATCATAACCAACAAATACAACATTATGATGTGGAGAGCTCTCATATATTTTTTTTTGGTTAACAAGATTAAGTACGATGTCTTTATCCAATCCACGAGCCTTCAAAAGATAAGCAAATAATCTTTTAAATGAAGTCTGGGACTTCTCAGGTAGTTTAAATTCAATATGTTTTTCTTGTACTGGTTTCTGCCACTTCATACTTGCATTTTCTTGTTGCTGTATCTGTCCATCACCAACAAGATATTTCATCGCTTCTACCCAGTTCATTTTTTCTGCTTTCATTAAAAACTGAATTGGGCCGCCACCAGATTCTTCTGCCCAACAAAAGAAAGAATTTCTTTCATCACTTATATAAAGTCCACCATAGTCTTTTATGTGATAATTAGTTCCTTTCTTCTCCGGTTGGTATCCTAATCTTTTGGTTAGTTCTAATAAACTGACTTGATTTGCTTGTGAGATTTGATCTTCTGTGAACATTTTCATACTCATCACTCCCAACTTCCATCATGTACACCAAGGTCTCCATTTTCACCATGAACATCTTCTTGAAAATCTTGTATTTGATTCTGCTGTAAAGTACTTGTGTATTCACCTAGTCCACTGTATTTATAAAGCTCATTCAGGAAACTTATATTAGCCTCAGAGAGAGTATAATTTGGAGTTGTTCTCTGGATTTGCTCTATGCGGTTCTTTAGTGACTGTATATCAGCACCAAAGTTTACTAATATCTTAGCAGTCTCAGGCTTATTAGTTTCAAAACATGTGTAAAGAGCTTCAGTATTATTCTCATTTACATTAGCACCTTTACTAGCAAGGATATGTAATGTATCTATATTCTTGCGTTGAGCTGCAAAATAGTAAAGGGAAGGTGCATGCTCATCAATATTGTTACAATGTTGCAGACTGGAATTTAAAAGCCCATACTTTTCAGCTCTAATCATTTCTTTAAATATAACTGTGTCATCAAAGGCTCTAATGCTTGAAACATTTATAAATTTCTCTGCTTCATTATCTGGTAGTGTATTTAATGCATGGCTTAAAAATCCTCTGATTGTATCAAAGTGAGCTTCTCCATGTAAATTTGAATCCGCATATTTGTATATACTCAATGCAGAATCAATGTTATTATCAATTGCTGTAACAAAAGCATTTTGTAAGGTTCTGATGGAAACAGGTACTTTTTCTTTATTCAATATATGGTTGATTATATTTGTACTCTGAATACTTTGTCCCTGAGCTGCTTCACAGATTATGTCGTGACAATATTTGATTTTCTGTTCCAACCCTTTATATTTATCAACAAACAATTCATAATTCTCATTATTAATTGCTGAATAGATGGAATTTAGTTTTTCATTAGTTAATTTTTCGGCATCAATCATCTGATCAAGCTTCTTACTGAGTGCTTGCAGCATCTTACCTACAACATCACCAAGTAAGCCAAACATAGAACTCTTTGGCTCATATTTCTTCTGATTTTCTTCCAAAAGTTGAATAACAACCTCAGCCTGCTCAGGAGTAAAGTTAACATTAATAAGTTGGCTCTTTAAATTGTTGCTTTCCTTATTACTGTTTTCATTATCCTTTGTATCATAGTTCTTGACTGTTGAGCTTTTTGAATAATGGTCTAAAATTTTATCATCATTAAGAGCTTTAGCACCGGTTGGGATGGTGATTGTCTTTTGTTTTGAACCAGTTATATCATCTATACCTTCTTTACCTAGTAAAATGCCTTGTTTGGAAATTTCAGCTATTTTTCTCGCTTCTTCCTTTTGTTGCTTGATCAGTTCGTGTGATGCCCTTACATCTATTTCATCCATTGGTATATTTAAGGCAACTGAAGATGATACTGGTTCGTTAGCTGTTACTAATGCAGCATCTCGTGAAATGATAATTCCGTTTTGATCATAAAAATTCCCTTTATCATCAAGACGGATATATTCCCTATTCATTGAATTTTTATACATATAGATAGGTATACCGTTATTCTCCTGTAATCCCATAAACATATAATTGTCTATAATCTTCTCATTCATAAATTTTATGAATGGATAAAACATAGCCTGTCTCTGTAGCTCTTCATAGGCTTTTGCAACATCTGTCTTTTCTAAGGCTTTTTGTATGTATTTAGCTACTTCTTTTGGAGTACCATTTACCTCTATTGTATTAGTCTTTGTTGGCTCAGCTAATTTCTGTTGAGATTGCTGTTTTTCTTCAGTACTTACCCAGAAGCTTTCAAGAAGGACTTTCAGTGCAGCTGATGCTTTCTCAAATGCTTCAGCTGTTTTGCCATTCTCAATTTTATATTGAGTTATAAACATTCTGCCTTTTAATTCTGATTCCTCATCACCGGCAAGGCTAAGAAATGCATTTATCTCTCCGCTGCCAACTGAGAGTGTTCCTGATACTTTCTGGGATGTTGGAAAAGCATTCTTTTGTTGAGTTTTAAAGTTTGAAGATAAAAAAGAAGAATCAGGTTTAATCCCCTGACTCTTCAATCTATCTTCCAATTCTTCAGATATTTCAAATATTGTTTTTGGTATAGTCTCTTTACCTTTACCACCTGGCTTATACATTTCAATTTTCTTCATTACCATTTACCCCCTCACGATTTTCTTTTTCCGAATCTTCTGCTTGCTGCTTACGTCTTTCAAAGTATTCTTCTAATGCAATTTCAATTGTTGAGGTTATCTCTGTTTGTGTTGTAAATGCATTGAAGAATCTTGAAATAACTTTAGGTTTTACTGTTATTGCTGATACCTTGGCCTTTTTCTTTTTTTCAAAGAACTCTCCTGATGATATAGCCAATATATCATCCTCTGTGAGCTTTCCACTCCTTTCTTTTAGTTTTTCAGCTCTTTTAATATCTATCCTGAAATCATTTGCAGATAGGATACTGAGAAGAATATTTTGTTCTTCAGCTGTTAAGTACGATAAGTTTACCGCAGGTACTAGCTTTATACTGCCTTCATCAACCATATTAAGTAAGCCTTTGTTAAGATTATTCAATCGGAGATATCTCTGAATACTTGGGGTACTCATCTTGTTGTTTCTAGCTATAACATCCCTGCTTTTTGTTGGGTGTTCAATTTGAACACCTATAACCCAATCCTTACTCGCACCTTCATTTGAGTCACATTCAATTGCATTTATATATTCCGTTTTTTGCTTAGCTTCCTTACATGCATCCAATTGCATTTTAAAGCTCTTTGCCAACTCACTGGGTAGCATTTCCTCCATTGATCGTTGTAGAAAGTTTGAATCAGTTACAATGATTTTTGCCTGAGCATCAGTTAGGTTATCTTTAATCTCTCCAGGTACTTTAGTCAATTCTGCTATCTTTGCAGCATTAACACGATTATGTCCTGCAAGGATTTCAAATGTTCCATCATCTTTTCTTCTTACAATAATTGGTGTCATAACTCCATTTTCTTGGATTGATTCCACCATTCGATTAAGTTTCTCTCCATCATATAGCCTGAAAGGATGACCTTTAAACGGAACAAGTAAATTTATATCAAGTTCTGAAGAACCTTGGGAATTTGCTCCCGAATTTAATCCGAACATTTCAGCAAATGCACCATCTGATGTAGGCTTTTTTTGTGAAAAGTCTATCCTTTGTCCCAATTAGACCAAGCTCCTTTCAATTAACTCCTTAGTAATATTAATGTATTCAGCTCCCAGTACACTGTTTTCATTTGAAACCAGGCTCTTTTGTTCATACGTACTGTTTGTTGCTTCAACTCTCCTATGTATTCTAGTTACTAAAAGAGTTTCGCCATATTTTAGTTCCAGAGCAGATTCAACAGCCTTAGACATCTTTGTATTATCAAACATTGTAAGAATGACCCCATCTATCTTAAGATTAGGATTTACATTGAGTTTGACCATTTCATAAACCTGTTCTAATTGTACCAATCCATCTAGGGCGAATTTCTGTGCTTGTACTGGGATTATTAGGCCATCTGCTGCTACTAGGGCATTTGTAAGTAGAATACCTAAACTTGGTAAACAATCTATCAGAATAACATCATATTGACTGAATATTTCTCTTTTCAGTATCCTTTTCAATACCTGTTCTCTACACATTACATTAGATAAAAACAAGTCTGCACTAGCAAGCTTTATGTTTGAAGGTATATAGTCTATGCCCTCACCATTATGGATTATGCTCTGGGTGATACAGTCATCACTCAGGTCATTGTTTGCTGCTGCCACCATTAGATCACTGATGCTAAACATACCGTCGTATTCGTATCCTAGATACTCACTCATGTTTGCCTGCGGATCAAGATCAATAGCCAACACTTTCTTACCCTTTTTAACTAACCCTGCTGCTATATTAACAGCAGTTGTAGTTTTTCCAACCCCACCTTTTTGATTTGCAATTGCAATAATTTTACTCATTTTCTTTTCCCCTTTCATAATAAAAGCAGGCTCTATCTCCTACTTAATGTGCAAAAAAATAACAAGCATCTTAGCCTGTTTACATTTAAAGGTTATATGATTTACTATCAAGCATAACATCTTGTATTTTTTGGTTCTGCGTTACTACTTCAATATTCTTACCATCTTTTGAAAACCAAGCATGAAATCCTTCTGGACTATCATATGAATATTGCCACTGCCATAACGTATACCTTTTTCCTATAATTGCTACTTTCAATATCTCCCACCTACTATAGTCCTCAATAGTTCTTACTTTAATAGGCTCTCACCTTCCTTTATGAAAAGCATAACATATACCAAACAAACGTTCTATAAATACAATAAGATTAATTAATGACTTAAGCGGTATATATTTGTTATGCGTATCAAATATCCCTCAGACATTTATCAAACTCAGCATGTGATTCGGTGATATTTTTCAATGCAGCTTCTGGTGTATCGCCATATCCGTTGAACTCCATTCTTGCCAAAAATGTTCCGTCATCGGGGAATTTTTCAACTGCTACCCATTGTTTACCATCAAAACAAATTTCATATTCTTGTGCCAATATTTCTACGGGTTTAGATGTTATCTTCTCGAAATAAAATTTACCATCAAATGGCTTTATATTGACTATCCCGTAATCAATTCCGACTTTTGCTATGTAAATTTTAGAAATACGTTCATGCAGTGTTTTCATTGTTTCCCTAAAAGATTCTAAATTATCTGCTCTTTTATAATGATTACATCTTCTACATGCCGGATTAAAGTTTTTTATGGAATTAAGTTCTTCATTTGTTTTGGATTTATCCCAGTTTCTTAATGGGTCAATGTGGTCAACTTGCATATCTTTTAAACTTATTTCTTTCCCACAGTAGGCACAATGACCGTTATATTTTTCATAAACCTTTTGTCTGTCCGATTTCTTTATAGCCATACTCAACCTCACTTTCTATTCAAATAACAAGTAGCATTAGCAAGAAATATTGTTTAGAAATTCGTCTTTATCAATCTCGGCTAAGTTATAATTATCAATAAATTTTTCCAATTGAACTCCAATTTTTATTGAATAACGGCCAAACCATGTTTTAGCCTTCTCATATACTTTCACTAACTCAGCAGCTCCGGCTTCGTTATACTTTAAATCTACAAATCTTATTTCAATCATTTCTTCTGTATTGCACTCAGCGTAAGCATTTATTTTTAACAATTCCAAGAAATCATCTACTAGATCGAGAACAACATCTTCACCTTCAGCACTTTTAAAGTACAACAATATTTCTAGTTCATCTACCTTTACATTTTTATAATTCATATCCTTCTTCTCCTATCTGCCCTTTCAGTAACATTCTAATCAAATTGCGCCCGAACTGCATAAAAATACCGCATTTTCATTTACTGAATATGCGGTACAGGTTTGTTCTCGAAACATAAATAATTAGTTAAGAACTTGATATTCAATTACCTTCAAACAATGTTTTCACCAAGTAAGATT
>Ga0123336_10004157_pt1 | contig 11886 bp, 11 predicted proteins | sample SSSSmetaG_FD_96466 | JGI IMG/M metagenome (GOLD analysis project Ga0123336, IMG submission 96466) | Glacier valley bacterial and archeal communities from Borup Fiord, Nunavut, Canada, to study Microbial Dark Matter (Phase II) - ​SSSS metaG | ecosystem: Environmental > Aquatic > Freshwater > Ice... | reverse complement strand
GTGCGCGGGCGTCCGCGGTGGATCGTGCAGGCGGTCATCGAACGAGACGCGCCTGCCGCCGATCAGAACGCCGCGGATCAGCGCGCCGCGAAGCAGTAGAGCTTGCCGGCGCCACCGCTGGCCGCGAGCTGCGGATCACTGCAGCCGCGCGACGGATGCGACGAATTCCACGAATGGGCCGGGGGGTCGTCGCGCAGGCCGGTGCGATCGCTGTGGCCGACCATCGCCGCACCGTCCCCGCTCCTGGTCCAGTTGCCGCAGGTGCGGTCCTCGCTACCGCCGAACGCGGTGCCGTCGGCCTGCGAACCCGTCAGCACGTCGTGCATGTTCGGCTCGTCGCCCACGCCGTTGACCACGGCGCCCTGCTCGGTCAGTGCGGTTTCCTTGGTAAGGCGGTTGTTCGCGTGCAGGTCGGCCACGCTGTCGGCGATGGTCGCCCCCTTGACGTTCTTCCACGGTCCGCTGCCGATGCGGTCGCGCGCGTCGACCGCGAGGGAAGCGGGCGTTGCGGACGCGCTCAGATAGGCCCGCCACGGGCCGTGGCCCAGGCCTGCGGCCGTCGCGAGCGACTGGCAATGCCCGTCGGCCCCAGCCAGTCCGCCGAAGTCGGCGCCCTTGCCGCTCCCGACGCTGGTGACGAAGAACCCGGGCCGGTCGCGATCGGACTGCAGGCCGGCACAGGCGGCCAGGACGAGCACGAGCGATCCTGCGAACGATGCGACGACGATGCGCTTCTTGTTGTTCATGGTGCGTCTCCTGGTCTGGTTGGAAGCAGAGTGCCCCCTGGTGCGAACGCGGCGGGGACCGCGAATAGTCCCCTTACAATCGCGGCTCGTCGATTCCCTGCCGCTTCCGGCCGCCTACCCGCGCGTCGACGGCCCTCCCACGCATGCCCTCCGCCGTCGTCTTCGCCTATCACCAAGTCGGGGTGCGATGCCTGCTCACCCTGCTCGCCCGCGACATCGACGTCCGGCTGGTGGTGACCCATCGCGACAGTCCCCGCGAGACGATCTGGTTCGACAGCGTGCGCGAGACCGCTGTCGCGCACGACCTCCCGGTGCTGTACGCCGAGGACCTCGATGCCGACGCGCTGCACGCGGCGGTCGCGCGCGTCGCCCCGGACTTCCTGTTCTCGTTCTACTTCCGCCACATGCTGCCCGCCACGATCCTGTCGCTCGCGAGGAAAGGCGCCTACAACATGCACGGCTCGTTGCTGCCGAAGTACCGCGGCCGCGTCCCGATCAACTGGGCGATCATCCACGGCGAGACCGAGACCGGCGCGACGCTCCACGAGATGGCGGTCAAGCCCGATGCCGGCGCGATCATCGCGCAGACGTCGGTGCCGATCCTTCCCGACGATACCGCGCACGAGGTCTTCGTCAAGGTGGTCGTGGCAGCGGAGCAGACGCTCTGGCGCGCGCTGCCCGACCTGATCGACGGACACCCCTTCCGCATCCCGAACGAACTCGCGCTCGGCTCGTATTTCGGTGGTCGCAAGGCGGAGGACGGTCGCATCGACTGGGGTGCGAGCGCGGCGACGATCCACAACCTCGTGCGTGCCGTCGCACCGCCCTACCCGGGCGCGACCACCACGATCGACGGCCGTCCCGTCACGATCGAGCGGACGCGCGTCGTGTCGACCGATCGCGCAGGTCCGGCGGCGGTCGGTACCGCGGCGCTCATCGTGGTCGCATCCTCGCGGACGCACGCGCGATGCGGCGACGGCCGCTGGCTCGAAATCGTCGAAGCGCGCAGCGGCGACGAGCGGCTGACGGGGCCGGCGCTCGCTGCTCGCCTCGGGGATGGCGAACACCGTGTCGGAGATGGCGCATGAACCAGCCCGCTTCGACGCCCCAGGTCGCGACGATCGCATGGAACAAGCATCGGGTCGAAGCGCTGACCGATGGCATCTTTGCCGTGGCGATGACGCTGCTGGTCATCGAACTCAAGGTGCCCGATCGTCACACCATTCACTCCCAGGACGAGCTGATCCGCATCCTTCTCGAGTTGGCGCCGAAGGCCGCTGCATGGTTGCTCAGCTTCCTCGTCCTGGCCACGTTCTGGATCTCGCACCATCGGCTTTTCCACTACGTCCGATCGGTCGATCTCACGCTGCTGTGGCGCAACCTGTTTCAGCTGACCTTCGTCAGCCTGATGCCCTTCTCGGCCGCGCTGGTCGGTGAATTCGGCGCGACCACGGTCGGTCAAGTCATCTACAACATCAACATGGTCATGCTCGGTCTGCTCGGGCTGTGGAAGGTCCAGTACGTCCATCACCACCCCGAGCTGCAGAGCCACCCGATCGAAAGCGGGACGTATCATGCGATGCGGCTGCGTCTGGGCGGGTTGATTCTGGCCGGCCTGATCGCGATCTCGATCGCCTACGCGGGTCGGACCGTACTCGCCACGTTCGCCTACCTGTTGATGATTCCCGTCGGCCGCTACGGACGGCATCTCGAGACCAAAGCTAGCCGCCGCGACGGCGCGGTCTTGCCGGCTCGTCCGGAACCCAATCACCCAGAACACCCATGAAAAAAATCCTCATCCTCGGCGTCAACGGCTTCATCGGCCATCACCTGTCCAAGCGCATCCTCGAGACCACCGACTGGGAGGTCTACGGGATGGACATGCAGAGCGAGCGCGTGTCCGAATGGCTGGACCACGAGCGCTTCCACTTCTTCGAAGGCGACATCACGATCAACAAGGAGTGGATCGAGTACAACGTCAAAAAGTGCGACGTGCTGCTGCCGCTGGTCGCGATCGCGACGCCCGCGACCTACGTGCGAGAGCCGCTGCGCGTCTTCGAGCTCGACTTCGAGGCCAACCTGCCGATCGTCCGCCAGGCCGTGAAGTACGGCAAGCGCGTGATCTTCCCGTCGACCTCCGAGGTCTACGGCATGAGCCGCGACGCCGAGTTCGACCCCTACGCGTCCGAGCTGGTCTACGGCCCGATCGACAAGCCGCGCTGGATCTACGCGTGCTCCAAGCAGCTGATGGACCGCGTGATCGCCGCCTACGGCCAGCAGGAAGGACTCGACTACACGCTGTTCCGGCCGTTCAACTGGATCGGTGCGGGTCTCGACTCGATCCACACCGCCAAGGAAGGCTCGAGCCGCGTCATCACGCAGTTCTTCGGCCACATCGTGCGCGGCGAGCCGATCAGCCTGGTCGACGGTGGCGCGCAGAAACGCGCGTTCACGTACATCGACGACGGCATCTCGGCGCTGATGAAGATCATTGCCAACGAGGGCGGTGTCGCCAGCGGGAAGATCTACAACATCGGCAACCCGTCGAACAACTACTCGGTGCGCGAACTCGCGACGATGATGCTCGAGCTCGCCGCCGAGTATCCCGAGTACGCCGACAGCGCGAAGAAGGTCGCGCTCGTCGAGACCACGTCGGGCGCGTACTACGGCGCAGGCTACCAGGACGTGCAGAGCCGCGTGCCGAAGATCGAGAACACGATGCAGGAGCTCGGCTGGGCGCCGCAGGTGCCGATGGCCGACGCGCTGCGACGCATCTTCGACGCGTATCGCGGCCAGGTCGCACAGGCCCGCAGCCTGGTCGATTGAGGCCGGCGTCGACGCTTCCGGCCGCCAGGCGCCGGGAGCGATTCTTGGGGGCACCTTCGTGAGCGTCGCCATGCCGGCCGCCGGGGTGCCCGTTCGTTCCGAATCGGTCGCATCCTCCGCAGACCATCCCGCCTATCGTCGCGACATCGACGGCCTGCGCGCGGTGGCGGTGCTGTCGGTCATCGGCTTCCACGCATTCGCGTCGTACTTCCCCGGCGGTTTCGTGGGCGTCGACATCTTCTTCGTGATCTCGGGCTACCTGATCACGACGATCATCCTCGGCGACCTGCGCAAGGACGCGTTCAGCTACCGCACGTTCTACACGCGGCGCATCAAGCGGATCTTTCCGGCGCTAGTTGTGGTGCTGACCACCGTCTGGCTCCTGGGCTGGCTGCGCCTGTTCCCGGGCGAGTATCGACAACTCGGCGAGCACGTGGCCGCCGGGGCGACCTTCGTGTCCAACTTTGTCCTGCGGACGGAGTCGGGCTACTTCGACAACGTCGCCGAATCGAAGCCACTGCTGCATCTCTGGTCGCTGGCGATCGAAGAACAGTTCTATATCTTCTGGCCGCTGATCCTGGCGCTCGCGGTCCGACACCTCACGTCGCGCCTCGCCACGCTCTGGACGATCGTCGCCATCGCGTCGCTGTCGTTCGTCTTCAACCTGTCGACCCTCGGCACGGTGCCGGTATTCACCTTCTTCTCGCCCTTCACCCGTTTCTGGGAACTGATGGTCGGCGGGCTGCTCGCTCACGGCATGCAGAGCCGGCCCGCGTGGTTCGAGCGCTTTCGCGAGGTGCGCTCGGTGAGCGGATTCGTGCTGCTCTTCGCCGCGATCTTCTGGCTGTCGCGCGGCATGCCGTACCCGGGTTGGCGCGCGCTGCTGCCGACCATCGGCGCCTTCCTGGTCATCTTGGCGGGCCCTCGGCCCCGTCTGAACCGCTGGCTCCTCTCGAACCGCGCGGCAGTGTGGTTCGGCAAGATCAGCTATCCGCTCTACCTGTGGCACTGGCCACTGCTGGCGTTTCTGTTCATCGCGCAAACGCAGAGCACGTCTCGCGAGGTCAGGCTGGGCGTCGTGGCCGTCAGTATTGGGCTGGCCTGGCTCACCTATCGATTCGTCGAGACACCGATCCGCAGCAGCGGCAACATCCGGTCCCTCCCGCTCGGCCTGCTGGCGGCCCTGCTCGCGATCGGTGTCCTCGGGTACGCGACCTATCGGCACGAAGGCTTCGTCTCTCGCTTGGGCGACCGCGGCGCCTACACGGCGCGCTTCGACGAGAGCACACCGGAGATGCGCTATCGCACCGCTAACGGCATCCCCGAGAAGTTCCACGAGGAATGCAACTTCTACGACTACATCGCATGGCGGGCCGGTCACTCGACCATCACTGCGCGCAATCAGATTGATCCGTCCTGCTATCGGCGCGCGGCCGGTACCACGCGGGCCGTGTTCGTCTGGGGCGATTCGCACGCCGAGCATCTGAACTGGGGACTGCGGCAGATTCTGCCGAAGGACGTGGCGCTGCTGCAGGTGGCCAGTTCCGGCTGCGGAGCGGCCCTGGTCGAACCGTCGGCGCCAGCCGCCGACTACTGCGCGCGCTCGAACCAGTTCGCACTCGAGATCATCCGCAAGGAGAAACCCGACGTTGTCGTGATCGCGCAGCAGGGCGGGCACCAGATGGCGCGGTTCCGGCGGATCGTCGCGTCGTTGAAGGCGAGCGGCGTGCCCCATGTCCTCGTGATCGGTCCGATCCCGCAATGGAAGCCCGACCTCGACAAGGTGATCGCCGCGCACTTCTGGCCTGATCCTCCCGAACGGCTGAAGGACTACCTCAACGCCGACATCGTGACGCTGAACGACAAGCTCTCCAGGGATCGCAGACCCGATGACCCATTCGTGTACATCGACCTGTTCGACGCGCTCTGCAATAGCGATGGCTGCCGCATCGACGTCGACGGCGACTGGCGCGATGCGCTCATGACCTTCGACTACGGACATCTCACGCCGAAGGCGTCGGTCTTCGTCGCGCGCACCATCCTCGCCCCGCCGCTTCTCAACCTGCTGGGCACGCCGCCCGGGCCGCGACCCGAATGATCGACAATGCACGCATGCGCCCCTCTTTCCAAATCCGCCGCGCCGAACGACCGGACCTGCCCGCGCTTCACCGCCTGGTGCGCGAGCTGGCGATCTACGAGCGCCTCGAGGATCAGGTCGTCTCTTCCACCGACGATTTCGAGCGCGCGCTCTTCGCCCCCGGCGCGACCGTCGAGGCCGTGCTGCTGCGTCCGCTCGGCGACGGAAAGGAAGCCGAGCCCGTCGCCTTCGCCCTCTTCTTCCACAACTTCTCGACCTTCCTCGGACGTCACGGCCTGTACCTCGAGGATCTCTTCGTCGAACCGGATCATCGCGGCAAGGGCTACGGCAAGGCCCTGCTGATCCACCTGGCGAAGCTCGCGGTCGAACGCGGCTGCGGACGTTTCGAGTGGTCGGTGCTCGACTGGAACGTCGATGCGCAGCGGTTCTACCAGGGCCTCGGCGCGACCGTGCTGCCGGACTGGCGCATCACCCGGGTCACCGGCGACGCGCTGGTGCAGCTCGCTTCCCGGGTGACGACATGAACGGCCGGCACCTGACGCTCAAGATCGACGTCGACACGCTGCGCGGCACGCTCGAGGGTGTCCCGCGCCTGCTCGACTTGTTCGACCGCCACGGACTGAAGGCGACGTTCCTCTTCAGCCTCGGTCGCGACCACACCGGCCGTGCCTTGAAGCGGGCGCTGCGGCCGGGCTTCTTCGCGAAGGTCCAGCGCACCTCGGTGGTCGAGCACTACGGCATCAGGACGCTGCTCTACGGCACGCTGCTGCCCGGTCCCGACATCGGCGTGCGCGGTGCGCAGGTCATGCGCGACACCGGACGACGCGGCCACGAGACCGGCATCCACACGTGGGACCACACCAAGTGGCAGGACAACGTCCGCATCCGCGCCGCCCGCTGGACCTGGCGCGAGATGACGCTCGCCTACGATCGCTACCTCTCGATCTTCGGCGAGGCGCCGTCGACGCACGGCGCAGCCGGCTGGCAGATCAACGACGATGCGCTGCGCCAGCTCGATACGTGGGCAATGGCCTACGCGTCCGACGGCCGGGTGGCCGACGACGAGACCGATCGCGGCGCGTTCCGGCCCTTCGTCGGCGGTCGCGCGCTCGACTGCATCCAGATCCCGTCCACCTTGCCCACGCTCGACGAACTGATCGGCATCGACGGGCGCGATGCGACCGGCGCGGCCGACGTCCTGCTGGCGCTGACCGCGCGCACCGAGGGCGACGAGGTCTTCACGCTGCATGCCGAACTGGAGGGGATGAAGCTGATCGATGCCTTCGAGCACCTGATCGAAGGCTGGAAGGCCCAGGGCTTCGTCCTCGGGACGCTGGCAGAGGCCTATGCCCGCGTCGACGTGGCGTCACTTCCGCTGCGCCACTGGCGCTGGGGCTCGATCAGCGGACGCAGCGGCGAGCTGATGCTCGGCGGCGATCGCGTCGGCCGTGATGCGGGCGGCATGAAAAAACCCGGCGCGGGGCCGGGTTCCTGAGGATGTGCGACCGCTTAACGACGCCAGCCTTCACGTCCGCGCCAGCCATCGTGATCGCGCCCGCCATCGTGATCGCGCCAGCCGTCGTGATCGCGCCAGCCGTCATGACCACGCCAGCCGCGTCCGTACCCTTCCTGGTAGATGACGCGAGGCGCGTAGCTCGGCTCGTAGTAGCGCGGACCGTAGTAGCGCGGACCGTAGTAGCCGTCGTAGTACACCGGTGCGGGGGCGTAGACCGGGGCCGGCGCGTAGACCACCGGAGGAGGACCGTAATATGTCGGCGCGGCATAGCCGTAGCCTGCCACCGGGAGGCCGACGCCCACCGACAGCGACACGTGGCCGCCTGCATGCGCGGGAGCAGCCGCGAGCATCAGGCCACCGGCAGCAACCATCGCAACAGCAATTTTCTTGATCATGTTGTCCTCCTGGGCAGCGCTCGTTTTGCGCACAGGGATATGAACGCGTGAAACAGCGTGGGGTTCACGCCACTTTCGAGAGCAAATGTATCTTTTGTAACAGGGCCCCTTCGGCGATGCCGACGAGAGGGCCCCCACTGGAGCAGCAATGACGAGCAATTCCGTTGAGGTCGGCAAGGCAATCCCATCATTCACCAGCGAAACCACCAGCGGCCGCTTCGATCTCGCCGAGCAGCGCGGCAAGAAGGTCGTCCTGTACTTCTATCCGAAGGACAGCACCCCCGGCTGCACCACCGAAACGCAAGAATTCGGCGATCACTCGCCCGCGTTCGCCGCGGCGGGTGCAGTCGTCTTCGGCATCTCGCGCGACACCATCAAGTCGCACCTGAAGTTTAAAGAGGCGCTCGGCATCCCGTTCGATCTGATCTCCGACCCCGACGAGGCGCTCTGCGCGCTGTTCGGCGTCATGAAGCAGAAGAACATGTACGGCAAGCAGGTTCGCGGCATCGAGCGCAGCACCTTCGTGCTCGACGCCCACGGCGTGCTGGTGCGCGAATGGCGCGGCGTCAAGATTCCCGGGCACGTGGCGGAGGTCCTGGCGCAGGTCGCGTCGATGTGACAGGGGTGTGAAGCGCCGGATGTTGCAGCGGCAGCACAGGCACCGCGGCGGCCGCGGACAGGCTTGCGTTTTCGCTGCCGGCGATTCACCATGGACCGCACGTCGAAGCCGGATCCATCCGGACCGAACCGGTCACTCCCACCCACAGCCCTACCGGAACACCCCACGTTCAATTTCGCAAGCACCACCCATTGAACCGTCGTCACAGCGAGGCCGACCGCCCGTGCCGCGAAACTTTTCGCGACCGGCCGTCGGCCTTCGTACTTTCCGGGACTGATCGCGTCGTCGCGACGCGTCGCCCCTAGAAGTTTCCTCATCACCCGCCCAAGCCGATGCCCCTGCCGAAACTGCCTGCTCGTCCCGCTGTCTTCCTGTCGTCCAACGCAATCGAAGAAACGAACAAGTCGGTTTCCCGTCCCAAATCGCTGCCGATGGCAGAAGCACCCCGCGAGGTCGCGTATCTCGAGCCTTCGCCGTCCCGTCATCAACCCACGACACCCGGCCGCCCGGCCGCCCGTGCCGATATCCTGCTGCCAGCCGCCGAACAGTCCTCCGGCGGCAGTGCGCGCAAGCCCGCGTCGGCTCCTGCCGTCGTCACGGTGCTCGAGCCGCGCTCGAAGGCGAAGGCCCAGGGCGACGCCGTCAAGCTGTTCGTCCTCGACACCAACGTGCTGATGCACGACCCGTCGGCACTCTTCCGTTTCGAGGAGCACGACGTCTACCTGCCGATGATGACGCTCGAGGAACTCGACGATCACAAGAAGGGCATGTCGGAAGTCGCGCGCAACGCGCGTCAGGTCAGCCGCTCGCTCGATGCGCTGGTCGGTAGCGCCGGCGAAGCGCAGATCGAGGACGGCATCGCGCTCGCGGCACTGGGCAACAAGGACGCCGGCGGCAAGCTGTTCTTCCAGACCCAGGCGATCGCGCAGACGCTGCCCACGGCCCTTCCGGTCGGCAAGGCCGACAACCAGATCCTCGGCGTCGTGCGGGCCATGCAGGACGCGCATCCGACGCGCCCGGTCGTGCTGGTGTCGAAGGACATCAACATGCGCATCAAGGCGCGTGCGCTGGGGCTGCTGGCCGAGGACTACTTCAACGACCACGTGCTCGAGGACACGGACCTGCTGTACGCCGGCGTGCGCCAGCTGCCGGCCGACTTCTGGGACACGCACAGCAAGGGGGTCGAAAGCTGGCAGCAGAACGGCGCCACCTGGTATCGCCTGTCGGGCCCGCTGGTGCCGAGCCTGATCATCAACGAGTTCGTCTATCACGAGGCCGACGGCACATCGCTGTACGCGCAGGTCAAGGAGGTCCAGGGCAAGACGGCGGTGCTCAGGACGCTGCGCGACTACACGCACGGGAAGAACAGCGTGTGGGGCGTCACGGCGCGCAACCGCGAGCAGAACTTCGCGCTGAACCTGCTGATGAATCCCGACTGCGACTTCGTCACGCTGCTCGGCCAGGCCGGCACCGGCAAGACGCTGCTCGCGCTCGCCGCGGGGCTCGCGCAAGTGCTCGAGACCAAGACCTACACCGAGATCATCGTCACGCGCGTCACGGTGCCCGTCGGCGAGGACATCGGCTTCCTGCCGGGCACCGAGGAAGAAAAGATGTCGCCGTGGATGGGCGCCTTCGACGACAACCTCGACGTGCTCAACAAGACCGACGACTCCGCCGGCGACTGGGGACGCGCTGCGACGCAGGACCTGATCCGCAGCCGCATCAAGATCAAGTCGCTCAACTTCATGCGCGGACGGACCTTCCTCAACAAGTTCCTGATCATCGACGAGGCGCAGAATCTGACGCCCAAGCAGATGAAGACGCTCATCACGCGGGCCGGGCCGGGCACCAAGATCATCTGCCTGGGCAACATCGCGCAGATCGACACGCCCTACCTGACCGAGGGGTCGAGCGGCCTGACCTATGTGGTCGACCGCTTCAAGGGGTGGATGCACAGCGGCCACGTGACCCTGCAGCGGGGCGAGAGGTCGCGCCTGGCCGATCACGCGGCCGACGTGCTGTAGACGCGACAGGAACTGCCGCATCGATGCGCTCGATGATTCCCGTCGAGCGCATCACCGCTCTCGTCCTCGCGGGCGGTCGCGGCAGCCGCATGGGGTCGGTCGACAAGGGCCTGCAGGCGTTCGACGGCGAGCCGCTGATCGCGCACGTCCTGCGCCGGATCGCGCAGCAGGTCGGCACGGTCGCGATCAGCGCGAACCGCAACCGGGAACGCTACGCGGCCTACGGCCATCCTGTCATCGCGGATCTCGACGCGCAGTTCGCGGGTCCCCTCGCGGGCGTGCACGCGGGGTTGCTTGCCTGCCGGACCGAGTTCCTCTGCACCGTGCCGTGCGACGCCCCGTTCGTGCCGCACGACCTCGTCTCGCGACTTGGGGGCGCGATCGACGACGGCGTCGCGCTGGCCGTCGCGAAGACCGGCACGCAGTTGCATCCGGTGTTCTGCCTGATGCGACGAACCGTCGTCGACGACCTGGCGGCCTGGCTCGCGGCGGACGGCCGTGCGGTCCACCGCTGGATCGAGCGCCTGCCGCATCGTGCAGTATCGTTCGACGATGAGCACGCCTTCGTCAACCTCAATACGCTCGATGAACTGCGCACGGCCGAGGACCGCGCATCGCACGGGCCGTGACCGCACGCGCGGGGACGGCGCATTGATGCATCCATGAGCATCGACGCAAAAGCCCATCCGCCGCTGACGCTAGCCGGCGCGCGCCGCGCGATCGATGCCGCGATCGAGCCGATCGCGGCCACCGAACGCGTGGCGCTCGGGGAAGGCCTCGACCGCGTGCTGGCCACGGATCTCGTCTCGTCCGTGGCCGTCCCCGCGCACGACAACGCGGCGATGGACGGTTACGCGCTGCGCGGCGACCCCGCGAGCCCGAGACGACTGCGGATCACCGGCCTGGCGCGCGCCGGTGCGCCCTGGCGCGGACCGGTGGCTGCCGACGAATGCGTCCGCATCTTCACCGGCGCCGTGATGCCGGCCGACTGCGACGCGGTGGTCGCCCAGGAGGACGTCGTCGTCGACGGCGACCACGTCGTCCTCGCGGCACCGATTCGCATCGGCATCAACCGCCGGCTCGCCGGGGAGGACCTCTCGCCCGGTGCGGTCGTGCTGCCCGCCGGACGACGCCTCGGCCCGTCCGACCTCGGCCTGGCCGCCTCGGTCGGCGAAGACGGCTTCACGGTCTTCCGGCGCCTGCGCGTGGCCGTCTTCTCGACCGGCGACGAACTGCGCGACATCGGCCAGGCGCTCGACGCGGGCAGCATCCGCGACAGCAATCGCTACACGCTGATCGCGATGCTGGCCCGCCTCGGCATCGACGTCGTCGACCTCGGCATCGTCGCGGACGATCCCGACACGCTCGAAGCGACGCTGCTGCGCGCGTGCGGCGAGGCCGACGCGATCGTCACCAGCGGCGGCGTCTCCGCCGGCGGCGCCGACTACACGCGCGAGGTGATGCATCGCCTGGGCGGCGTCTCGTTCTGGAAGCTCGCGGTCAAGCCCGGGCGACCGATGGCCTTCGGCCGGATCACCAGCCGCGGCCGCTCGGCGCTGCTGTTCGGACTGCCCGGCAACCCGGTCGCCGTGATGGTCGTGTTCTACGCGCTGGTGCGCGAGGCGCTGCAGAAGCTGATGGGCGCCACCGTCGAGCCGATGT